>Ga0314774_1002506_pt1 | contig 10251 bp, 10 predicted proteins | sample MetaGCBIA2018_FD_204515 | JGI IMG/M metagenome (GOLD analysis project Ga0314774, IMG submission 204515) | Cryopeg brine microbial communities from Beaufort Sea near Barrow, Alaska, United States - CBIA 2018 | ecosystem: Environmental > Aquatic > Marine > Coastal | place: USA: Alaska | collected... | reverse complement strand
TATCAGCAAATGGTGAATCTTTTGGAAGATCCCGAACTTCAAAAGTTTTACGGGCAAATGGCTGCCATTGAAAAAAAGCATATTCAAAAGTTTTACGAAAAAATAATCCTTTCCAATCCCGGTTTTAAAATAAGAGAACCTTCGGGAAGAGCAAAAACTATTGCCTGGCTGGGTGAAAAATTTGGGACCAATATCATTTTAAGTGTGCTTTCCGATACCGAAAAGAGCATGACCTATGCCACTATTGCCAATAAGACCAAAAACAAGCGACCTATTGATGGTGATGAAGGAAGGCACGTTTCAATCCTTAAATCATTACAATCCTTAAGCGGCAGCAACATAGGCAAAATTGAAGGACGGCACAGAACGGTTGGCGGAAACGCTTTAAGGGCAGCTGTTTTAGGGGCCAACGATGGTTTGGTTTCCAATATGAGTTTGGTCATGGGCGTGGCAGGGGCAACTGCTCAAAGTGCCCCAATTTTAATAGCAGGCCTGGCAGGATTGATTGCTGGCGCGATCTCTATGGCTTTAGGGGAATGGATCTCGGTAAAAAGTTCGCAGGAACTCTACGAAAGGCAAATAGAACTGGAGTTTGAAGAGCTCGAAAATAATCCGGAGGAAGAAAAAGAGGAATTAATTCTGTTATACAGGGCAAAAGGATTTTCGGCCGAAGATGCAGAAAAAGCCGTAGAAAAAATTTGGGCAGATCCGGAACAAACCAAACAGGTTCTTATTACGGAGGAATTGGGAATCAATCAGGAAGAATTGGAAGGATCAGCCTGGGAAGCCGCACTTGCATCTTTCTTTCTATTTATTACTGGTGCTATAATTCCCGTATTTCCATATTTCTTTTTTATCGGAAATAAAGCGCTTATACTAAGTGTAGCCTTTAGCACCGTTGGATTATTCCTGATTGGAGCCGCTATTACGCTTATTACAGGGAGATCGGTTACTAAATCGGGTTTGCGCCAGGTGCTTTTTGGTTTGGCTGCCGCAGGAATAACTTTTGGAATTGGAAAAATTATAGGGGTTGCCATCGCGTAAAATCAATGATTATCGCTACAATTATGGGTTATGGGAAGCATCATTGTGCTTTTTCTAGTCCTTGTCTTTTTTATTCAATTCTCAACTTTCAAAAACTACATAAAGATCAGTCGGGAACATTGGGTACAGGACAAGATAAATTTTGGTGACCATCAATGGAGAAAAGAAAATCTGGTTTTTAATCTGGCTATTGGATATCCTTTTTAAGAATAAAAAAGAAAGCAGTTTTTGTTCAATGGACTTTTTATGAATTAAAAATGAGGCTGAACATTGCTGAACAGCCTCATTAAAATACTTGAGAAATCCCTTAATTATTCAGCAGGGGTTTCATTTATATTTTCATCACTAACGGTATCTAAAGTTTCTTCAACCGGAGTTTCGATAACTTCAGAAGGAGTTTCAGTCTCCATAATTTCGATATCTTCAGTTTTTTCAACTGTAGTTTCTTTACAAGAAGTAAAACTTAAAGCTAACGCGATAGCAGCAAAAGTAAAAATTGATTTTTTCATTTTAATGAATTATTATTTGTTTTTGAGTGAACAAATGTATGCGATTTTATAATTCGAAAAACAAATTTGAAAAAATATTTTTCTAAACGCCTGAGCCTTGATTTTGCTGATAATTTTTAAATTTTTATCGGTTTTTAAATTCCGGAAGTGATAAAACACACTCTCTTAATAATAAAAAAAAGCATTAAAATGGTAAATTAACGAAATCTAATGAAAAATGTTTCAGATAAAAATTAAAAGACATATTAAACCCCAGATATTTAAGTACTTAAATTCCAATTATTCAAATAATGGAATAATCAAGATTAAAAAGTATTAATAATTCTCCACCGTTTTAGCGTAGGCAAAATTTTTAAAGCCTCCTGAGCTTCTTCCATAGTTAAGTCTTTGTTTTTTTTGGCCTTACCCAGATATTTAACTTCCATTTCACGAAGACTTAGAGCAGGTTCCAGGAAATTTCCATTTTGAAAACAATTAATACAATAATAATCACTTTTGGTTTGATCGCGGTTGGTGCCTTTAAACTCTTCAGCAAAAGGAAGTCCGCAACTCTGACATATACTTGGGTTCATAATTAGATTTTTAATGGTTCTATCAATTCTATAAACTAAAATTTCTACGATCAAAAATTTTTGAAATTCCAAATTTCAAAAAGATGAGATTTAAAGATATTGAAAACATAAAAAATTAATATAAATATTATCTTAATTAACACAAGGACTAAGCATAAAAAAATCCTGGATTTTTAGTTTTCAAACTGATTTATTCTACCGGAAGTTGGAAGATCCATCAGAAATTGGGCAAATAAGCGCTGTAAAATTAAGTCAGCAACAATTTTGAGAAATATTTGGGAGGTTAAAATTATAATTATCATATCTTCAACTTTTAAATTATTTAAATTTGATCCATAAAATTAATTATAGAAATGAGCAAGAAAATTTTACTACCTACAGACTTTTCAATAAATTCATGGGACGCATTGGTTTATGCTTTAAATCTTTTTAAAGAGGAAGAATGCACATTTTATTTATTAAATGCTTTCCAGTTATATGATTTTCCCGGCGATAAAATAATTGAGGCTAATCCCGGAGAAGCAGTCTACGAAAAGGAAAAAGAAAAATCGGAATCGGGCCTGAAAAACCTTTTGGACGAAATCAATTTGAGAAAGGACATTACCAAGCACCATTTTGAAATAATTTCCACCTATAATAAAGTTTTGGATGCGGTTCACAAGACTGTTAAAGAAAATAAAATTGAACTTATTATTATGGGTACCAAGGGTGAAAACAATCCTGAAAACACGCTGTATGGTAGCAATGCGGTGAATGTTATAGAAAAAATACAGGATTGTCCTGTATTGGTCTTGCCTGCGAATGTCAATTATAAAGAAAAAATTGACGATGAAATTGTTTTTGCAACAAATTTTGAGACCTTTTACAATCAGGATGAACTTGCTTCTCTTGTAGATATTGCCAAACGAAATAAGGCTGCCATGAGAATACTTTACATTCAGGAATCTGAAAAACTAACCCCCGTACAAGAAAAAAATAAAGGGGTGTTAAGCAAACATTTTGAGAATGTGGTACATACCTTTCATACCTTAACAAATATAAAAGTTGCGGCTGGTATCCATTCATTTATAGAAAGCAGGGGAAGCGGAATGCTTGTTTTAGTTAATAAAAAGCACGGATTTTTCGAGAGTATCTTTTCAAAATCCCTTGTAAAGGAAATAGGTTACAAACCACAAGTGCCGGTTCTTGTGCTGCACGTTTCAGAAAAATAAACCTGGAAATATAATTAAACAGCTAGAAATGATAAAACCATTTCTATTGAATACGTATTTATAACCCACGATTAAAAACCGTGGGTTTTTTATTTATAAAGATTATAGCATGCTTATTAGGGAAATATTCTAAAAACTGGCCCTGGATTTTAATCGTGAAAAAATTAATTAGGAATATCCATCCTAACCGTTTCAACGATTTTTCACTTTCTTTCGAGAGATCCATTGCCCGGGGGAGAATTATAAAAAAACGCAAAAATCCTAGCTAATACAATCCTTTAAAAATTATCAGCCTCTAAAAAAATTGACTTTTATTTTAATTATTTATTTTTTTATTCTGCAATCGAATCTCCTTCTTTTATGTTAAATTCAGCGATTTTTCAATTTTAATCCTGATAAATATCATTTTTTCTGATGCTAATCTCTGTTAACTTTGAGTGGCACGAAAAACTCAAAACTTATGGAAAAGACTTTCCCTATTTGGGAAAAAATAAATGCCTTTTTTGCTGAAATAGGTGAGTTAACTTATTTTGCAGGCAGATATTTCAGGGAAGTCCTTTCTCCACCTTTTGAGTTTCGGGAATTTTTAAGGCAGTGTTACTATATGGGCAATAAATCCTTTTTGTTGGTGGGCGTTACAGGATTTATCCTCGGCCTGGTATTTACATTACAAACCCGCCCTACCCTACTGGAATTTGGGGCTGTGGCCTGGATGCCTTCCATGATAAGTATTTCAATTGTTAGGGAAATTGGCCCGGTTATGATCGCCTTAATATGCGCAGGTCGAATAGGTTCCGGAATTGGCGCTGAACTTGGGTCAATGCGGGTAACCGAACAAATTGACGCGATGGAAGTTTCCGGCACCAACCCGTTCAAATTTTTAGTGGTCACCAGGATTTTAGCGGTAACCCTAATGCTCCCTATACTTGTTATTTTGGGGGATTTTATCGCTTTATTCGGGTCAGCATTAATAGAAAATATCAAGGGGGATGTTTCCTTTTTGTTGTATTTTAATGAAGTTTTTGAAGCTTTGGAATTCAGTGATATTTTTCCGGCCACAGTCAAAACCTTTTTTTTTGGGTTTGCTATTGGCCTTGTTGGCTGTTTTAAGGGATATAACAGTAAAAAAGGCACTGCAGGTGTTGGAAAAGCCTCCAACTCGGCAGTTGTTTTTACCTCCATGCTATTATTTATTATAGATTTTATTGCAGTTTTTGTTACCGATATTTTTTACTGATAAAAAAATGGATAAACCACAAAAGAGTTCAACTTATAAAAAGGGAAAACCTGTACTTGAGATAATAGATCTCTATAAAAGTTTTGGGGAATTAAAGGTGTTAAATGGCTTTAACCTGCAATTATTTGAAGGCGAGAATTTGGTGTTAATGGGGAAATCCGGTTCAGGAAAATCGGTGATGATAAAATGTTTAGTCCGTCTTTTGGAACCTGATAGCGGCAGTATAAAAATTCTGGATAAGGATATTTCGAAATTATCCCAGCAGGAAATGGACGAATTAAGAGCAGAAATTGGATTTTTATTTCAGGGCAGCGCTTTGTATGATTCTATGACGGTTCGTGAAAACCTGGAGTTTCCAATGCGAAGACACCAAGATAAAATAGACTTGAATAATACCGATACCCTTGTGATGGAAGCTTTAGAAAGTGTAGGTCTAGCTAAAGTTATAGATCTTATGCCTGAAGAACTGTCAGGAGGGATGCAGCGGCGTGTTGCACTGGCGAGGGCTTTAATTCTCAAACCCAAAATAATTATCTATGATGAACCCACAACCGGGTTAGACCCTATTACAGCAAAAGAAATTATTTTGTTAATGGAGAATATCCAGGAAAAATATAAGACTTCCTCGCTTATTATCACTCATGATGTTGATTGTGCCAGGGTGGTTTCAAATAGAATGATATTATTGCTGAATGGGGTGGATTATACCGTGGGAACTTTTGAGGAGTTAAAGGCCTCTAAAGATCCAAAGGTTCAGGCCTTTTTTAAATAAAATTATTATGAAATGAGCATAACGGGAACTCGATGCAAACACCAATGAAGATATGCGAATTACATATGACCAATAAAAAACAATAAATATCTACAGATGAAAAAAGATACTTCACAAAATATTAAGCTGGGGATATTTGTAATTCTAGGAAGCATCCTATTAGTTTTGACCGTCTATTTTATTGGAAGTAAAAAAGACTTGTTTCAAAATACCTCAAAAATAAGTTCGGTGTTTAAAAATGTAAACGGACTTCAATTAGGAAATAATGTACGATTATCTGGAGTAAATGTTGGCACAGTGAGAGGAATTAAAATAATTAATGATACCGCAATTGTTGTGGACATGTTTATTGATGAAAATACAGTTTATCTTATCAAAAAAAAATCTGTTGCATCCATTAGTTCTGACGGATTAGTGGGAAGTATGATCGTGGATATACTTCCAGGGAAAGAGCCTAGTGATGAGATAATAAAGCCCGGGGACACCATCCCGTCCGTCAGTAGGATTGCCACGGCAGAAATGCTTAATACCCTCAGGATCACCAACAAAAATGCAGCCTTGCTCACGCAGGATTTGCTAAAAATAACCAATGCAATTAATAATGGTGAAGGCTTGTTGGGAACTTTGATAAAAGATGATACATTGACTAAAAATATTAAACAAACATTTGCAAATTTAGAACAAACCAGCAAAAATGCTAAAAGATCTATCAACAGGCTCAACGGGATTTTAAATGATATTAACTTAAAGGAAAGTGCTGCAGGGGTTTTATTAAGCGATACAACTTCAGCAGAAAATATGAGGGGAATCCTTGTAGACATGGAAAAATCAGCTCAGAATATAGATTCAATAACTTCGAATTTGAACCAGTTTTCAGCAGATTTAAATACCAGCCAGGGTCCCTTAAATTTTGTATTAAACGATACTACTTTTGTTAAAAATCTGGATTCAACCATCCAAAATAGTGAGGATGCCAGTGCTAAATTCAATGATATTATGGATGCCCTTAAACAAAGCTTTTTGTTTAAGGGCTATTTCAGAAAATTAGAACGACAAAAAGAAAAACAAGCGGAAAGTCGGGAAAAATCTTAGTGAATATGCAGGAAACTGAGAAATATCATTATTTTTTTTAGGGTCAGGTTTTAACTTTATCAAGGTCATAAAAATGAAGATATGAAACATCCATAAAAATAAAATTTCTCATACAGAAAAATGATTAAGGATGTTACACCCCGATTTATCGGGGCAAGTTATGACCGCTAAAACAATATTATAAAAAGATGAAAAAGATCATTTACGCTACAGATTTTTCAGACAATTCAGTTTCTGCATTAAAATATACCTATGAACTCAGTAAACTTTTACAGGTTGATGTAATTGTGCTTCACGTTTTTAATGAAATTCCGAAAACTGAAATTGATATAATTTCTGATGAAAAACTAATTGTACTTCATCGTAAAAACCTTATCCGGGAATTTTGCAGTTTACATTTAAAACATGACTTTGAAAGTTTAAATTTCTCGGTAGCGGCCGTTAATGGTAAAGATGTGAGCCGTGAAATTCTATATTTTGCAAGGGACATGAACGTTTGCATGCTTGTAATGGGAGCCTGTGGATCCGGCAATATTAAAAAATTAATCCTGGGCAGCACGACCACCAAAATGATTGAAATTTCGCCTTTCCCTGTGCTGGTTGTGCCAAAAGGCTTTGTATTTAAGAAACTCGAAAAGATCTTATATTCCAGTGATCTACAACTGAAAGATATTTACAACATTCGTGAATTGGTGAAAATAATAAATCCCCTAAATTCAAAAATTACAATCCTCCACATTGCTAAAAAAGATGATTTGATGAATAAAAACCTTTTAGAGTGGTTTAAAAAATCTTTATCAGAAAAAGTTACCTACCCAAATGTTGAAATTGAAACTATTTTTTCTGAGGAAATCTTTGATTCTCTCATTTTGTTTATAGATAAATCTGAACCAGATTTGGTAGTGATGTTGGAACGCAAACACAAGCCTGAAATTAATTATGTTTTACACCGGGATTTAGTAAAAAGAATGCACTCCAGCATTAAAGTACCTTTACTCAGTTTCAACGAAACCTCTTAGGCAATTTCGATCAATCCTGAATAAAACAAAAAAAATGAACATCGGCCATCTTGAAATGTTGGCGTGTACAGGGAATTAAACTAAATCCTCTCCAACGAAGCTGCCTTTCTCCGCTCCTGTAAAATTAGGTTATTTCAATAAATAATTAAAAAATCAACAAATTTTGCACTTCAGTTTCATAAATCCTTAGGATGATTTTAAATCCAGGTCCGTATAAGTACTCAACCTATAAAAAATTGTTTTATACTGACTTTAACCTCAGGATCCACTTGTAAATTTCAAACCAAATCACACAGCAAAAACCTACTCCTGCTGCCAATGAAAATTGAAAACCTGATAAGGCTTCTAATTTAAAGAATCCTGCAAATTGTGGTTGATAAATCATGAGTATAAGCATAAAAAAACTGATTGCAATAATACCCCAGATCAAACGATTTTTATATTTAAAGGTACTCCACACCGAAAAGTAAAAAGACCTGTTAACCAGGGTTAAAAAAATATTGGCAATAATAAGCGTACTAAAAACCATTGTTCTGGTAAGGGTCTCATTATAATTATTTTGAATTGAATACTGATATATGAGTAAACATCCCAACGTAATTATTAAACCCTGAATAATACTTACGGACAATTCCTTCCACCGTAAAAAAGTCTCTTTTATTTCCCGGGGAGGCCTTTGCATACTGTTTTTTTCCAAAGGCTCATTTTCGTAAATAATAGAACAGGTTGGCCCCATGATCAATTCTAAAAAGATAACATGTATAGGAGAGAAAATAACCGGATACACCCAACCTAAAACTACAGGCAGCGCTACCGTTAAAATAATGGGAATATGAATTGAAATGATATATTGAATTGCCTTTTTTAAGTTGAAATAAATTTTTCTGCCCATAGCGACGCCATCAACCATTTTGGCAAAATCGTCATCAGATAATATTAAAGAGGAAGCTTCCTTTGCCATATCCGACCCTCGTTTTCCCATTGCAATACCAATATGGGAAGATTTAAGTGCAGGGGCATCATTCACTCCATCTCCTGTCATCCCAACTATTTCTCCCTGACTTTTTAAACTGTTGACAATCTTAAGTTTTACTTCCGGAAAAACCCGTGTAAAGATGTTGGTATGTATAACTTTTTGGTCAAATTCGCGATCGGAAAGCTGCATTAATTCCTCCCCGGTAATGGGATTTTCATCATTTTTAAAATCTATTTGCGCCGCAATAGTAGCAGTTGTTAAGGCATTATCCCCGGTTATAATTTTTATCTTTATCCCGGCCTCATATAATTGTTTGAAAGTTGTTCTGATATTCTCCTTTGGCGGATCATAAAAACCGAGTAATCCCAGAAATTTGAAGTTGAATTCTTCCTGATTTTCCGGAAATTTTTCTTTCCCATATTCGGCCAGGCCAACTCCCAACACGCGCAAACCTTCTGATGCAAGTTGACTCATAATTTTCTGAATTTTGAATATTTCTTCAGAAGTTAAATTCGAGTGCGCAATAATTGCTTCAGGAGCACCCTTAACTGCTATGATCCGGTTGCCTGCTTCATTTTCGAAAATGTGGGTCATCATTGGAGGTTTTCCACCCAGCGGATATTCATGGATCATTTTATAATCTGGCCGTTCATCATTTTCTGCAACTTTTTCATAGATTTTGTGCAAGGATTTTTCCATCGGATTAAATGGCACACTCTCGCTGGCCCACATAGCGGTGGAAATAATGGGTATAAATTCAGATGAATTCCAGTTTTTTTTCCCTGCTATAGAGCCTGTCATAAAATTATAAATCTTAAAAAGCTCCATTCTATTTTGTGTGATAGTCCCGGTTTTATCTGTGCATAAAACGCTAACCGCACCCAATGTTTCAATGGTTTGAGTATGTTTGACAATGATTCCCAATTTCATAAGCCGGTATGCGCCCAAAGCCATAAAAGTGGCAAAGGCCACCGGAATTTCTTCCGGAAGCACAGACATGGCAATGGTTAAACCCTTCAACAAACTTTCCAACAAATTATTTGAATTGTAAAAACTGATACCCCAAATAATAAGAAAGATCACAAAACCCCATAATGCCATTTGTTTTACAAACCGGCTAATTTGATCCTGCAGGGGGGATTTTAATTTTTGAATTTCACTTAATGAAGTGTCTATTTTACCCAATTTTGTATCCCTGCCAACCTGTGTCACTTGAAAAACGCATTGCCCCGAAACCACGGCAGTACCCTGAAAAACAATATTTTCTCCGGTTTCCTCAATGCTTTTGGTGACATTGAAGGCCTCTCCGGTCAATATTGATTCGTTTACCGAAAAATCGTTGAGCTGAAGAACGATCCCATCTGCAGTTATCAACTCCCCTTCCCGGGCCACTACAATATCCCCAACCACAATTTCTTCTGAACGAATATCAATGGCTTTATTATTACGGATAACAGTAGAAAGGCTTTGCGTATATTCCTTTAAGGCATTTAACGCTTTCCTGCTTCGTGCGTTCTGAAAAAATGAAATTGCCGATATAATTATAATGGCTCCCAATAAAAAAAAACCTTCACTAAATTCCCCAAGCAGAAAATAAATAGTTGAAGTAGCCAGCAATAACAGGAACATCGGCTCCAGAACGATCTCTTTAAAGGTTACCCAGAAATAGCTGGAATTTTGGTCCTCTATGGAATTGCGCCCGTGCTCCTGTCGGGAAAACTCAACTTCGGCCTCTGTGAGCCCCTTAAAATTAAATGGGTTATCGTTCATAGTTTTATCGGGGATCCAAACTATTTAAAGTTTTTACCTAATAAATTGA
>Ga0314774_1002505_pt1 | contig 10254 bp, 10 predicted proteins | sample MetaGCBIA2018_FD_204515 | JGI IMG/M metagenome (GOLD analysis project Ga0314774, IMG submission 204515) | Cryopeg brine microbial communities from Beaufort Sea near Barrow, Alaska, United States - CBIA 2018 | ecosystem: Environmental > Aquatic > Marine > Coastal | place: USA: Alaska | collected... | reverse complement strand
ACGGAGCGAGAAGACGGCGCGACTGGGACTTCGTCTGTGTTTTTCGATCGATCATGTGCGGTCCTTCTTCGAACGACCCGCGAGCAGGCCATTGGGGGTGAAAACAAGAGCGATGATGACGAAGACGTACACCAGGGCAGTTCTGAAGTCATTCGCCCAGGGCGGCAACCAGGAGGTGAACAGCGACAGCACGACACCCACTGCGAACCCACCCACCACTGATCCGCTCAGCTTGCTCAGTCCGCCCAGGACTGCCCCGACCAGGCCGAAGAGAGTCACCTGAACGCCGAATGTCGGGCCAACGGCACCGGATTGGGTCGTGAGAGCAAACGCAACCGCAGCAGCAAGGAGTCCGCTGATGGCAAAGGTGACGGCAATGACCAGACCCGACCGAATGCCCAGGATCCGCGCCATTCTGGAGTCTGCTGACGCAGCCTTAACTTGCAGACCGAGGCTCGTTCTTGTCAGAAAGAGGTGAACCGACATCAACAAGACGACGCCCAGAACAATGGTGATGACCGAGAGCAGGTTGATGCGGATGCCTCCCATTTCGATGGACTGTGACAGCCCATTTCCGACGGGGGCCGTTCGAACATTGGTGCCGAAGGCTGCGTCATACAGGCGTTGAAAGAGGATGCTCAGGCCAAAGCTCGCGATGAGGAGAGTCGCCGGCGACTGAGCTCGAAGCCAGTGGAAGACAGCGAAATTCATGACGAGAGCGATACCGATACCGACAACCGCCGACGCAACCAGAGCCAGGGGCCAGGAGAACTGCCACAGGAAAATCAATGTGTAGGCCGAACCCGTGATGATCTCGCCATGGGCGAGATTGGCCAGACGCATGATCCCGAAAACAAGGCCGATTCCCAGTGCGGCGAGGGCGTAAATTGCGCCGGCTGACACTGCATCGACGAGAGATTGAAGTAGAGGAATCATGATCCGAGGTACGCCTTCGTGAGTAGTTCAGAGTTGGAGGCATCCGGTGGACTGAGTGTCATCGTGATTCGACCTTCGCTCAGCACGTGCGTACGGTCTGCGGCGGCGACGGCCTGTTGCGCGCGCTGCTCCACGAGCAAAACCGCCATACCCCGCGCACGCACGGCAGCGATCGCAGAAAAGACTGTGTCGACGGCGGTCGGGGAAAGCCCCAATGACGGCTCATCGAGCACGAGGAGTCGTGGGGAGGAGATGAGCGCCCGCGCAATGGCGAGTTGTTGCTGCTGTCCTCCGGAGAGCAGACCGGCAGAGCGCGAATGAAACTCGCGCAGGATCGGGAAGAGACTGAGGATCCATTCCGTGTCCTCGTCCAATCCCGCCATGCTGCGTCGGGCCACACGCCCGAGTTTCAAATTGTCGGCGACCGAGAGTTCACCGAAAATGTGATGCCCCTCGGGGACGAGGGCAAGCCCATGGCGTGCGACGCGCTCGGGCGCCTTGCCCGCGATGGACAGGCCCAGAAGTTCAAGCCTCGACGAGGTGCTGCGAACGGCGTTGACGAGAGCCAGGAGGGTGGAGGATTTGCCGGCCCCGTTGGGACCGATTATTCCAACGAGCTCCCCCGCGTCGACAGTGAATGAGATGCCGTCGACGGCGGGAACGCCACCGTATTGAACCGTCAAATTTTCGACCGTGAGGACTCGCTGCGATTCGTCCACAGGTTCACCATTCCGTTCCGTCATGAGGCTTGTGTCGCAAGTGTGGAAGCGGTCGTGCCCAGATACGAGGTTGCGAGCTTCTCGTCGGCACGAACAACGCCAGGATCTCCCTGGAGCACGTTTTTGCCGCCGGCAAGCACGTAGATGTAGTCGGACGCGGAGAAGATCAAACGCATGTTGTGGTCGATCAGCAGAACGCCGATGTTGAGGTCGACGCTGAGAGATTGGATGGTTTCCCGAAAGCTCTCCATCTCACCGTCGTTCAGCCCGGCGGCCGGTTCATCGAGCAACAGGTACTCCGGCGCGGTGGCCAGGGCGCGGGCGACACCCAATCGGCGCTCGACGCCGTGCGGCAGATGACCAGCGGACAGCCCGGCCCAGGACAACAGATCGAGGCGACCAAGAATCTCCACCGCAGTTCGTTGTGCTGCGCGCGGACCCTTCCCATTAGCCAGCGCGCTCACCTGCACGTTTTCAAGAACGCTGAGAGATCGAAAGAGGTGTCCGTGCTGAAAGGTGCGCGCAACGCCGGAGTGCGCCTTCTTATGCGCTGGCTGCCGAGTGATATCGAGGTTGTTCATCACTACCGTGCCGAAATCCGGCTTCTCATATCCACTCAGGATGTTGACCAGAGTGGATTTTCCAGCGCCGTTCGGGCCGATGAGGCCGGTTATGCGCCCACGGGAAATGTCCAGAGTGACGTCAGTCAGAGCCTTCACGCCGCGAAAGGAGCGGGAGATCCCCCCGGCCAGCAGGGAGCCTGCGGGCCGGGGGGTCTCTCGAGCCTCACGGCTGGTCGTGCCGGCTTCACTATCAGTCAACGAAAACCACTTTTTGGGGTGCCCGTTCTTCTTGGAACACGAGCGCGCCGTCGATGACTTCGAGAACACGCTGGGGACGCTCAACGTTGATGTGCAGGTCGTCGGTGAAAGTCGTCGGACCGACTACCAGGTCAGCCTTCGAGAACTCGAGGAAGGAATCAGCCAGCTCCTGACCGTCCCAGCTGCCTGCCGACTCGTAGGCCTTCACAATGGCTTGAATGGTCGACGTGCCCGTGACGAAGCTGCCGACGCTCGGCGCCGAACCGTACTCCTTCTCGTAGGCGGCGGCAAGGGTGTTTACGCGAGGATCCGGGTCATCGCCCGAGATCGAGGAGTAGGTCACGACGTAGTAGTCGCTCAGTGTGGGAACGGAAGCAAGCCAGTACGTTCCGTCCATACCGAAGCCCGACACGATAGGAGTCGCGATTCCACCGTCCCGCAGGTCCTTGGCGACCTGCGCTCCCCCGGCAGCGTAACCACAATTGAAGATCACGTCGGGACTAGGTCCTGCGGAGATCTGAGAAACAGTCTCAGCGATGGTGTCACCCTGAACGTAGTTGTAGGTGCCCGTCGCCGAGCCGCCCAGTTCTTCGTAGCGCTGCTGTGCAATGGTGCACTGGTTCTGCGTGTATTTGATCGAGGTGTCGGTCAGGAAGACCGCGCTCGTCCAGCCCCGGTCAATGGCGAACTCGGCCATGATCGAAGATTCTCCAGGGGTTCCGTTGCCCATGGAGAAGCCCAGCGCCAGACCACCGTCGGGACCGTAGATCGGATCGCCAATGCAGGGAGCAATGTTGAGCAGCTCATTCGCTTCAGCGACGAGGGCAGCGGGGCTTGCGACGTCATAGTCGCAGGTCACGATAACCACCTTTGCGCCGGCGGCGACAACTTCTTCAGCAGCGGGGGCGTAGCGGGCAAGGTCCGAACCCGTGTCGATGATCTTCAGTTCAATCGGATCGCCGTCGATGCCGCCAGCAGCGTTGATGTCGGCAACGGTCATTTTCATGGTGTTGAGGGCGGGAGTATCGAACGGCGACATGAAGCCGGTCTCGGCCATGACGACACCGAAGATGATGGAATCACCGGCGGTGGCCGAATTATCGGCAGCCGTTGAGTTTGATGAAACGCAGCCAGTGAGCATGAGGAGCGAAACAGCTGAGAGCGCCACCACTCCTGTGTGGGAAGGAATATTCATGTGTGGTCTCCGAAAAGTAAATGCACGAATGAGACGGTCAGTCGACCCTGAAGAGAACGTATTGCAGAAACTTTACGATCGTCAAGTTTTTGAGTCAAAGTTTATTTGTCCGAAACACGTGACTGCGGAACGGACAAAAAAGAAAGCGGGTACACAAAACGGCCAGCCACGCATGTTGAATCATGCCTGGCTGGCCGTCAGGTATTTTTCGGTCCTAGTGCCTTACCGGCCTCAGGGCCGTGGGCGGATTTTGCTCGAGCCTGCCTAATCGCCTGCAGGATTCTCGACGAAAGCAAAAACGCGCGTGGGGCTTCCGGTACCGCCCACGATCGGTAGCGGGCTGACGACGATCATGCCGCCCGTCGGGGGAAGCCGGTCGAGGTTGCGCAACGAGGTGAGCCCATATTTGTTCTTGCCGAGAAGAAAAAAGTGCATGGGAAACGCAGGCTCCAGCCCGGCAGCGCCACCGGCATCAATGCCGACGGTCTCCACGCCGAAACCGGCGATGTCGGTTTCTTCAGCCAGCCACTGTGCACACTCCGATGACACACCCGGGGTGTGCGGCCCTGCGGCATCCGTGTTCAGAAAACTGGCCTCGTCGTCGCCGTACTTGTCCCACCCGGTGCGAAAGAGCAGCCATGTATTGAGCGCGAGCTTTCCGTGCTCGTCCTCCCAGGCCTTGACGTGCTTCACTTCCAAAAGAAAGTCCGGGTCGCCGGCGACCTCAGCGCTGAGGTCGATCACCGACGCGGGGCCGACAAGTTTTTTCAGCGGAATTTCAGAGACGTCATGACTCTCGCGACCTGAGATCCAGTGGATGGGCGCATCAACGTGCGTGCCGACGTGCTCGCCCGTGTGAATATTGTTGTGGCGCCAGTAGGGACCCGCTTCGTTGAAGGCGCTCACTTCCTCAAGACTGAAGTCGATGAGGTTCGGGAACGGCGCGGGAAGACGCAGCGCCGGTGTCGCACTGCTCAGCGGCGTGGTCAGATCAATGACCTCTACGGAGCCTGTCTGAATTGAATCGAGAAAGCCTGACAGCGCAGAGGTTGTCGGAATTGTGGCCATTGAAGATACCTCCGTGGAATGAAGTGCAAGTGTGAGATATAGCGTGCCAACGCCCACACGACATGTCAAGGAAATATTACGGTCGTCACACAATTGACTCATTTGAGCCACGGATCAGGCGTTGACCGTCGTTCAGGGGCACGGCGTGGTTCCTCGCTGTATATCCTGTAGACCATGGAATCCTCGATGCACAACCTGCCGACCAACGAGCCAGGCACGCACGAGGCCCCATCGACTCCGCGCCACCAGCAACTCATCGTGACAATTTTCGGTTTGTATGCGCGCGATGAAGGTGATTCACTGCCCGTTGCTTCGCTCGTTCGACTCATGGGAGAACTTGGCGTGGAAGCGGCTGGAGTTCGATCATCCGTTTCGCGGCTCAAGCGACGCGGAGTGCTTGAAGGAAAGAAGACGTTCGGCGTCGCCAGCTACGGAATCGTCCCTGGACGCATCGACATGTTCACCGAAGGCGACACCAGGATCTTCTCGCCCAGCCGTTCCTCGGTCGAAGACAAATGGCTCCTGGTGGTTTTCTCCATCCCCGAAACGATCCGGGCCAAGAGGCATGTGCTGAGGTCTGAATTGACCCGCATGGGCTTTGGCTCCGTAACGAGCGGCGTCTGGATCGCCCCCGAACGAATATGGAAGCAGGCAAAGCTCCAGCTCGATCGTCTCGGCCTTGAGCCGTTCATCGATTACTTCAGCGCCGAAAATCTGTCGCCCCACGAACTCTCCCACAAGGTGTCAGTGTGGTGGGATCTGGTGGCGCTGGACACCATGTACGCGGATTTTATTTTCAAATATGAGGGTCTCAAGCTCAAATGGGACGCCCGGCAGGCAGACCCGTCGACAGATACCCTGCACGACGCCTTTGCCGACTACGTGCCCATGATCACCGAATGGCGCCGCCTTCCCTACAAAGACCCCGGACTGCCCCCGGAACTCTTGCCCGCCGATTGGAAGGGAACGCTTGCCGAGGAGCTTTTCGGCGACCTGCATGGTCTGTTGCGCTCCCCGGCACAGGAATACGTGCGCAGCGTTATGGACCAGAAATGACCGCGGTACCCTGAATCTCAATGAGCGCCTCGGGCTGCCACAAAGCAGTGACCCCGAGTCCGGCCATAGCCGGGTAGTGCGTTCCCGCCATTTCCCGCCAGGCCCTGCCGATCTCGCGGCCGTGGGCCTGATAGTCGGGAATGTCCGTCAGGTAGATCGTGACGGTGACGAGGTCGCTGGGCTCTCCGCCGACCTCGGCGAGAGTCGCAAGCACGTTGCCGAAGGCCTGTCGGAACTGCTCGACGATTCCTCCGGGCACAATCTTTCCGTCTTGCCCCATGGCCGTCTGCCCCCCGAGGTGCAGCACGTTCCCGACCAGGACTCCGTGGGAAAAGCCTGACGGCGTGGCCAGACTTGTGGGATTTACGAGCTGGTGTGTCACGGTGGATCTCCTTATTGCGTGTCGTGTATCGGCCTTGTTTGAATCAGCCCACTGCCCGCCCGAGGCAAGAACTGGCGGCGTTTCCGCAAGAAGGCTATTCCCCGCAGACGAAGCATGTGCTAATTTCAAGAGCATATACCGAATACGTAACGTTCGTCATCAAAGTGCAATATTGTCGATGGTGACATCAACAAACAGTCTGGGGCGTACCCGCAATGAGGCTTGCAACACTTGAAATAGATGGGGCATCGAAGGCCGCCGTCGCGACCAGTCGCGGCTTTGTCCCCCTGCCCTTCGCTTCCGTGGGCGACCTCCTCCGGTCCCCCTCCTGGCGAGAGATCGTCGATCACCATCTCGAGGACACGGCCGTTGTCTCAACCGCCGCGGCGACGTATCTTGCCGTCGTCCCGGAACCGCAGAAGGTCATCTGCTGTGGGCACAACTACCGGGATCACATTCTGGAGATGGGTCGAGAACTGCCCAACTTCCCAACCCTGTTCACAAAATTCGCCGACAGCCTGACCGGCCCCTACGCCGAGCTGTCGTTCAGCGGTGAGTCCAGCGAAATCGATTGGGAAGCCGAACTGGCCGTCGTCGTGGGCGCAGAAGTCAAGGATTGCTCCCCGGAGGAGGCGCTCTCCGCCATCGCCGGATACACGATCTCGAATGATATTTCGATGCGCGACTGGCAACGACGCACACTGCAGTGGTTCCAGGGCAAAGCATTCGATTCCAGCACACCGCTCGGCCCCGTGCTCGTCACCCCCGAAGAATGCGACCCCAAGTCAGGGCTCACCATCACGTGCGAGCTGAACGGAGAAGAGGTGCAGCGCGGAAACACATCGACTCTCGTCTTTGATGCCGCAGAGCTGATCTCCTATATTTCACGGTTCACCGTGCTTCGGCCCGGGGACGTGATTCTCACGGGGACTCCGGGCGGGGTGGGGATGGCCCGAACTCCCCCGCGGTACCTCAGCGATGGCGACACCCTCGTCACGTCGATCGAGGGCATCGGCGCACTTCGAAACCCAATATCAATCCACCACTAGGAAGGGCTCACCATGCCAGTAAACAAGGTCAACACCAACGAAGTAGTTCCCGTCATCACCCGACGAGGTCATGAGTTCGCGGACACCGGCCAGTCCGGAGGTGCGCACCGCGTTTCCGGCGTGAGCATCCAGCACACCCCGGCCACCAAGATTTGGTTCGGCAAAGTCACCAACCTCCCCGGCTACCGGTCGGTCCCCCACCACCACGGTGAAGCCGAAACCGGCGGATATGTCCTCAGCGGGCACGGGCGCATCTACTTCGGTGAGAACTACTCCGAGTTCGAAGACATGGTGGAGGGAGACTTCGTCTTCGTGCCCCCTTTCATGCCTCACGTCGAAGTGAACATGAGCATTACCGAGGACCTCGTCTGGCTCACAACGCGAACCCCCGATAACATCGTCGTCAATCTTGAAGAAGTCGACGATTCGACGCTCGCAGGATTTCGCCGACTGTGACCAGATTGAAAGACCAACAGCCCTCCTCGGAGACGTTCCTGAAGGCAATCGAACTCACGCCGACCCCGGCAGAGCATTTCGACGAGGCCTTCACCGCCGTCACCCAGAGCGTCCCCTGGCCCAAAGCTTACGGAGGGGACCTTGTGGCGCAGGCGAGCGTTGCAGCGATGCGCAGCGTCACCCCAGATCGCGTGCTGCAATCGATGCATAGCTACTTCATGCGGCCCGGCGACATTCTTGAGCCTGTGCGCTACGAGATTGAACGCATTCGAGACGGGCGATCTTTTTCTACAAGGCAGGTTCGGGCGTACCAAAACGGCAAGCCCATCTATGTGGCTCTCGCGTCTTTCCACGTTCCCGAGAACGGCGCAGAGTTCGCCTCATCCGTGCCCGCTTCGTGGAACGGAAACCTGCCCGAGCCCGAAACTCTTCCGTCCTCCCAGGACGTACTGGCTGGTGTCTCCGGCAAAGCGGCGGAGTACTGGTCGCACGGTCGCAGCTTTGACATTCGACACGTGCCGTCACCCATCTACCTCAGCGTGGACGGCGAATTCAGCCCGCATCAAGCAACGTGGATCAAGGCCTTTGACACCCTTCCCGATGATGCCGACGTGCACCGGGCGGCCCTCGCCTACGTCTGCGACTACACGATCCTCGAACCGATCCTGCGCCAACAGGGCTTGGCCTGGGGCGACGACGGCCTGATAACCGCCAGCCTGGACCATTCGCTCTGGCTGCATCGAGAGGGCCGAGTCGACGAATGGGTGCTGTACGCGCAGGAAGCGATTTCGACACAACGAAGTCGTGGCCTCGCTGCGGGACGGTTCTACAGCCGCGACGGTCGGCTCCTGGCCTCCGTGGCACAGGAAGGCATGATCCGCACCTCCTGAATCGAGTGCAGAACTTTGTATCGTTTTCTTTACGTGCGTCACATTATCGTCATATACTCGGTGCAACTTGGAAAGGCTCACTATGAATCTCACGCCTTCGGCACACATTGACACATTCACGCGGGACAACCTCCCGGCAATGAACCTGTGGCCAACGATAGAATTCGCTCTCCCGGAATTGCAGTATCCCGAATCGCTCAACGCAGCGACGGAACTCATTGACAATGCTGTTCGGAAATTCGGCGCCGATACGCCGTGTCTTTTCACCCCCGACGGCGTGAGTTGGACATACGGGGAACTGCTCAGAAAATCGAACCAGGTTGCTCAGGTCTTGACCGAGGACTTGGGTCTTGTTCCGGGCAATCGAGTTCTCCTTCGTGGACCGAACAATCCGTGGCTCGTCGCCTGCTGGCTCGGAGTGCTCAAAGCCGGCGGAGTCGCCGTCACGACGATGCATGCCCTTCGCCCCGCCGAAATCTCAGACGTCATTGCACTCACGCAGCCGGTGATCGCCATCAGCGACCACCGCTTCATCGAGGATCTTGAGCAGGCCAGCGGCGAAAATATCACCATTCTGGGCTACGGCTCGGACGACGCCCTGGATCTCCTCCAGCGCAGTGAAACGAAGACCGGCATCTTCGACAACGTCCCGACTGCTGCCGACGACGTCGCCCTCCTCGGACCGACATCCGGTACGACCGGCAAGCCCAAGATCACGATGCATTTTCATCGTGACATTCTGGCCAACGCCGACACGTTCGCCCGCTCCATTCTCAAACCTGTTCCCGACGACGTCTTCGCGGGTTCGCCGCCGCTGGCATTCACCTTCGGCCTCGGCGGTCTCGTCGTGTTCCCCCTGCGCTTCGGCGCATCCGTTCTGCTCACCGAACGAGCGACGCCGTCCGAGCTGGCCGAGCTGTGCAGCGCCTTCGGCGTCTCCGTTCTGTTCACGGCACCCACGGCATATCGGGCAATTCTTCGGGACGGCAAAGGTGATCTTCTGAAGGGAATTCGTCGCGGCGTCTCTGCGGGAGAGCACCTGCCCGCTGCCGTCTGGCAGGAAGTATTTGATCAAACCGGGGTAGCACTCATCAACGGCATCGGCTCAACGGAGATGCTGCACGTCTTCATTTCGGCCGCCGATGACGACATCAGGCCAGGTGCCACCGGCCGTGCCGTTGCCGGCTTTCGCGCCACCGTACTCGACGACAACGGTGACGAGGCTGCACCGAATCAACTCGGTCGCCTGGCCGTCATCGGCCCGACAGGATGCAAGTACCTCAATGACGACCGGCAGGCGAACTACGTTGCCTCTGGCTGGAACGTCACGGGAGACACCTTCCGCCGGGATGAAGACGGCTACTTCTGGTATGAAGCGCGCTCGGACAGCATGATCGTCTCTTCGGGCTACAACATCGGTGCGCCCGAAGTGGAATCCGCTTTGGGCCAGCATGCCGACGTTGTTGAGAGCGCCGTGATCGGCAAGCCCGATGTGACCCGAGGAAGCATTGTCAGCGCCTTCGTTGTACTCCGGGAAGGTGTGACCGGCGATGCCACCAAGCGCAAGGAACTCCAAGACTTCGTCAAGCAGACCATTGCGCCCTATAAGTACCCGCGAGAGGTGAATTTCGTCAGTCAACTGCCACGAAACCACAGCGGCAAAGTTCAGCACTTCCAGCTTA
>Ga0314774_1002504_pt1 | contig 10256 bp, 10 predicted proteins | sample MetaGCBIA2018_FD_204515 | JGI IMG/M metagenome (GOLD analysis project Ga0314774, IMG submission 204515) | Cryopeg brine microbial communities from Beaufort Sea near Barrow, Alaska, United States - CBIA 2018 | ecosystem: Environmental > Aquatic > Marine > Coastal | place: USA: Alaska | collected... | reverse complement strand
CGAGGTCGCTCGCACCGGTGGCCAAAGTATGGCTGCCGGCATCCACTTGGGCGATCCCGCTCGCGAGACTGTCGGCACCGCTCGAGAGGCTGCCGAGTCCGATAACGAGTTCTGTCGACCCGTTGCTCGCCGTCGTGGCGCCGTCGCTCAGGGTCACGGCGCCGTCGGCGGCGAGCACGAGGTTGTCGTGCAGGCTCGTGAAGCCCAGGTAGATGTTGTCGAGATAGTTTTCCGAGATCGAGCTCGTGAGTTGCGCTCGAATGGCCGCCGTGACCGATTTCGTGACCTGGCCGACGATGAAGTTGGAAGCATCGTCTGTGTAGACACGCAGGTGCGCTTGTTCCGGTGCGAAAACGGATGCTGCGGTCGTGTCGGTCGCAGCTTCCGGTGACTCGGCTCCGGGGTTGGTGGCCGTTGAGGCCAGGGTGCTGGAGAAATCAGCGGGAACCACGAGCACGGCGAAGTTCTCGTTGTCGACGAGCGAGTTGCGGGCATCCGTTTCGTCGTCGGCGGTACTCCAGGTGAATCCGGCGCTGTCGCTACCCACAAGGGAGTCGACGAGTTCTGCGCCGGCATCGATGGTCTTCACGGTGCCGTCGGCGCCGGTTACCGTCTGGGCCACATCGTTGTTGACGATGACGGCGTGCAGTTTGTCGATATTTCCGCTCGTGTTCCAGTTGGCCGAGAGGTAGACGCCGCCATAGATGGCGGGTACGGCCGCAATCATAATGAGGGCGAGAATGGCCAGGCGGGACGACCGAAACCGGGAGAGTTCGATGCTGGGCAGCGAGAACAGGCGAGGCCGAATGAATTTTCTGGCCATGGTCTAGGCCTTTCCGGTGAGAGCAGTCGCGATTCGTGCGTCGGAATCCAGATCGAGCTGGTAGACCGGGCGGGCCAGCGCCGGATCGGCCGCACTTATCCGATGGAGAATTTCGAGCAGCTCCTTCGGGTCCTGACCGCTCGCAGCGATCGTGAGATCGTGCCAGCCGGCCATGCGCAGGGCGAGCAGCGCGGCCCACGCGCGGGTGCGGTCATCCGTGTCGCGCAGGGTGTCGACGTCATCGACGATCAGCAAACGGGGGCGACCGATCAGGGCCACGGTCACGCCGAGCACCGCACGATCGAGCGGTTGCAGGTCGGCGATGCGATCGGTGCCGGTCAGCCCGGGCAGACCGGCGGTTGTGGATCCGAGCAAGGCGCCGGCGCGGGCATCGACCAGGCGCAGTACCTCATTCACACGAATGAGACACAGCACCACAGTTTTGCGGCCCACGACCGGTTTCCACCACGGCCGACGCAGTACCAGGGCGGCCGCAAGCTGGCGCTCAACCGTGAGGTCGTCGTCGAGCCGGTTCACGATCGGCGTTTCTGCCATGGCCGACAGGTGGCGAATGTGTCCACCGCCACCGCGCAGCGGATGTCCGAACACCGTCGCCGTTCCGGCGAACCCACGCAGGCGGCCGGCCAGCGCGAGCAGAAGCGCCGTCTTGCCCGAAGCGAACCGGCCCGAGATGACGAGCAGTGCGCCGATCGGAAGGTCGAGGCTGATACCACCTATGACGGTGTGTCGTCCGTTGCGGATACTGAAATTGCGTGCCTGGATAGCGAGCTCGGTGGCGGCGTCGCTGGTTCCCGTGCTGCCGCTATCACCAGTGCCGGCCGCTGTGCCGGCCGCTCTGCCATCAACAGTGTCTTCGGCCGGAGTTGCAGCAGTGTCAGCAGCAGGGTCAGCAGCAAAGGTCAGTGCGGGGTCTTGAGCCGAGTCGAGCGTCATACAGAATTCCATCCAGCGTTGGGTTGTGCGTGGCGTGAAGCCGCCGTAGTATTTTCAATACCCAGAGTATCCAATACCCAAAGTATCCACCTGTCAACTCATCAGAGCAAGTCAACTCCGCAGCACAAGTCAACTCCGCAGCACAACCCGAAAGGCACTCATGGTTGAGACGCCCGACAGCGCAGCACCCACGCTTCAGTTCACGCGCCGCCCCAGCCCCTCGGCCGGCTCCTCTTCAACTCCCCCGCCCAGCCCGCGCAAGCGTCCGCTCCGCACCGACGTGCGGGCCGATATCTTGCGGGCCGCAACCGAGGAGTTCTTCGAATCAGGATTCCTCAGTACCAAACTCACGGATGTTGCAGCTCGGGCCGGATACACCAAGGGCGCGGTCTATTCCAACTTCGGCTCAAAACAAGACCTGTTCGGATCGATCGTCAATGAGCGTTTGGCGACCCTGCTCAGTGGTCGACTCGCGTCCATACTCGGCGACGAAGTAGAACTCGACGATGCCGCTCTCGCCCGCATCGCCCGTCGCCTCGCCGAGACGCTCATTGAAGACGGTCCCTGGCACCTGCTCATGATGGAGCTCGCGGTGCATGCCGCTCGTAATCCGCAAGCCGCTGATCTATACCGGGAGAGCCGTAAGAGCATTCGGCTGGCAATCGGCGCGGTCATCATGGAGCACGCCGACCAATTCGGCATCGACCCCGACGCCCATCGCGTGGATGTTTTGGCCCCCCTGATCATGTCAGCGACCAACATCATGGCGCTCGAACGCATCCTCGACCCGGACTACTTCGAGCGTGGGGTGCAGGCCCGCATGATCGAGGCCATCCTCGTGGGCACATTGCGGTAGCTGTAGTCATTTGCGGGAGCTGTGCTCATACAGTGTTGTGAGCCCCGACACCAGCCTGTGGAAAACCTGAGCGCAATTGTAGCAATGCGTCTACTCTGACCCCATGCGACCCACGTCGACTCGCCGCCCCAGGCACAGCGTTGTGCCACGCGTTGCCTTCAGCGTTCTGCTCTTGTCTCTTACCGTCGGGCTGCTGAGCGGATGCGTGGCGAGCACCGCCGCCCCACCGGTCGTCACGCAGCCCACCACGCCCGCCCTCGCTCCCCCGGTCTTCGCGTCGAACGACGAAGCGCTGGCCGCCGCAAAGGCCGCCTACACGAAATACTTGTCCCTCGGCGACTCGGTCGGCCCAACCGGTTCCGCTTCTTGGAAGGAATATTTGTCCCTCACTACGGGCACGGAACACGAGGGCGCAGTGGAAGCGCGAAAGCTGATGGATGAAAGAGGCTGGTCCTTCACCGGGGTCACGCTGTTTGACACGATGACCGTTCAGTCGTCTCAAGAGCTACCCGATTCCACTTGGGAGATTCGTACGTATCTGTGCCTCGATCTCAGCGCCACCGGCACGGTCAATGACGCAGGAGAATCCGTAGTCAAGTCGGATCGCCCCCAGCGAGAACCGATGGTCGTCGTTTTCGTCACCCCAGATAAAAATACTCAGCAACTACTGATTTCGGAGTCTCCCATATGGTCCGGTTCAAATTTCTGCTCCTAGTCTCGGTGCTCGCGGCGGTGGCGGTCACGCTCACACCGTCAACACCCTCTCGGGCCAACGCTTCAGCCTGCACGTACGACCAGAAGAGACTCGGGGTCTGCCCTGGTGCGCCAGAGACGGGCGGTATCGCCAACGGCCCGGGTGTCGACCTCACCGCGGAAGTCTCCACGAGGTCCAACGGCACCGGCAACTCCGGCAACACTCAAAACGGGCGCGGCTCAAATACATCAGCTCCACCGGCATGCACCAACGGAAGCCCACTGGGCACAGAAAAACAATGGAACCTCTGCGGCACCGGCTACTTCCCGCTACTCTCCCGCCACCCCGAATGGCCACCCACCATCACCGCACCAACCACCCCCTGCACGGTCTGCTCCCCCAACACCATCGTCACAACCACCGACCTGGAGAACTTCCCCACCCACGCCACCCCAACAAGAATGGAACCAAACGGCTGGGCCATCACCGGACTCGCCGCAAACTTCTGGACCGACGCAACCACCCAAACCGGCGAAGGACTCCTCCTCGGCCAACCCGCCCAAGTCAGATTCACCCCCATCGGCTACCACTGGACCTACGGCGACGGAACCACCACCACCAGCACCACCGGCGGAGCCAGCTGGGACAACCTCGGCCTCACCGAATTCTCTCCCACCACCACCAGCCACACCTACACAACCACAGGCAACTACACCGTCACACTAACCATCGACTACCACGCCGACTACAGCTTCGGCGACCAAGGCTGGCGACCCGTCCAAGGAACCGTCACCACACCCTCAACACCACTCACCATCACCGCAACCAACGAAACCACCGTACTCGTCGCCCACACCTGCCACGCCAACCCCCACGGACCCGGCTGCTAACCGAACCCGCAGACCCGACACCCCACGACAAACCCTGGTTGGGGACGCCCCGAAAGCGCTAGCCGTGCAGGGCGGGCACGATCAAGTACACGCCGTACAGCACGGCAATGCCGCTGAGCGCAAAGCAGGTGTAGCCGCCGTAGAGCGCCAGACGCTTCTGGGTCTCAGACAATGCGTTGGCCGCAGCGGCCTTTCGAGATCGTTTGAGCTGCTTCGCGGCCTTCTTGGGGCTCAGTACTGTGATTGCTCCAGTGAATTCGTGCGGCTCTACCCGGGGGATCCGGCCGGCAGTGGTGAGCAGACGCAGGCCGAACGAGTACAGGCTCACGAGCACGGCCGCCGAAACCAGTGACGCGACCGAGACGATCAGAAAAGCGCTCCAGTCGATCACAGCGATACCTTCTTGCGGTTGCGACGGTTGGGCCGGCGTGGTGTCTTTTTGATATCGACTACGCGGCCGGCGTCATCGATGTCATTGAGCAACGTGTTATGAGTGACCCGGTTGCGCCTGGACCAGCGGAACAGGGCCATGATCACGATTGTCCCGAGCACCATGTCGAGCACAATGCCGATCGGTCCGAGCAGGGCGAGTCCGGCCGCGAACGCGCCCATGATGGCCGATGCCGGCAGGGTCAGCACCCAGCCCAGCGCGATGCGTCCGGCCATGCCCCACCGAATGGTCGAGCCTCGCCGGCCGAGGCCGGAACCGATCACTGAGCCGGAGGCGACTTGGGTGGTGGACAGCGCGAAGCCGAGGTGGCTGGAGGCGAGAATCGTGGCCGCCGTGCTGGTTTCTGCGGCGAAACCCTGCGCCGGTTTGATCTCGGTCAAGCCGGTTCCCATCGTGCGAATGATGCGCCAGCCGCCGGTGTAGGTGCCGAGGGCGATCGCGAGGGCGCAGGCAGCAATGACCCAGAACGCTGGTCCGCTGCCGACGGCCTGAAACCCGCCGGCGATAAGGGTGAGGGTGATCACTCCCATTGTCTTCTGGGCGTCATTGGTGCCGTGGGCCAGTGCCACGAGCGACGATGAGAAGATCTGCGCGTATCGAAACCCGCCGCGACCGTCGGGCTTGCCGATGTCGCGGCGGGTGATCATGTAGGCCAGACGCGTCGCGACAAGAGCGACGCCTCCCGCGATCAGCGGGGCGATCAGCGCAGGCAGAATAACTTTGGCGGCGACGACGTTGTAGTCCACCGCCTGGGCACCGACGCCGATAACGGTCGCGCCAATGAGACCGCCGAACAGCGCATGGCTCGAACTCGACGGCAAACCCATGAGCCAGGTAACGAGGTTCCAGACGATGGCGCCGATCAGCCCCGCGAAAATGAGGTCGGGGGTGATCAGCACCCCGCCGTCGCCCTCCCGGATGATGCCGCCCGACACGGTACGCGCGACCTCGGTCGAGAGGAACGCCCCGACCAGGTTGAGAATGGCGGCGACGCCGACAGCAACCTTGGGTTTCATGGCCCCCGTCGCGATCGGAGTGGCCATAGCGTTCGCCGTGTCGTGGAAACCATTGGTGAAGTCGAAGACCAGCGCGAGAGCGATGACGAGAATGATGATGATGCTGAAATCAGGCACGTGACACGACGCTCTCCAGGTCGGATCCGAAGGTAAAAGTGGCACGCACCGGAATCCCGGCGAGCACGCCAGGCAGCCAGTGGCGGGCATCGTCCCACATCTCATCGACCGGCAAGCTAGCGATATCGAACCACACAGGGTTCAGCTCGTTCGACTCTCGCGGTGTTCCCGACCACTCGTCGCACACGAACACGGTCGACTCCTGGCTCCACTCTTCGCGATGCGGAAAGAGATAGGTGAGATATCCGCGTTCACTGAGGGCGGATGCCGCCACCACGAGACCGGATTCCTCTTCGATTTCGCGTACCGCGGCATCCACTGCCGTTTCACCGACTTCGAGCTTGCCGCCGAGCCCGACGATGTTGCCGACACCGAGGCCTTTCTTCTTGCGCCCCAGCAGTACTTGCCGGTTGCCTTCGGGTGATAGTCGAGTGAGGTAGCACACGCATACCTGGGGCAAAGTCATTGGTTCATCTTAACGCGCATGGAGGGCACTCGGAGGCAGCACGGATAAGCTTCAAGCATGAATTTCGTACCTGCTACCGGGACCATCACCATGTTCACCACCGACTGGTGCGGCTACTGCGCCCGCCTCAAGACCCAACTCACCAAGGCGGGCATCGGCTACACCGAGGTGAACATCGAGCACGTCGAGGGCACACCGGAACTCGTAATGAGCCTCAACAACGGCAACCAGACTGTTCCGACGATTTTGTATCCCGACGGATCGGCCGCCACCAACCCGTCGCTGGCCCAGGTGCAGGCCAAACTAGCCTGACCATGGCGCCTGTGAGTGCCGCCCGGTGCGGCACTCGCAGGCGGCTCACCCGAAGAGTACGGCCGCTTCCTCGTAGCGCGCCGGTGATACGCGCTTGAGCCCGATGGTGGCCGCGGCGATGCTCACGACGTCGATCTCGGTGCCGCGCAGGGAAACCATCGACCCCCACTGCTCGTTGTCGATCGCGTCGACCGCCGCCATGCCCAGACGCGTGGCGAGCACGCGGTCGTAGGCCGAGGGTGCGCCACCGCGCTGGGTGTGACCGAGAACCGTCGCCCGACTTTCGATGCCGGTGCGTTCCTCAATGAGCGGGGCGATGACCTCGCTGATGCCGCCGAGGCGGGGGCGATGAAAGGCATCGAGGCCTTTGGTGGAATGCGCCTCTTCCATGCCGGAGAGCAGAAAACCCTCGGAGACGACGATGACCGGGGCCCGGCCACGGTCGCGAACATGCTCCACCCAGGCGCAGATCTGATCGATCGACTTGGGCTGCTCCGGAATAAGGATGGCGTGGGCGCCACCGGCCATTCCGGAGTGCAGCGCGATCCAGCCGACGTGGCGCCCCATGACCTCGACGACCATGCAGCGGCCGTGGGATTCGGCGGTGGTGCGCAGCCGGTCGATGGCCTCCGTGGCGATCTCGACGGCCGTGTTGAAGCCGAAGGAATAGTCGGTGGCCTCGAGGTCGTTGTCGATGGTCTTGGGCACACCGACAATGTTGAGACCAGCCTCCGTGAGACGGTGGGCTGCGGTCAGCGTGCCCTCGCCGCCGATCGCGATCACGGCATCGATGCCGTTGGCGTCGAGGGTGCGCTGAATGTTCTCCGGACCGCCGTTCTCGCCCTCAAACGGATTCGTGCGAGAGCTGCCCAGGATGGTGCCGCCCTGGCGGGACAAGCCGCGCACGCTGTGCCGATCAAGCGGCATGAACTCGTTCTGTACGAGCCCCCGCCAGCCGTTTCGAATTCCGACGAACTCGAAATCGTGCGTGCGCACACCCTTCAGCACGGCGCCGCGAATGACCGCGTTCAGTCCGGGGCAGTCGCCGCCGCTGGTGAGAATACCGATCTTCATAGCTGGCCGATCTTGATAGCGGGACGAGTTTTCATGCATTCGTGCAGGCACGCACGACAATCATGTTCTGACAATGACTTTGCCATAATCATGGTGCCTTCCGTCGGTCGACTCAAATCCGTTGAGCCCGGGCCGAGCCCGGTCGGCCTACAGCTTTCCGTCGAGTGCCTGTGTGAGCACGTAGATAAGTGCACTGGCCTGCACCGAATCGGCTGCCGAGTACTCTTCCTGAGAACCGTCGAGGGCACGCGCCGCGAGACCCTGTTTGCTCCCGATCAGATCGGCGATGCGCGCGTCAATGGTGTGCGCGGCGATGATACGCCAGGCGGTGACCGGTTCGTCCTGGCCGATGCGGTGCACCCGGTCGATGGCCTGTGTCTGCTCGGCCGCAGTCCAGCTCAGTTCAGCGAGAACGACGTTGGACGCGGCTTGCAGGTTGACCCCGACTCCGGCCGCAGTGAGCGAGCAGACCGCGACCTGGACATTCGGGTCGTTGTTGAAGGAGTCGATTGCGGCCTGGCGCGCGAGCGCGGTCTGGTCTCCGCGCAGCGACACCGTGCGCAGATCGCGTTTAGCGAAAATCTCTTCAGCGGTATCCATGACATCGATGTGCTTGGCGAAGAACACGACCTTGCCGACTGAATGTGCCAGCTGGGCGGCGTAGTCCGCCGCGAGACCGGCCTTGGCCTGGCCGATTTTGCGCACCATCGTGAAGACGTTCTCACCGGTGGTCTGGCCCTTGGAATCTTCGAGCTCAGCGTGCGCGACGGCACGGATGTAGGCATCGCGCTGATCGTCGTCGGGGGCGACGGCTCTGCCTGAGCCCGACTTCCTGGCCGCGACAAGCGCGTGATAGCGAGTGACCAGCCGTGCGCCGAGTTCGCGTTCGGCCTGACGGATGGACCGACCGAGGTCGTCGTCAAGCTCAACCGGCAGATCGGCAATTCGTTTGGCCGGCAGGTCTGCCGCAACATCAACCTTGCGGCGACGCACGATGCCCATGTCGATCACCGCGGCTCGAGCCTCCTTGTAGAAACCCATATCGGCCGGGGTCAGGCCAGTCTCTTCCAAACGTTTCAGCAGCGCGGGGGCCGGCTTATCGCCGTCGATCCAGCCGAGGAACTGCCAGATGGCGCGAAAATCGTCAACGTCGTTGATGAGTGGCGTTCCGGTGAGCGCCATCAGCAGCGGGTTGCCGCCCGGGGTCCGACGGCGAATCTGGTCGGCGAGCGACAATACATGCTTCGATCGCTGGGACGACTGGTTCTTGATGAAGTGCGCCTCGTCGACGACCATGCCCTTGAAGCCCATAGTGCCCAGCCAGGCCAGGTGTCGATCGAGTACGTCGTAGTTCACGACGACGACATCGGCGAAGGCGTCGAGCGTGTTGCCGTCACCGTGAATAACGGTGGCGCGCCGGTTGGGCGTCCACAGTTCTACTTCACGGGCCCAGTTCATCTTGACGACGTTGGGAACGATGGCCAGCAGCGGGTACGCATTGGCAACGGATGCTGCCAGCAGGCTCTGCGCGGTTTTGCCCAGGCCCGGCTCGTCGGCGAGCAGGTAACTGCGGTGGCCTAGACGAGCGCTTTCAACAAAACGGGCCTGGTGCCGCATGAGCTCCATACCGTGCGGCGAGAGCCGGTCGAGTTTGGGGGCTTCAGGCAGGTCCATGCTGGCCGCTTGGCCGCCTGAGCCGTACTCGAACGATTTGAACAGCGGGCCGAGGAGTTCCCAGTTCGCAAGTCGGCGCGGGTGCACGATCGGCTTCGCTGCCGCGCTGAAGTCGGGGGCGAGAAACGGATTGGCAAGTTGCCGAGCCTTCACCGACTGCGGGATGACCTGGTTCTGCAGTACGACCGGTGCTGCATCAGGCTCACGGGTGATGATGAGTTCGTCGGGGCTCAGTTCAGCCCCGGATTCAATCAGCCAGTCGCGGCGAAAACGCTGGGCGACGGTGGAGACGCCCGCCTCGGGTTCGAGCAGCGTGATCAGGCTCGTGTCACGGGCCGCAGTCTTGGCGAGGATCTGGGCGATGCCGTCGAGGCGTTTGAGAAGCTCCGCACGGTTTGCATCAGAGAGTTCCTTATCGGCCTTGACGCGGGCGCGTTCTTCGCGCATCAGCAGGGCGATGACCTGATACTTCGTGCGGTTCGTCGGTCCGAGTTTGGTGCCGGCCTGCGCCTTCGCTTCGACCTCGCGCACCTTGCGGGCGAGAATCGGGATAATGGGCGCGTCGTCGTCACGAGAACGCGGGTGCACCCGATTGCGCGTGGCACCATTACGACCGAGGTTCCGGCTGCCCGAGGCATCGGTACGGGTATAAGCCATTGTTCTCCACTTCGAAGCAGCACGGTACAGGAACTGTGCCTCGCCGGTCACGGCATTCTGGTATTACCGGAACGCTGTATTTCCGCAAATCGTTTCCGAACGTTCCGAAATAACCGAATCACGAAACACAGCACGGGTTGCGATCATTACGCCCTACCCAAGGTCAAGCTGACGCTGTCGCAGCGATAAAGCCGTCAAGTTAACGGGTTCAACGCAGGTGGTTCAACGCAGGTGGTTCAACGGGTTCTGCCACCGGATGCCAGCGCACAGTA
>Ga0314774_1002502_pt1 | contig 10263 bp, 10 predicted proteins | sample MetaGCBIA2018_FD_204515 | JGI IMG/M metagenome (GOLD analysis project Ga0314774, IMG submission 204515) | Cryopeg brine microbial communities from Beaufort Sea near Barrow, Alaska, United States - CBIA 2018 | ecosystem: Environmental > Aquatic > Marine > Coastal | place: USA: Alaska | collected... | reverse complement strand
TTTGCAACTATTAAATCGTATCTCGGTACAGCCAAAAAACATGGCATCAATACCTATGAAGCAATAAAAGCTGCTCTTGTAGGCGATGATTATCGATTGTTATTTGATGCTGACTGAATAGTTACAAAATTCCAATGCATTTGATGTTAAGTAATGAATTTCATAACTACTAATATAACGAATAGCTTGCATACTTTTCCCTAGGTCCGCGGCTTCGTTCAACGGAAAAAACACGTAATCAGCCCTTATCTTTCTAAGATAGGGGATTTTTCTTGCTGACTACGCATATTTTTCTAATCATTTAGCGCATAGTTAGATACCCGATCTAAGACTTCTTAAGGTATCACTTGATATAAAACCAAAAAATATTTTCTCTATATTTGCAATATAATAATCAATTAATATTTCACAATGCCCTATTTACAATAGTTCTAATCATATTAACTCCTTTCAAATCTGAAATATCGTCTAACTTGCTTGTTTTCGAACATCATAACAAGTCTTGCTATTTCCAATAATCAAGATATATCCAAAAATTCTTACTTAGTAAGATTTCTATTGAGTCTATAACGAATTAAAAGCTTTATAAAACTTTGTTCATAAATTCATTTAATTATTTCAAACGAACTACTATTTGTAGATATCTTTGATTTAACTAAAGCATGGTTATATTAATAGGTAGCAGTATGAAGGATTGAAGCGTTGAACAATCATAGGTAGTATAATAGTAGATAGAATATAAATAGATCAAGAAGCTTTACCTATAGATATATATATATATGGGTATGGGGCCGTACCTAAAAACAAAAGTTAGGTCGGTCTGATAATAAGTGTATTAGTCCCTCATACTACCCACATTTGTTTTTTATCCTATTGCACTCCATGTCTTATATTTGGACAATAAAAAAGAGCCCGAAGGACTCTTTCCCTTTTACCTATCCTTTTGGAGGAAACGGATCATTTCCATAACTATTGGATTCTCTAATTCTACCATTAACACCATGAATTTTAACTTCCCCACGCTGATTAATTGCAATCTCTCTGGCTCTACCTATAGCTTGTTTCTGTGTATTGAAAGTCTGAGTTAATCTTTTAGACCCAGCTTTTCTAACACCCCACCCATTATCAGTCTGTACTACATGTTGTTGATTATTTGTCATTATTACCTCCATTTTTTGTGTTGACTCTATCTAAAGAGTCATTTTGTCATTGGGTTACATATGTTAATATTCTTACCTATTACATATTTGACTGTAAAACCAAATGCACATTATCACAAAGTCATAATTCTATTCTTTTATTAAAATAATTCCCAAATGTAATCAGTGGACGTTGTAACACAATCATCCAAATCTGTTATTCTGTACATAAATCTACCTTCTAAATCATAATCATACTCTACTTCAAATATTGAAACAGAGTCCGGACAACAGTTTGCGTTCATCATATCATTAAGAATTTGACCATTATTAAATGTTGATTTAATTACACCAGTCGTTTCTTGGTCATAATAACATAATGTTGTCTCCTTACCATCATATGGTAAAGACAAAAAACTTTTTCCTAAATCAGATTTTTCTTCATCCGAATAGCGAAACAAAGCAATATAGCATTTAGCGCCTAGTGTTTCTTCATTCATAACTATACTGATATCATAAACTCCTGATTCACTTATTAGATTTCTTTTACGCCTCCTACTGTCCTCATATTGAGGGGTTAACAATACCCTCTGTGTTTGTGTTTCTAGTAATTTTTTAGTTAAGTCGTACATATTTTTTCTCCTTTGTTGTGCAAAACGCACAAATGTCAATTTTTATAGTTACATTCCATTGACTTTGGAGGAAACCCGAGTTATACTGTCTTTATGAGAGAAGAATAAACAAACGGGCTTACATGTACACAACATGGTTTTACAGTCTTTTTGAGTTTAACACATCACTTGACTACTGTCAAGCTTTTTTGTTATATATTTCAAAAAAAATTTCCACTACAATTAGTAGTGGCTTTTTTATTGCTATTCATCGTAACGAAGTTGCAGATTTTGTGTCGAATATTGGTTAACTCTTACTTTGTGATCAGTAGGACTAATTGCGATATATACTTCAAAGCTACTGTGTTCTGTCGACATATAATTTAAAAACGCCATAAAAACACCCTACTACAAACTAGTTCAGTAAGTCTGTATTTGCTTGATTTATAAAACTTGATTATACATTGTTGTATCATAACAATTCTTATTTCGATAAAGTATGTATTACTTTAACAATAGTCAATCCGTAATCAATAAAAAAGTTCTTTTGCTCTTCTGTATAGGATATTCTTTCTGCTATTGCTTCGTTCGTCCCATGTCTAAAGCACTGCATTTTCTTTCTATAGCTCTTTACTATATCATTAGAAATATAATCAAAACAAATATTAGGGTAATCAGGTGTAATAAACTTTCCATTTTTCTTCAATAAATTTTCTATCAAGTTTGCTATCTCTGCAAGTTTTTCATCTGTGCCCATATTAGTAAAAGATGCTTGCCTATTTGATATCTCAACAAACTTTTGATCTATTGAATCATCTATATCAATATGGTTAGAATTTTTTTTGAAGGTTAAACTTGCGACGAGAATTCTTCTAACAGCATATCTAACGGTTCCGTTATCATCATCTCCCTGAGCAATAATTCTATTTCTTATTTCTCCATAAGTAAACTCACTAGGATCCACAGGTGGTCTTGCCAACACTCTAGGAAATTCTTTTATCTCATATCCCATCTTATATAAATAATACGTTATAAGATTAAACCAACACTTATTTTCACTGCTAGTAAAATCAACATCTGGTTGGCATAATTCTCTAAACTTTGTAATAGCTTCCTCAGCATCATACACTTCAAATTTATAATCATTTACTTCCTTATATCCATTAAAAATATTGTATATCTTGTTAACATTCTTAATTGAATCAAGAAAACGATAATGATATTCTACTTCTTGTATATTTTGAAAATAAAAATCTTTTATATCCATCTATCTTAGATCTCCCATTCATTTCTTCGATTTTACTGTAATAGTTACTAAATACTAGGTTCATCATTATTATTTTCCTTAACTACCTCTTTATCTAAAACAGAAACTATTATTTCTTTAGTTTCACTCCATCCATCCATCTATCTTCTTATCAATTTCTTTCATTTCATCACCTAACTCTGACACTTGTTTTGTCTGATTTTTTAGTAAGGCGATTACTTTCTCTGAATCCACATTTGTATTAATGCCTAATCTTTTAAGCGATTCATCTGCATGGTTAAAAGCAAGTAACTCACTTCTATATTTAGTCATAAAACTTTTTTTAGACAATCTTAGTTTCTTTTCATATTCCATCTTTAAAGGCAAATATTTATTATAGGTAATGAGATATTTAGCTGCTTCTTTATATTGACTGTTTTTTTCATCAATCGCTTTTATCTTTTCTCGAAGTTTAGCGCTCATAAGCTTAAGTTCTTTAATCTTGTTTTCAATGCCATCTATCGTATCTATATTATTACTCTTTAACATGACTAAAGACTTTGCCAGTGCTTTTGTTTCTGCTAGCTTACCTTTTCTTTCAACGTACATAAGTCTTCGAGCTAGTGAATGATCATTATCCTTTTCCCTTTTTTCTAAACTCTTAATTAACATTGATCCTTCAATGTTAAAAAGCACGTTTTCTTCATCTGGTTTTCTAAAAGAATAATGCCAGTTTTTATATAGATCTACACTACACGTACCTTTTAATTTATCATAGTTTACATATTTTCTTTCCACAAACATTCTTTCAATGCCAAGTTCAGGAATAGTAAAACTTAATCCTTTTTGACTAAGAGAAATAATATCTGATTCATTTATAGTTAAGTTTACTGGTTTAACATAATTTGCCAGCTCCATGGGGTAGTACCACATATATAACTGCTTTAGCACATCCTTGTTTTTCCAAAGAGGTTCTTCCTCATAAGCTACTGGTGCCGATAGTTCAAACGACTCCTGAAGTGTTTCGAGCGTAGCAAACGCGTAAAATCCTGTAGTTGTTGAAACGTTTTGATGCCCAAGGACTTGAGCCACATATGCAATGGGAATGCCTGCTTGGTATAAATCCATCGCACGGGTTTTTCTTAAAGTGTGACATGAAATATCCTGTGGAATGTTAGGGCAATTGGCCCGAGCCACAGAAGCATACTTCTTAAGTAGTTTTTCCACCGAATCCGTCGACAACATGTGAGGCTTTCCATCTCTCCTTGAATAAAACAAAGGACATTGACGATCTAGGTTTTCTTCAGAATGGAACTCCCGGTAAAATAGATTTAAATGCGCCACTGTTTTCTCCATCAGCGGCACGCTTCTTTGTTTTCTTCCTTTCCCGATGACAATGAGAAACGGTGTGTTGCCATTGAGATAAAGATCACCTAATCTAACGTTGATTAGCTCCCCGACCCTTAATGCCGTATCGTATTGAAAAACAAGCATCATTCTGTTCCTGCGGCCAGTTTTCGTCTTGGTCTCAACTGATTCGAGCAGAGCCTTCATCTCGTCCTTTTGGAGATATTCAATAGGTTTCGATGGCACTCTCAAGTTTTTAATGGAGCAGACTTCGTTGAATAAAGGCATAAGAGTTAGATCTTCCTGAGCACTATATTCAAGAAATGAGCGGATGACGGTTAGGCGAAGGTTACATGTGTTGGGTTTCAATGCTTTTTCCTTATGCAACCAAAGAAGGTATTCTTTTATATGATGACGTGAAAACACTTCGTAGTCCATGCAATCTCTAGTTATGTCTTCTTTTTCTGTAAGAAAATCGATAAATCTCTGCAAAGAATCCCGATAGGTTGAAACCGTATAAGGGCTAGCATTTCGGACAGCAGGAAGGTATTCCTGCAGGTAGTTATGCAATTGTTGCCAAAGATAGATGACTGGATCCTTCTTATTCTTATGCTTCATCGTCCACCTCCGGTAAAATACCTGAAAGTCCACTGGTCATGTGTGTGTAAATGGGAAAAAACTCTGGTATCAGATGTAAGTAGTAATACGTGCTATCAAGAGATGCATGGCCCATGAATTTCATTAGATACAGAATCATAGAGTCAACATTCTTTCCTTCTTGGATCCATCGGTTCAAGTTTGTTAATGCAAAATGGTGTCGAAGATCGTAAACACGTACTTGAGAAGCCAAAGAGTCTTTGTTGGCATTACTCCAAATCACCTTGAAATTAGAACGCAAGTATCCACGTCCGAAACGATTGTGTAGGTCTTTAGGGAAGAAGTATGTGCATTCTGGCCAGGCTCGTTCAATGTCATGACGGTACTGAGCTAGGTAAGCCATTAACTCTTGGGTTAGATATAGTCTCCTGTCTTTGTGACATTTTGACGCTAGGATATTCACGTAACCTTCTTGCAAATTCACATGTTCCATTTTTAGACGGATGGCTTCGATGGGTCGAAGGCCACAGCAGTAGATTAATCGAAATGCAGTGGGTAAAATAATCTCACGACCAAGGTTTTCCTTGCGGACTTTAAGAGTGTCACAGACCTTGAAAAACTGATAGATTTCATTAGCACTGAAAAAATGAGGGCGATGTCGAAGGCTGGATGTTCGTTTATTCTTCGGTAGGACATAACCTGTATCAATGCTTAGTTTCTGCAAGTAGACATGAAAACCTCTTGCAGAAGATACTCGCCGATGCTGACTTTGAGGCAATTCTGATGGTTTGCGCATCATCCACAAATGAAATTCCTTTTTCCCAGGGATTCCGTGGCATCCCATGCTGCTGCACAAATTTTTGAACGCAAACAAGTGGTAAGCATCATGTTCATATGAATAGCCTTGAGAACGCTTAAAGTCAATAAAGTTCTGCATGAGCTCATCTAAAGACCATTCATTTTCACGCATGGTCCTCACCTCCCTCTGTTGTTTGGGGTAGCGGGAGTACACACTGTTGCATCCGATGTCTGTCGACAGATAAGTAGGCATAAGCACTTTCGTGATTTGCATGTCCTAGACAATCTGCGATTTGATTGAGTGGAACACCGGCTTTCAATAGGTTTGATGCCATTCCGCTTCGAAATAGTCGAGCACCACCCGCTGGATATGACCGTTCAATTTCCGACTTCCAAAACAGGTATTTAATGATAGCATAACACGCTGCATGATCCTTTAATGGTGTATAGGGTGCCATTGTTTTTAGAAATACATTTCGATACTGCGAAGAAGGACGGGAGGTGGTAATATATACAATGATGGCATTTCCAACGGCAGGTGCAAGTGGAAGTGTCAAAGGCCTATTTGTTTTTTGCTGCACAAGATGAATTAGGCTCTTGTTCCAGTCAATATCATCCAAAAGCATATGCACTGCATCTACCGGCCTGAGACCGCTGACAAAAAGAAGCATGACCAAAGCTCTATCTCTGGAAGAAGTTTCCTTGGCACATAAAGTGGCCCACAGCCTATCTTCCTGATCTTCTGTAAGCACCTGGGGAATGACAGTCTTTCGTGGGCAATTGACTGGAATTAACTGAATCGCTTCATCAGGTGCGTTTGCAAAAGTCAGGAATGACCTCAGTGCTGGTGCTGCTGTCCTGATGCTTAAGGGTGACCAGGTTTGAGAAAGTTCTCTGAAGAATCTCTCTACTGTAAATGGCTTAAGTGTTGCAAGTTCCGATATACTCTGTTTCTCGCAGAATAGCAAGAATGAGGATGCTATGTTCCGATACCCATCAACTGTATTCTTCTTTTTCTGCTCATTGGATAGAAATAGCAGGTAGCTATTTAACACCAATTGGAAGGTTTGTGTGTTTGGTCTTTTTCGAACGGGTGAGTTATGCATGTTGTTGTTCCAATTAATCTGTCCAGTATTAGCATATTCTCTCAATCTTCTGATGGCAATGTTCTGCAAATAGATCCTGCTTTTACACGTTGTGCCCGTCCGTTGACTAATATCGTCTTCCAAAAAAGTACGAGCCAGTTCTTCATTAAACTTATCAATGCCAATTTGCTCCGCCAAGGTTTCTAGTCGATTGTATACGATTCTGTAAAAACTAATCGTCGAATCTTTATACCCGGCATCCGATTGCAATTGAAGCACACGAGATATGTGCTCTTTCAATAATAGATCCATTTTTTTACCTCCTTTGGGTTTGGATACTATTACTGTAACATGTATCTAGTTGTCGTTATACCGAATAATTATTAGAAAACAAAGGTATATTATGCTTTTAACGCATTCTTCGGCATAGTCAAAACTTCGTCATAATCCGAGTTATAACGAATTCAGCATAACTCGGATAACGGCAGCCCCAGTGCGACAAGAAGTCGTATAATATATTGCCGAAAGGCTACCCTATCCATTCAGGGTAACTCTATCGTGACTAGCGTGGATGGCAACGTCTGGGTTAGAAGCTCACGAGACAACGAGGAAGTTCGAGTAGCCTAAACTGGGACAACCGCTAGAGTAAGAATGCTATGGAGAACGTAAAGTGAATCACCGTAGGAATCGTTACGTTGAAGAAAGCGAAATAGGCTGTAACGCTTCAACCAAAATGGTAAGGAGTCAGGCAAAGGCGACTTGGGCAACCAATGCGAATGGATAAAGAACTCCCGGTTCAAAGGTGGCTCCTAAGGCATTCATAATTATGTATTATGTGGAACTTGGTAAACCCTATATGCCCCTCTATTCTATATAGAGGTATCTAACCGCAAGGGGACGAAATGACATAGAGGGCAGACGAAATAGATAAAAAGCGAATGCCGACTTTGTAATGGAAACGGATAAGGGTTCAAAATTTGCCCTAACCTGAAAAGGTGCAGACTTATCTAACGGTATTTCTTGGCAGGAAAGGAGTGTAAACCTATGAATTTTAGTAACTCAACGACGGATAAAACCGAGAGTCTAAAAGACACAAAATCACTTACCAATCAATGGGAAACCATCGAGTGGTCACAAGTTGAAATTGAAGTTAATAGGCTACAAACCCGAATTGCTAAGGCAACGGCAAACGGTGATAGAAATAAAGCTAAACGGTTACAATACCTACTCACTCATTCTTTTTCTGCCAAAGCATTTGCAGTAAGAAAAGTAACTACCAATAAAGGTAAAAGGACTACAGGTGTAGATAAAAAACGATGGTCAACATCAGCATCAAGAATGAAAGCAGTACTTGCACTTACTGATAAACATTACAGAGCAAAGCCTCTTAAGCGAGTTTTTATTGCGAAAAAAGGCAAAAGAAAAAAACGTCCATTAGGAATACCTACCATGTATGATAGAGCCATGCAAACCTTATACGCTCTAGCATTAGAACCTATTGCTGAAACTAAAGCGGATACTGTCTCCTTTGGATTTCGTAGAGGTCGAAGTGCAAAAGATGCATGTGAACAAATTTTTTGTGTACTTGCCAAAAAATGTGCTCCCACATGGATACTTGAAGGAGATATTAAAGGCTGCTTTGACAATATTAATCATGAGTGGTTACACATGAACATTCCGATGGACAAAAGAATAATGAAACAATTCCTCAAATCAGGCTTCATCTTCGAAGGGGAACTGTTCCCAACAGAAACCGGTTCACCTCAAGGAGGTGCTATCTCAAGTCTATATGCAAATATGACATTGGATGGTCTTGAAAAAAAGATCCAAGACAAATATCATAGAAATTCCAAAGGTAACATAGAAAATCACTATCGTGCAAAAACAAAAGTTAATCTTGTGCGTTATGCTGACGACTTTATTATAACTGCAAATTCGAAAGAAACTGCAGAAGAGCTTAAAATTATTGTCAGCGAATTCCTTGAAGTTCGAGGATTATTGTTATCTGAAGAAAAAACCAGAATTACGCATATAGATGATGGATTTGACTTTCTAGGGTGGACATTCAGAAAGTTCAAAGGGAAACTTATCATAAAACCTTCAAAAAGTTCTATTAAAAGCCTAATTAAGAAATGCTCTGCTATTATATTAAAAGAAGGAAAAGCAAGTACTCAATCAGACTTGATTTTAAGACTAAACCTAGTAATCAGAGGATGGACTAACTACCACAAACATGTGGTAGCAAGTCAAGTATTCTCAGGTGTGAACAATTCACTATATCTGTTACTGCATTTATGGACTAAACACCGCCATCCTAATAAAGGTAAACAGTGGCGGCTTAACCGATATTGGCATGAGAAAAACGGGAAACCATGGGTATTCATGACTGACGAATATTCCCTGATTAACATCAGAAGAATACATATAGTCAGGCACCCCAAGCTGAAAATTTCAAAAACTCCCTTCCTTGATAAAGAATATTTTATCAAAAGAAAACTGAGACTTCACACTCTCGTTGCCACCTGAAACTGGTGAAGAAATGCTTGAGCCGTATGAGTTGGAAACTCTCACGTACGGTTCTTAGACGAGGGAAAGGGAGCAATCCCTTTTCTTTAGTCGAGTGAAGGGTGCAACAATGCTTGAAACCTTATATAACCTGGGGATAACACCATCAAGAAGTCGTCCAAGAGTAAGCAATGATAATCCATTCGCAGAAAGCTTATTCAAAACGCTTAAAAACCGTTTTAACTACCAGCCCAAAGGATTTGCATCATTAGAAGCAGCAAGAACATGGGTGTATGGTTTTGTTGATTGGTATAATACCAGTCATCGACATAGCGGTATAAAATTCCTTACCCCGAACCAAAGACATGCTCCGGACCACGGTTTAGATGTTCTTGCAAAGAGGGATCTAGTATACAAAGCAGCTAGATTATTAAATCCAGGTCGATGGTCAGGTAAAACAAGAGATTGGTCTATTGTGGATAAAGTCTGGTTGAATCCTGAAAAAGCGGATGCAGATTTTAATGAAAACTTTGATGAAATAAATGTATCATAAAAAATGAAGTTTATGCGACAACTAGCTTGACAACTTCCGCTAATAAAAAATCCATAGTGGATCAAACTGTAGTATTATTGAATTGCTGAAAACAATAATATTTACAGGAGATGAACTCACTATGGATACTACTAATGATACATCAATACAGCGAAAAAACAAACACCTAAATGTCTTTGAATGCGGTCAAATCCAGTTGTTAAATGCAGAAGGTCTTACACCTTATGCTATTGGCAAACGATTAGACAGGGCTTCTAATACAATAAGGAATGAACTTGAACGAGGTACTGTACCGCAAATAAAGGAAAATAAGGCTATGTCTGTTTATTATCCAGACACTGGTCAAGCTGTCTACGAAAGAAACAGAATGAACTGTGGTCCA
>Ga0314774_1002500_pt1 | contig 10269 bp, 9 predicted proteins | sample MetaGCBIA2018_FD_204515 | JGI IMG/M metagenome (GOLD analysis project Ga0314774, IMG submission 204515) | Cryopeg brine microbial communities from Beaufort Sea near Barrow, Alaska, United States - CBIA 2018 | ecosystem: Environmental > Aquatic > Marine > Coastal | place: USA: Alaska | collected... | reverse complement strand
CAATAAAAAATCACGATAAATGTAATCGTGATTTTTTAATCTTTTGCTCTGATTTAAATAAGTGTTGATTAATGAGAATGCTAAAAATGAACAAATTGGTTTAACTAACATCATGAAAGTGCATCAAATTCGGGAATTAAGAACTTTGAATTTAACCCCATTTTTGTTAAACTTATAGTAGACATGGGGTTTGAATATTGAGGAAAAATTACTTTGAAAAGCTAGTTAAATATATCAAAAAAGTTTATAAAATGGATAAGCAAATGAATTCAAGAATTTAATACCAAAAGGTGAGCGTTTACCTCAAATTGATACAATAAGAGATACATTGAAATCAATAGATTTAAAAGGTCTGGAAAAAATAAATATAAGTATCATTAAGAAAGCAATAGAGAATAAAGTTTTTAAAAATGGAACAATTGATGGTCATATGGTAGCAGCCATCGATAGCACTAAAATATTTGGAAGTTATAAGAAGTGCTGTTTAAAATGTTTGACAACAGAAATAAAAGGGAATCCACATTATTACCATTGTGGAGCTGTTATGTCGGTGGTTGGAAATGGTCCAAAGCTTGTTCGGGATTATGAAATGTATAATTGTAAAGTTGATTCCAAGAAAAAAGATGAAGTTCCCCCTTGTCAAGAACATTTTCTATCTTGGATCAATGAATTAGATAATGCTGGTCCTAAAGAAATGAAGGATTTAATTTGTAACAAATATTGTAAAATCTATAAAAATCGAAAAAAGTTTCCACCAGTGATATTGGCGAAGATGCTTTTTTACTGAGTGCCAACGGTTATAAACATTAAAATATTGATTGTTATAAAAACAATTTAAGTAGAAATCATTGAAAAAGTTCCAAAAAATAAGAAACTGACTTCTATATTATTTTGAAGTCAGTTTCTTTTACAATACACTTGTCATTGATGGCTAATAAAAAGTGGGACTTCGGGTCCCACTTTTAAAATTTTATTAATAACTAGCTAATATATTTATTATTCTCCTTCGTATATATAGTTATAAGCCCCTTGTTTGACCATATAAGGGGTTTATCGTCTTTTTTAGGGGATAATACCTTTTGCATGCTTAAACTCTCTACAAAAGGCTTGCTCTCTCTGCATAAGTATACGATAAGTCATCCGTGCCTACCTGCAAAACAATAATTATGAGATAATTGTACAATCTTCAAAATTGATATGTTAATTGTAGTATGCACTTAATCACCGGGCGAAGTACTCAAAAATCCAATTTATGTGCACTATTGAAACGAAATATTCAGATGCTACCAAAAGGCAATATTTTTTAGGAGTACGCATGGTTTACCGTATACCTAAATAATTAATATTCATAAAACAACATGCAAATAAAAAGTGGGACCCGAAGTCCCACTTTTTATTTGCATGTTATTTTAATATCATATCCTTTTCTTGTGATAAATTCATTTATTAATTTTATGATATCATCTTTGTCATTTTCATTACATTCTATTTTAAACAAGGTATTTCTATTCAGTTTGTCTTTTTTTGAAATTATTTTACAAACATCACTAATTGTCATATCATTATTTATATAATGTAAATATTCTCCCTTAAAAATATTTTTATCCTCATTATATATATCTCTCTGAAGATTTTCATTTAATTTTACAACATATAAAGCTTTTTTAAATGTTATTTCATTAGTTTCAAACATATTATTTACTTCAGGTATTAATTTACTTATTGAAAGATATCTAGTAACTTGTCTTCCTGATAAATCAAAATAATTTGCAACTGTCTCTCTAATTGGCTTGCCTTTATATTCCTTTTTATTTTTTTCAATATATTTATACTTTTCTGCAATGGATTTATGTTTTTCTATAGGACTAAGACTTCTTTGTACCCAGTTAGTATCAATAATTATCTGTTTCGCATCATCTTCATTTATCGAGTCTTTAGTTTTTATTATAGCTGGTATACTTTTGAATTCATTAAATTTAAATTCATTTACTAACAGAGTATATGCTCTTACTCGATTATGTCCAGCAAGTATCATATAACTTTCATTCTCTATTTCCCAAACAATAATAGGGTTTAGTAAACCATTATTTAATATGGATTCAATTAACTCTTGCATTTTATCATCATTCAATGGGGTATAAAAATTCCATTCTTCTGGTGCTTTTTTCAATTTATCCAATTCTAAATTATAAATTTTTTCTTTATCATATGATGTTTTACTTTTTACATTAAAACTATCACTTATATCAATTGACTCGTCATTAGATTTTAGCTGATTAATAAATGAATCTGCACTTGCTAACTTTTTGCTACTACTATTAATCTTTGACACGTTCTATCACCTCATTTGCTAAATTAATAAACTGTTTTGCAGATTTAGAATTTTTGTCATACATAAGTACTGGCTCATCATTCCACTGTGCACTTTCAATATTAGCATCTGTACTTATAAATGCATCTGTAAGATAATCTCCAAACAATTTTTTAATTACCTCTTTTCCAGCAATAGTTACACTTTTTCTATTATCAACTTTATTCATTACAACACCAAGTAGTTTAAATTCTTTATTTATTTGTTTAATTGCTTTTTCAAAATATCTTGTTAATGTGGCTAATCCTTGAATACCATATTTTGATAATTCTACTGGTACTAATACGTAGTTAGCAGCTATTAAACAATTTTGTGTAACTAATCCCAATGATGGATTTGTATCTAGGATAATAAAATCATAATTTTTAATTTCATCATCAACTAATAATCTTTTAATTAATGTTTCACGCTGCTGCTTTACAAATATTTCAAGATCCACATATGCCATTTCATAATCAGATATTATAATATCTAAGTTTTTGTACTTTGTTTTTTGTATATATCCTTTGAAGGATGACTCTGTAGTTAATGCATGATATATTGAGTTACTCACATCTTGTGTTTTTCCAAGAGTATGTGTTGTATTCATCTGCATATCTGAATCTATTATTAGAACCTTATGCCCTAGTGTTGACAATGCAAATGACAAATTAACTGCTACTGTAGTTTTTCCTGCACCACCTTTAAAATTTGATATTGAAATAATTTTTGTATTCATATTTTCCCCTTTACAATTTTAAAATATCTATTTTCTTAATTTTCTAATCTACTATACTAACTTTTTTAATAAGAGCATTCAATATTACATTAAGTATATTAGACCTATTCAGCTCTTTATTATTCTCATATAGATTAACAAGAAAATCATTATTAATTTTGCTTAGATCCAATGTTATAGGATTTTTACCTGATTCTAGATAATGTTCGAATTTTTCAATTTGTTCACTATTTGCTTCTCTTCTAGTAATAGACAAGTACTTGTCAAAGTAATCATTCGGAAATAAATTTAGGTTTACGATTGTTTCATGACTTCGTGCAAATATTTTACCTTCCTTGAAATAAATTCTTGTTAAATCTAAAAAGGCATTTACAATTGCTGATCTACTTGTTGCAATTCTTGAATTTTTAAGATTATCTCTAAAATCATCAATTATATTTACAAGATCTCTATCCAATGAATATGTTTTTTTCATTGTTATAGGCATAACAAATAATAATGAATTTATTACATCTGCTCTATCAATTTCAAATATAGAATCTATAACTTCACTAATTTCACTCTTCTTTATTCTATCATTTTTAATAATATTTGCTTTTTCAAATAATTTATTATAATTTTCAGACATCACTTAATCACCTTTCTCTCTATTAATTCATTTATAATACTTTTATATTCAATAAATGGATTATTATCTTGCTCTTCAAAATCATTTAAATCAAACATAGCAATAGGTTTACCACCTGATATTGAATATTTTATATTATAATCCATATGAACCACTGAATTTAATACATTGTCTCGAAATGGATTTCTTGATGAATATAATTCTTCATACATTTCCTTATATATTTTATTCTTTTCATCTGCCATATTAAACAACAAAACTGCTTCATTCTTCTTTTTAGGTGCTATAAGTTTATCTATAAAAGATTCAAGCCCTGCCCATGCTAGATCATTAGGTTCTAATACTACTATCATAGTATCAGATGCTTCATACCCATTTTTATTTACTACTCCCATTTGTGGTGCAGAATCAATTAATACTATATCTATACCATATTCATTAATTAATATGTCTTCATATAAAATTAACCATTTTTTAAGTACTTGAGTTGATATTTTCTTATGGGTTTTTTTACCTCTATAATCTTTATCAATATCTTTTGGAGGATTGTTAACGTTATTAAGATCATCATGAGCTGGTATAAGTAGTATATTATCATAACGTGATTCTAATATTACATCCTTTGGATGAGAACCAGATAAATATATATCAACTATACTTTTGTTTATTTTAAAATTATGATTCGGTTTCAATAGTTCACTTATGTTTTTTTGTTGATCATTATCAATTATCAAAACTTTTTTGTCAAATTTAGTACTTAAAAAACAACCTATATTTAATGTTGTTGTTGTTTTTCCTACACCACCTTTTCGGTTACCAATAGCTATTATTACCAAAATATACCTCCTCATAATATAAAACTATTACTCTCTGTACTATATTATGCATAGTATCATATTACTTTAAATACTGCAATATATATTATTTTAAATACTATATATCATATTATGTACAGTAATATATTATATATAGTATTATACTATATATTACGCACAGTAATATATTACGCACAGTAATATGTTTATTGTTTCTTATGCTAATATATTAGTATAAATAATACAAAAGTCATTCTCATATCTAGTCTTGAATATTTATAATACTTATATTACTATCCTAATAGGACTACAAATAGGAGATGTCTTATGATAAAAAAAATAAATATAAATAGTCAACATAGATTAATTGAATCCCAAGTAAATAGTTGTAGTATTTCAATATACTATAATCTTTATCCACTTGCATTTGAAGAAGGTGAGGAAGGTGTTATTTACGACTTTAATATTAATAAAGCATTAATAATTTTATTAAGTCGAGGTATTAAGTCTACATATCGTCAAGCGAAAAATAATATCTCTGAACTATGCTATTGGAGGAGGTATTATGAAATATATAACTGTTAAAAACAATAAAAAATTAATATCTAACCATTTAACAAGTAAAGCGATATCCGTCTATTATTATTTGCTTGTTTTATCTGATATATCTGGAGATAATGGAGTCATCTATGATTTTAATCCAAACAAGGTCGTACGTTTAATGAGAGAAAATGGCATAAATATAACTCACAATACTATTACTGCAAGTATTGATCAGCTTATTGATACCGGGTTGTTGGAATATGGCATCAAATCATTTTCGCCATTTGAAACAAACAAGAATATTATATGCCTTATAGATGCCAATGAATGTAACGAAAAGAATAAACTCGTAAAATATGTTCCTATTAACAGCATTATGTTATCTGAGTTGTTTTATGATGGTACTGTTAGATCCAAACGTTTATTCATTCATATTTATAATACTTTCACAACAACTTCAAATAAAATGAAATCAAGAAATTTTCATATAAACATACTCAATAAGGGAACCAACAAGGAACTCCGATCACTTCTTAAAGTAAATAGAGATCAAAAGATAAGAGATACGATAAATGAAACATCTTTGTATTTCTCATTTTATTGCATTAAAAAAACCAACAGCACTGAAACATATAAATTCAAAATAAATACTGATTTCATTAAAGCCTTTGATGAAGAATTGCTTCCTGTAGAAAAAGTCATTGCATTCAACAAACCAATAAAATCATTGATAGACAGACTTATCAAACGAACTGACAGCGAATTATCTGCCACCGCTGTAGAACAGCTAATAATGGCCTTTAAATTCATCAGAACAGGCACCGCAAAGACGTTGGTAACTAATATTATTGAGTTTGGTGAAAACATAAAATCCATGAATGCCTATGCACTGAAATTAATACATGCATATTTTCTGAACCAGCAGTTGGAAGACCAAATTATGGAATAGTTTTTTTTGTATGCTTTTTTTTACCTTATTTATGGTTTTGAGTCTATATACGATATGAAAAAGGATGGAAGTCAGAGGAAAACATGCTAATTACTAAAATTAGGATGTTTTTTTATTTGAGCTGAAGTACACTTGAACAACTGTTACAAATTTAGGACAAGGATTGTCCAGACATTAGTTTTATAGGACCTGAAATTCTGATAATTACATTGCTAAGACAAGTGATCCGGCAAGTCACTATATTAAGACGTAAAAGTCTCTACACGGTTTATTCATAAGGCGTGCAGGATTCATAAGAATTAGGTTTTAAGAATTAGACCTTATATTTTGATAAACAGTAAACTCATTTAAAAATAATATAAAAGATAGAAAAAAGATACGATTGTCAACCAAATATTTATTTTGGTTGACAATCTCCTTTTGTCCGATTATAATACATTTAGAAAAGAAAAAAAAGGGAGATCTATATGAAACCACAATTAAAAGAAATGATTCTAATCAGTATATTTGCAGCTTTAATGGTAGTAGGAGCAAAACTTAGCATTCCAACACCTTTTGGTGTTCCTTTAACATTCCAATTGTTTTTTGCAATTTATGCAGGTTTGTTGCTGACGGCTCGAAATGCATTGTTCTCACAGCTTATTTACATTTTATTAGGATTAATCGGACTTCCGGTATTTGCATATGGTGGTGGTCTGCCCTACATATTTAATCCGACCTTTGGATATATCTTAGGCTTTGCATTGACTGCATTTGTTATTGGTTATCTTATGAATGGCATGGTAGAAATCAAATTAACGAAAGTTCTAATCATTTGTTTAATTGGTTATGTATTGACATACATCGTTGGTAACGTATACTTCTACCTAATAAAAAACCTATATTTAGATGCACCGATAAGCTTGTTGAATATATTTACTATAATGATTCCTTACATGATTAAAGATTTAGTCTTATTGGTAACAGCAGCGTATTCAGCGACAATTGTAATCCCGGTTCTTAGAAAAGCCGGACATATTACAGTTCGTAAGCAAATTGCAGTAGATTCATGATGAGTGCATCAAAAATGAACGTGATGGTTTTCATTTGCCGTAATAATTAGGCAAAAGCATAGCTATATATAAAAGCTTAACTACATATAAAAAGCAGGGTTATCAGAACTTATGATAACCCTGCTTTTTATATGTTTTGAACAATTCAGTATAAATATAGATTGTAAATGAAAATCTTGGGTTGAATGAAAAAGTTAATTCCAGTTTGGCAATGAAAAACATCCAAATCTTTGATTTGAGCTAGTTTTAATAATCTAAGCTATATAAACACCTCTGAAACATGCTATAATTCTTCGCTATTGTACCAACTCGCGGAAGTTTTACTGGTTGCTAAAAAACTGCTATATGGAATTTGTATTATTTCTATCTTCATAAAATTGTGTATATAATATAATTTTTACTATTGTATTAATTAAAAACTGTAAATAACTGCCAATACCTTTTGAATGAAAAGTAAAATTAATAAAACTACAGTCTTGTAGTCTCATTAATTTTATTCAATTCACACTTTTCTTCAAAATAGTAGTGAGGATAGATGACCGGCTCAAAATTGGCATCCCTTGTATAAACTTCGTTGCGTTTATACTATGTAATCATTCCATCATATCATTGTTAAATGACAAAGTGTTATTTGATTAATGCCAATATATTATAGAAGAGAATAACTTCGCTAGCCATCGCGCCAGCGATTTGGTACAATTGGTTTAAGAAAGCTGTTTTTTTCCATAACAAACAAACAGTAGGAAAAATTTGAGCAAAAGTAAATTCCACCTGTCTGAAAGAAAACTTTGAATTTTCACGGTTATCTATCAGCTCTCAAAATTTATTTTTCTAAGAGTTCCGGTTTTAACATGACATCGTCTGGGGAGACAATGGTAAGTCCTGTTAGAAGCGGTACTTTTTTGTCCAAAAGTAGCAGTGCCAGGTCAAATGGAGTATTGCCATTAAGGCCATCTCTAGCTGTACTGTTGATATGACTGGACATAGTGTTAATGTTTTATTGAGTGTATCGTTGCATACTACGTCCTTTTGGAATGACATAGCGTATGTATTCATGGTTTTTTTCAAGTCTGGCCTTTTGATTCGAAGCGTAGTAATCGCAATAGAAAACGTATGAGCGATGTTTTCCGTCATGTGTCATTTCAATATCATAAGGGTTTTTAAATTCAGAGCCATTATCGCTATTATGCCGAATTCAGTATAGTTCTGATTATACCGAAAAAAATACTATACCGAAGTTTTATTATAATCATTATCGTTGTTAGTGATCTTGTATTTTCTTCGGCATAGTATTCTCACTTAATCCAGAGAGTAAATAGCTATTATTACATCTTATCACTTCCATATTTTATCGCTGGCACTAAAATTTGAATCAGATTTGTTCATTGCTTCATTCATTATTTCAAGTTTTGCAAAAAAGTAAAATCAGCGGTTGTTGACGTACTGAAGCGTCTAAACACGTCTTTATAGTTAACAATAGAATTTATAATAGAAAGTTTCAGCTACTGCAGTTAATAATACATCTCAGATAGTATTAATATCCATTTTAAAGTGCCTCCTTTATATTTGGTACTTCAATTATAAAATACTATGCCGAAGAAAAGGTATTAGTGCTAGCAAACGTAATGGTATCCAGAGTTTTTCGTCATAGTATTTTCTTCGATATAATCTGTAAGAATTATTGGAAATGACTTTTTAAACAAGCGAAGCGACAACACTTCTGGCAGGTCATTTATGGCTGAAATAACACACTCTTGTGTGCAACGGTGAAGTAATATCACCAACATAAAGGAGGACTTGCGAAAGAGCAAAGTCAACAAACACTTGCCAGTAGTACGCTTTCCTTTTACAGTGTCCATCTCAACAATTTCAGAATCGGGGTGATCTTCTACAAACCGCTCGAACTCCTTGTAGGTGCGATTGTTTCTATACATTTGATTCGCAGCGCTAGGTCTTTTGATAGTTGATTTTTTGCGTTTCCTATAGCGAACACGGCGATGCAAATCAAGATTTCGAGCTTTTATAACCCCTTGATCAAGGTAATTGTATAAAGTGCGTCGACAACAGGGGATATCATTGGCATGGGTTGAAAAAATGTGACTAAGCGGTTGGCCTTTAAGTATAAGTGGTGATATTAGAGCATTAAGATCAACCAGTTCGTCAGGTGTAATATTAATGCCTGCTCGTGATGAAGTAAGTGTTTTTTCATAAGAAGTTTGAGCAAGTTTAGCTGAATAAACAGTCATTTCCAAAATACAATGATGACGTGAAACACAGGCGTTGCAAACATATGGCGGTTTAGAGGTCTTGTTGCAACTTTGGGGTTTATAGTAAATGCAGAATAAGGTTGGATCTGCGCTGTAACAGTTTTTGCAGAGATTAATGCACTTCTTTTTATCACAACAATAATGTTCGTTGCATGATTTTTTTAACGTGCAAAGATTACAGCGGACAATTTCTTTTCTAACAGGTACTATGTAAGATGAGCGGCGTATTTCCTTGGAAATAGTAGATGGGTCTTTTTGCAAATATGAAGCGATACTGCTAAAAGTTAAACCTTGGATAAGAGATTGTTCGATATAACTTCTATCTGAAAGAGTTAAATGCTTTTGATTTACGTTAATATTCTTGTTCATAAGCAGTCCTTTCTGACAGTATAGGCGGCATTGTAGCCGCAGTTAATATAAAACTTGATTGCACGGATGCGGTCCGAAAATGAATACATTTTTTATTCCTCCTGTAACTTTATTTAGTCCAGGTTTTTGTCCGCATCTCCAAAGGATAGAACAACTGGAATTAACTTTTTCATTCAAGGGAAATTGATTAACAATAGACATAAGGAGCACTTTAGAAACTGAGTCTTTAGACTCAGGCATCGTTTATTTTTTATTTTTTGGTTAAATATATTTAGAAAGTATGGATACATATTTTGTGAAGGTACATATTATAGCGACAAAATAAACTAAGTATAATGCAAATAAACTAAGTCAGTTACTTGATGACTTAGTTTATTTGCATTATTCAAAGAGGATGAGTAATAGCATTCGGTAAATATGGGGTACGGCAACATAGCCATCAAGCTAAGCTATATATAATGATAAGTAGTTTTCTATAAATGAAAAAATTGCCATTTTTTTCATTTACATAAGTTTCAGTAGATAATCATAAGTTTTAATTTTATTTAATGACATAA
>Ga0314774_1002499_pt1 | contig 10277 bp, 6 predicted proteins | sample MetaGCBIA2018_FD_204515 | JGI IMG/M metagenome (GOLD analysis project Ga0314774, IMG submission 204515) | Cryopeg brine microbial communities from Beaufort Sea near Barrow, Alaska, United States - CBIA 2018 | ecosystem: Environmental > Aquatic > Marine > Coastal | place: USA: Alaska | collected... | reverse complement strand
GCACGCCCGATCACATTTTGCTGGCCGGCCCTCCCGGCCTCGGCAAGACCACCCTCGCCATGATCGTGGCCTATGAGGGCAACCGGCCGCTGCGCATGTCCAGCGGTCCGGCCATTCAGCATGCCGGAGATCTCGCCGCCGTGCTTTCCTCGCTCGTGCCCGGCGAGGTGCTCTTCATCGACGAAATTCATCGGATGGCTCGCTCGGCCGAGGAGATGTTGTACCTCGCGATGGAGGATTATCGCATTGACATCATGGTGGGCAAGGGAGCTGGAGCCACATCGGTACCCCTCGACCTGGCACCCTTCACGCTGGTCGGTGCCACGACCCGGTCGGGGCTGCTGCCCAACCCCCTGCGTGACCGATTCGGCTTCACCGCCAACCTCGAGTTCTACGCCGAGAACGAACTCGAACAAGTTCTCGCCCGGGCAGCCCAGCTGATCGACCTGCCGATCCGGAAAGACGCCCTCGCTGAGATCGCCGGTCGATGCCGGGGTACCCCCCGCATCGCCAACCGATTGCTGCGCCGGGTGCGCGACTATGCGCTCGTGCACGGGGGAGACCCCGACATTGCCGCGGTTCACGCGGCACTGGAACTCTATGACGTAGACGCCATCGGCCTCGATCGACTCGACCGCGAAGTCATGAAGATCATCCTGACCCGTTTTGGGGGTGGGCCTGTCGGCCTGAATACACTGGCTGTTTCGGTCGGTGAGGAGTCCGAAACGGTCGAGGCTGTCGTCGAGCCGTTCCTGGTACGGATAGGCTTTCTGACGCGTACCCCACGCGGGCGCGTTGCGACGAGCGCAGCGTGGCGACATTTTGGTCTGACACCGCCTCAGGGCAGTGCGACCCTTCTTGACCTATAATTCAATTTGGCCCTCCTGTCTATAGGCTCTTCCCGGTGAAATACGGGGAAGTCTGGGCAGACACTCACAAGCTTCGGCCACTCGCGCCGCAATCGGAAGGTTTCACCGCTCTATGGATTCACTCACTCTCGTAATGCTGGCCGTCCTGGCCGTTCTCGTGTTCTTCATGTTCCGTAATGGACGCAAGCGCAAAAAAGACCAGGAAGCGCTGCAGGCAACAATGGTTCCCGGTGCAGATGTTATGACCAACTTCGGCATGTACGGCACGATCATCGCGATCGATGAAGAAGCCAACAAGGTCGAACTGCAGATCGCTCCCGGAGTGATCGTCGAGATCCACCGCCAGACCATCGCCCGCGTGGTTGAGCCGGTTGTCGCCGAAGATCTCGAGGATGACTCCACCGACATCGACTCGCTCACCGAGCCGGAATTCGGCCAGCGCGTCGCCGATGTCGACACCGACCTCGACACCGACCTCGACACCGACACCACCGAACAGCCCAAAAAGGGCGACGCGTAGGCTTCGTCTGCTCCGCACCACAACGCACGTACTGCATCACGCGGCGCGCCCACGTATTTTGACGTGGGCGCCAACAGAAAGCTGAGTTCATAGGTGGCTAAGTCGTCTCCGGTCAAGAAGGCCTGGCGTTCCCTGACCTGGCTTGGCGTCCTTATCGTCGGCCTTATCGCCCTCAACGCCGTCGGCGTGTTCACCCAGAACGGGACGTGGACGCCGAAACTGGCGCTGGACCTTGAGGGCGGAACACAGATCATTCTCGCCCCACAGGTGGAGACGGGCGCGACGGTAACTTCGGAGCAGCTCACGGAGGCCGTGGGAATCATCCGTCAGCGGATCAACTCTGCGGGTGTCTCCGAAACCGAGGTCAACACGCAGGGCGGCCAGAACATTGTCGTCTCGATCCCCGGTACGCCCGATGATGCCACTCTGGAGCGAATCAAGTCCTCGGCCAAGCTGGAATTTCGTGCCGTGCTCGTTGCCGGTGCGCCGTCCGGGCAGACCGTCGGCGCCGACGGCACCGCAACACCGGCTCCGGCCGCAACGGTTGACCCGACTCTGTCGACGACACCGGCCGTCGAACCGACCGACGCAAGCGACCTGAACTACATCACCCCGGCACTTCAGGCGCAGTATGACGCCTTCGACTGCTCGGCCATCAACACCACCAACGTGGCGCCGGCCGATGAGCCGCTGATCACCTGCGAAACTGATGGCTCGATCAAGTACATTCTCGGCCCGGTCGAGGTCGACGGTTCCACCATTACGGATGCGACCAACGGGCAGCGCACAACCTCCTCGGGCGCCACGACCGGCGAGTGGGTCGTCAACATTGAGTTCAACAGCGAGGGCACCACGAAGTTCGCTGACGTCACCACTCGGTTGAACAGCCTCACCGGTTCGCAGAACCAGTTCGCCATCGTGCTCGACGGTCACGTCATCTCGGCTCCCTCGAATACCCAGGGGGCAATTCTCAACGGACAGCCCGAGATCTCGGGGTCGTTCACTCAGGACAGCTCGAAAGCCCTTGCCGATCAGCTCAAGTTCGGTGCCCTGCCGATCAGCTTCACCGTGCAGAGCCAGGACACCATTTCGGCGACGCTCGGTTCCACCCAACTCATCAACGGGCTCATCGCCGGTCTGATCGGTTTGATCCTCGTGGTCATGTACTCGCTTGCGCAGTACCGTCTGCTGGGGCTCGTCACAGTTGCATCGCTCGGCGTGGCGGCCGTGATCACCTATCTCCTGATCACCATTTTGTCCTGGCGTGAGGGCTACCGACTGTCGCTGGCCGGGGTGGCCGGTCTGATCGTGGCGATCGGTATCACCGCCGACTCGTTCATCGTCTACTTCGAACGCGTGCGCGACGAACTCCGTGACGGGCGCGGTCTCGAATCGTCGGTGGAAGCCGGCTGGAAGCGTGCCTTGCGCACCATCATCGCTTCCGACGTCGTCAACTTCCTCGCCGCCGCGGTGCTGTTCGTGCTCGCGGTCGGTAACGTGCGGGGCTTCGCCCTTACCCTCGGCCTCACCACGATCGTCGACCTCATCGTGGTCGGCCTGTTCACGCACCCGATGCTGCAGCTGATCGCGCAGACGAAGTTCTTCAACAACGGCCACAAGCTCAGCGGCCTCGACCCGCGCGCTCTTGGGGCCGTGTATCGCGGACGGGCCCGCTTCGAACCCTCGGCGTCAGTGTCGACCACCAAGGTCTCCTCGTCCAGCAAGGAGGCGGCCAAGCGGCAAACCATCGCCGAGCGTAAAGCGTCGGAACTTGTCGGAACCAGCACGGATCGATCGACCGACGGGAAGGATTCCTAATGGCCAGCTTCTCGCAGTTCGGAAATGACCTCTACACGGGCGCTCGCTCGCTCAACATCGTCGGGCGTCGCAAGCTCTGGTATCTGATCGCCGGCGGCTTGATCCTGGTCGCCATCGTCGGCCCCTTCCTGCTGCGCGGCGGTTTCGTCTTCGGCATCGAATTCACCGGTGGCAGCGAGTTCGTCGTGTCGCAGACGGCGAGCCAGGACGAGACCGCGGCAACGGATGCTGTGGCGAGCATCGCTCCCGACGCCGTGCCCAAGGTCTCCACGATCGGCTCAGACGGAATTCGGGTGCAGACCGATCAGATGTCGGAGGCAGAGACGGCAGCGGTGCGCGACGCGCTGGCTATCGCCTACGACGTTCCGACCACTGAGGTGGCGGCGTCTTTCATCGGTCCCACGTGGGGTCAGGACATCACGGCGCAGGCGTTACGGGCGCTTGTCGTGTTCCTGGTTCTGGCGGGCGCCGTGATGGCTGTGTACTTCCGCACCTGGAAAATGTCTGTGGCGGCCATGGTCGCCCTGCTGCACGACCTGGTGATCACGGCCGGGTTCTATGGCATCACCGGTTTTGAGATAACCCCGGCCGCGGTGATCGGGTTCCTCACCATCTTGGGCTACTCCCTGTACGACACTGTCGTGGTGTTCGACAAGATTCGAGAAAACACCAACTTCGACGGTTCCGGCTCGAGCCGGACCTTCGGCGAGTCGGTCAACCTCGCCGTCAACCAGACCCTCGTGCGCTCGATCAACACCTCGGTCGTTGCGGCTCTTCCCGTGGCATCCATTTTGTTCATCGGTGCGTTCGTGCTGGGTGCCGGCACCCTGCGCGATATTTCCCTCGCGTTGCTCATTGGAATCCTGGTCGGTACCTACTCGACCATTTTCATCGCATCGCCGCTGTATGCCCAGCTGCGAAACGGTGAGGATGCCATTCGCAAGCATGACAAGAAGGCGCTGGCTGCCCGTGCGAAGGCGACTGTTCCTGCCACGTCGGGCGCGACCGCGTAGTCGGAACATACGAGTCAGAACCGGCCAGTCCACATGGACTGGCCGTTTCTGACTCTCACCGGCATCTGATCGCTCGAGGCGTACGGGTGACTCCCGCAGAACCGGCATAATTGACAGTACGCAAGCACAGCCCGCGCGGTACCTCCGCCCGGTGTGAAGCCGAGGTGACACTATGACGGACACAACAACCCCATCCCCGGCGTCGCTGCGCCGTCTGGTGCCGCGTATCTTCTCGCGGGCTCAACCCGCTGGTGCCGTGGATCGCCTGATCAAGACCGTTCGCTTCAACCATCCCAAGGTTGACCTGTCGATCATTGAGCGCGCCTATACCGCCGCCGAACGAGCGCATGACGGGCAGATGCGTCGGAGCGGCGAGCCGTACATTACGCATCCCGTGGCCGTTGCGCAGATTCTGGCTGACCTCGGCATCGGCACGAAGACCATTGCGGCCGCTTTGCTGCACGACACGGTGGAAGACACCGAGTACACGCTCGACGCCCTGAGAGCCGACTTCGGCGATGAAATCGCCATGCTTGTTGACGGCGTCACCAAGCTTGACAAGGTGAAGTACGGCGATTCGACCCAGGCCGAGACCGTGCGCAAGATGATCGTCGCCATGTCCAAGGACATTCGCGTTCTCATCATCAAACTTGCCGACCGGCTGCACAATGCGCGCACCTGGGGTTTCGTACCCAGCGAGTCCGCGGCGCGCAAGGCGACCGAGACCCTGGAGATCTACGCGCCGCTCGCGCACCGCCTCGGCATTCAGACCATCAAGTGGGAGCTCGAAGACCTCTCCTTCGCGGTTCTCTACCCCAAGCTCTACGCCGAGATCGAGAGCCTGGTCAAGCAGCGCACGCCGCAGCGTGAAGAATTCGTCCAGCAGATCATCGACACCATCAACGACGACCTCAAGTCGGCGCGCATTCGCGGCAAGGTCGCCGGGCGTCCCAAGCAGTACTACTCGATTTATCAGAAAATGGTGGTGCGCGGCCGGGATTTCGACGAGATCTACGACCTGGTCGGCATCCGTGTGCTGGTCAACTCGGTGCGCGACTGCTATGCCGTGCTGGGGTCCATTCATGCCCGGTGGACACCGCTGCCGGGGCGGTTCAAGGACTACATCGCGACTCCGAAGTTCAACCTCTACCAGTCGTTGCACACGACGGTTCTGGGCCCGAGCGGTCGAGCGGTCGAAATTCAGATTCGCACGACTGAGATGCACCAGCGGGCCGAATTCGGCGTTGCCGCACATTGGAAGTACAAGGAACAGGTCAACGGCCGAGCCGCCGGCGGCCCCGGCCCGCAAAGCGACACCGATATGGCCTGGCTCGCGCACATTTCGGACTGGCAGGCCGAGACTGCCGACCCGGGCGAATTTCTTGAATCGCTCCGCTACGAGATCGGCGCCAAAGAGGTCTATGTCTTCACACCGAAGGGCCGCGTCATCGGGCTGCCGTCCGGGGCCAGTCCGGTGGACTTCGCGTACGCGGTGCACACCGAAGTCGGCCACCGCACGATGGGGGCCAAGGTCAACGGGCGTCTCGTGCCGCTCGAGAGTGAGCTCATCACCGGCGACGTCGTGGAAGTCTTCACGTCGAAGAACCCCGATTCCGGCCCGAGCAGGGACTGGCTGAACTTCGTCAAGAGCCCCCGGGCGCGCAACAAGATTCGACAGTGGTTCACCAAAGAACGCCGCGACGAAGCCATCGAGCAGGGCCGTGATGCGATCGCCCGGGCGATGCGCAAGCAAAACCTCCCGCTGCAGAAGCTGATGAATCAGGACTCGTTCGCGGAGGTCGCGGCGCACCTGAAATACGAGGATGTTTCCGCGCTGTACGCCGCCGTTGGCGAAGGGCATGTCTCGACACAGTCCGTGCTCGAAAAGGTCGTCTCGTCGGTGCAGAGCATCGAAGACAACGACAGCAACGATTTTCCGGTCGCTGCCCGCGGCCGGCCGCAGACCGCGCGCAACGGGGACTCGGGCGTACTCGTGCGCGGCGCCCCCGATATCCTGGTCAAACTGGCCCGCTGTTGTACCCCCGTTCCCGGAGACAAGATCGTCGGTTTCGTCACTCGCGGGTCGGGCGTCTCAGTGCATCAGGCTGCGTGCCACAACGTGCAGTCGCTGCTGAAAGAGCCCGAGCGCATGATCGAGGTGGAATGGGCGCCCACGTCGAAGAGTTTGTTTCTGGTGCACATTCAAATTGAAGCCCTCGATCGGTCGGGGCTGCTCTCTGACGTCACCCGGGTGTTGTCGGAGCACCACGTGAACATCCTTTCGGCCACCGTGAACACCTCAAGCAACCGCCTCGCGCTCAGCCGCTTCGTATTTGAAATGGGCGATACCACTCACCTGGACCGCGTACTGAACGCCGTGCGTCGCATTGACGCCGTCTACGACGTCTACCGGGTCAGCGACGGCTAAAAGGGGCTCTTCGCAATTGAGGGTGTAGTTGGGGGCACGAAAAGGGGCGCGTCGTTGGGCTGAAAAGGGTCGAGGCCTTCCCAAGATGGAAGTTCCAACACTGCCCATCAGGAAGACCTCGACATGTCCCAGAATACTTTCGCCAACCCCGATCTGACCACCTTTTGCCGGCTGGATGAGCTCGGCCTGCGAGCCGTCGGGCAGCACCTCGACCGCGGTCGTGCGGTGCTCGAGTGCCGCGTCGTCGAACGTGACGATTGGTGCCACCATTGTGGCTGCCAGGGCGTGCCCCGAGACTCCGTCATTCGTCGCCTCGCGCACGAACCGTTGGGGTGGCGGCCAACGACGCTGCTCGTCCGGGTGCGCCGCTACCTGTGCACCGGGTGCGGGCGAACCTGGCGGCAGGACACCGGGAAAGCCGCTCCGCCGAAAGCGAAGATCTCCCGCGGCGGCCTGCGATGGGCGTTGGCCGGCATCGTCGTCAGCCATCTCTCCGTCAGCCGGGTCGCGGCCGGTCTCGGAGTCGCCTGGCACACCGCCAACAGCGCCGTGTTGGCCGAGGGGAAACGCGTGCTGATCAATGACCCGGCACGGTTCGACAACGTCACGGTCATCGGTGTTGACGAGCACGTCTGGCGCCACACTCGCAAGGGCGACAAGTTCGTCACCGTGATCATCGACCTCACCCCCGTGCGCACCAAAACAGGGCCATCCCGGCTGCTGGACATGGTCGAAGGCCGGTCGAAGCAGGTGTTCAAGCAGTGGCTGGCCGACCGCCCACAGGCGTGGAAAGACCGCATCGACGTCGTCGCGATGGACGGCTTCACCGGCTACAAGACCGCTGCCAGCGAGGAACTCCCAGAAGCGGTACCGGTGATGGATCCCTTCCACGTCGTGCGCCTCGCCGGCGACGCGTTGGACCGCTGCCGGCAACGCGTTCAACAGCACACTCTCGGCCATCGCGGGCATGTGGGAGATCCGCTCTATCGCGCCCGCCGAACCCTGCACACCGGTCGTGACCTCCTCACCAACAAGCAACAAGACCGGCTGAACGCTCTGTTCGACGGCGACGAGCACGTCGAGGTTCAAGCGACCTGGGGCATCTACCAGCGCATCGTCGCCGCCTACCGAACCAACGACAAGAAGACCGGCAAGGCCATGATGGAAGCGATGATCGACGCGATCAGTCACGACGTCCCGAAGCTCCTGACGGAACTCCACCGACTCGGACGGACCCTGAAACAACGTGCTGCTGACATCCTCGCGTTCTTCGACAGACCCGGATCCTCCAACGGCCCAACCGAAGCCATCAACGGAAGGCTCGAGCACCTCCGCGGCACAGCCTTAGGATTCCGAAACCTGACACACTACATAGCCCGCTCGCTCCTCGAAGCGGGCGGATTCCGACCCCAACTACACCCCTAAATGCGAAGAGCCAGTAAACGGCCGCGCAAGCCTTGACGCGTGCGCTTTCGCTCAGGCGTTTTTGCTGTCGCGCCAGGCCAGCCAGTCGGTGGCCGGGCCCAGATCGTAGTCGGGGCCGGAAATTCCGACCGTGAACAGTCGGGTGCCGAGGTCGTAGAGCGCGTCGGCGTCGGCGACCGTGCGCCCGCGCAGCTCCGTCGAGATCTCGATTTCGCTCATGTCGCGACCCACCTTGTCGCACCAGGCGCCGAGCACGCCGAGTTTGTGTTCGAGCACCTCGGGGTTGGAGAAGGAGTGCCAAATGTCGGCGTGCTGGGCCACGATGCGCAGCGTCTTCTTCTCGCCGCCGCCGCCGATGAGCACGGGGATGTCACGGGTGGGCGGCGGGTTGATCGTGGCCCACCGGGCTTCGATGCGGTTCAGGCTGTCGTCGAGCGCGTTCAGCCGGGTGCCGGGCGTGCCGAACTCGTAGCCGTACTCCTGGTAGTCACGCTCGAACCAGCCGGCGCCCGTTCCGAAGATGAATCGTCCGCCGCTGATGTGGTCGATGGTACGGGCCATGTCGGCCTGCAGATCGGCGTTGCGGTAGCTGTTGCAGTTGACCAGGGCACCGAATTCAATGGTCGTGGTCTGTTCGGCCCAGGCGGCGAGGATGGTCCAGGATTCAAAGTGCAGACCGTCAGGCTCACCGCTGAGCGGAAAGAAATGGTCCCAGTTGAACGCGATGTCGGCGCCGAGCGCCTCCACCTGCGCGACCGTGTCTCGAATCTTGGAGTACTGGGCGTGCTGAGGGGCGATCTGCACGCCGAGGCGTACCGGTCGGTTCGTCGTTGAGGTCATGGGTCCAGCCTAGGACTGCGCCCAGGCCGGGCCAACCTTATGACCGGGCATGCCGTATGACCGGGCATGCCGTATGACCGGGCATGCCGTATGACCGGGCATGCCGTATGGCCGGGCCCAGCCTATGAACACGGGCCCAGCCTATAAACTGGGCCCACGTTCCGGGCCCGGGCCCGGAAAGAGATGGCCCACAGAAGCGGATGCTACCGGCCGAGCATTTTCTGCAGCGCGGCCATTTCCTCCTCGGAGGGGCCGCCGGCCTTTCCCTTGCCGGGCTGGGCGCCGGAGCCGAGGCCGAAACCGGAGCCACCGACATCCGCCTTCTGCTCGCCGGCCGGTTTGACGCCCGAAGCGATCGCAGCGTTCTCGGCGGCACGCTTGGCCGGGTTGCCCGACTTGGAGCCCTTCTTCTTGGCAACCTGCTTGGGCTTGCCGCCATAGCCGGCACCGGGGATCGGGCCCATGCCGGGAACGTTCGGCATACCGCCCTTGGCGACGGTCTTCATCATCTTGGCGGCCTGCTCGAAGCGCTGCACGAGCTGATTGACCTCGGTGACGGTCGATCCCGAGCCCTTGGCGATACGCATGCGACGGGAGCCGTTGAGCAGCTTCGGGGTGGTGCGCTCGACCTTGGTCATCGATTGGATGATCGCCTCGGTGCGCACGATCTCGCCCTCATCGAAGTTCTCGAGTTGCTGCTTCATGGCGCCGGCGCCGGGGAGCATGCTCATCATCTTCTTGATCGAGCCCATGTTGCGCAGCTGTTGCATCTGCCCGAGGAAGTCGTCGAGGGTGAACGAGTCGGTCGCGAACTTCTCGGCGACCTTGCGCGCCTCGTCTTCATCGAACGCGCCCTGTGCCTGCTCGATCAGGGTGAGGATGTCACCGAGATCCAGGATACGACCGGCCATACGGTCGGGGTGGAACGGTTCGAAGTCGTCGAGGCCCTCGCCGGTGGAGGCGAACATGATCGGACGGCCGGTGAGGCTCGCCACCGACAGGGCTGCGCCACCGCGGGCGTCGCCGTCGAGCTTGGTCAGCACAACACCGGTGAAGTCGACGCCGTCCTGGAAGGCCTTCGCCGTGGCGACGGCATCCTGGCCGATCATGGCGTCGATGACGAAGAGCACCTCGTCGGGATCGATTGCCTTGCGAATGTTGGCGGCCTGCTTCATGAGCTCCGCGTCGACGCCGAGGCGTCCGGCAGTGTCGACGATGACGACGTCATGCACCTTCTGCAGCGCGTACTTTACGCCGTCGCGGGCGACCTTGACCGGGTCGCCGACGCCGTTGCCGGGCTCGGGTGCGTAGACGGCGACGCCGGCCTGCTTGGCGACGACCTCGAGCTGGGTGACAGCGGTGGG
>Ga0314774_1002497_pt1 | contig 10281 bp, 8 predicted proteins | sample MetaGCBIA2018_FD_204515 | JGI IMG/M metagenome (GOLD analysis project Ga0314774, IMG submission 204515) | Cryopeg brine microbial communities from Beaufort Sea near Barrow, Alaska, United States - CBIA 2018 | ecosystem: Environmental > Aquatic > Marine > Coastal | place: USA: Alaska | collected... | reverse complement strand
CACGCTGCACGGAAGCGAAATCGAGAGTTTCAGAACCTGAACCACTGTCAATTGAAGACGCCGCACTGCCGCCTAAACCAATTAACATGGCTGGACCGCCTAAAACAACTAACTTTGCACCAACAGGAATATCACCTTTTAGGACGTGCTCTTCACGAATATTCCCTAAACCGCCTGCCAACATAATTGGCTTGTGATAACCCCGAACCTCTTCACCATCATGTGTGGTGTATGTGTTTTCGTAGGTACGAAAATACCCGTTAATTGCAGGACGACCAAATTCATTATTAAAACCAGCCGCACCTAAAGGGCCTTCAAGCATAATATCCAATGCTGAAACAATACGCGCAGGCTTACCATAAGGACGCTCCCAAGGCTGTTCAAACCCTGGAATATTTAAATTCGAAACAGTGAAACCGGTCAAACCAGACTTAGGTTTTGAGCCTCGACCGGTAGCGCCTTCATCCCGAATTTCGCCGCCTGCGCCTGTTGCAGCACCTGGCCATGGCGAAATAGCCGTCGGATGGTTGTGGGTTTCTACTTTTATTTGGAAATGCACATTTTCGGTGTGGGCTGCATAAGAACGTGTCACCGGATCCGGGAAAAAACGGCTGGCATTCGGGCCTTCTAAAACGGCGGCATTATCACTGTATGCTGACAAAACACCTTCGGGATTCTTTTGAAAGGTATTACGAATCATGCCGAACAGAGAGTAAGGTTTATTTTCACCATCAATCGTCCAGTCAGCATTAAAAATCTTATGGCGACAATGTTCTGAATTGGCTTGAGCAAACATCATCAATTCGGCATCGACTGGATTACGTTTTAAACAATTAAAAGCATCGACCAAATAATCGATTTCATCACTGCTTAGGGCCAAACCCATCTCATTATTGGCCTTATTAAGTGCAGTTTTACCACTGCCAAGTACATCAACAATAGAATAAGGCTTTGGTGATTGATGCGAGAAAAGACCTTCGAGAATAGCCACTTCATGAAAAACTTGCTCCATCATGCGATCATGCACTAACGCTTCCATCTTTAGCTTATCAATGGCTGAAACACCCTCAAAGAAATAAGCAATGCCACGTTCAATACGGTGGACATGCTCAATACCACAGGTATGAGTGATATCAGTTGCTTTGGATGACCAAGGAGAAATTGTTCCTAAGCGAGGAGTCACAATACAAGAATCCGCACTCAAAACGGATGTTTGATCAGATTCTGAATTATTTAATAAAACCTTAAGATGCGATTGTTCTGTATCGGTAAGTTCATTATCGACATCTATGAAATAAATGTATTGTGATTGCATTGCTGAGATACGGCCAACGGCTTGCAATTTATTAAGTAATTGAGTGCGACGGTAATCTGAATGAGCGGGATTTCCCCAAATGATCTGCATAGTTTTTGTCCTTTACAAAAAACAAAGCCCTCAAATAAGAGGGCGTTTAAGTCTGACTGAATTATTCTGCCAATAACCCCAGACTTTCAAACACATAGCGTCTTTGCTGTGCATTTAACGGCTTATTACCTTCGGTATCTTCGACCGTTAAGATGGTTTGAGCAGGATCTATTTTAGAAGGAGTTAGTTGAAGCTCAACAATATCAGGTAAATCGGCTTTACCTTTATCTTTCCAAAACGCTAAGTTAGACAGAAATGAATCTTCTTTTTTAGCACTGTCAGGCACCTTAACCCACATTTTATGATCACCAATACGGACCTTATCCATCTGCCAATTTGCGCGATATACCATGGCCTGAATATAACTCCAACTCTTATCAATATCAGCCCTTAATGATAGGCCTTTAAACTCTTCACCATCAACGATTTCAACCATTTTTTCAGTGATTTTCAACTGAGCTAAAGCCTTTTCACTGGTCGAGCCAAAGAAAACCATTGCTTGGTAAAGCGCTTCTGCCTCCATAACCGGATTATAAGGCTTAATTCTCCAACGATCGCCTAAGTCACGCGCTTCATTTGCATCCGGTGAAAAAAGCATATGATGACTGAAATAGATGCGTGTTTTATTGCCCGACACATCCGTTTCAACTCTAGCAACGTACTTGTCGTAAACCCCTTCGGCAAGCTCTGGACGCCAGCTATTTAGCATTCTAGTGAGGGGCCCAACATCATCCAATGGCACTAACTCAGAACGTTGCAGATACGCGGTTTTCATCACCCCGATATCCTTGCGTTCTTCAGCAATCGTAAAGCCAACCGATTCAAAGAAGCGCTTTAAGCCTGACCAAACTTCTTCACTATTGTCAGATTCAATCTCTAACCAACGCTCTGATAAATTCGATTGAATAGAAATTCCATTAGATTTAAAATTTGGAATATGGTCGTAGCTATCTTGCTGAGCAAGTGTATCTTGTTCAGCTTGAGCCAAAGCCAGTGAAAGATTACTTTTTGCCTTACCTGGATTAAATAAATTAGGTGGCATTTCTAGGTTTTGAACAACCTTACCTTCACTATTACGATATTCACGATCAGATCCAAACAGAGCGGTAGTTGTTGAACAACCACTTAAACTCGCTGCTATTAACGACGTAGAAATTACAACTGTTTTTGCAGTTAGACGCATAAACCCAGACACCTTTTAATGTGTTAAAAAAATTAAACTTCTACACCAGCTTCTTTCATGGCTTGCAACACTTTCGGTTGATAACATTCAGAAAGAGGCGTTAAAGGTAGACGCAGAGCTCCCCCCATCAAGCCCATCTTCGCGACAGCCCACTTAACAGGTATAGGATTTGATTCTATAAAAAGATCACGGTGCAGGGCTCGTAATGGCGCATCCAATGCATAAGCTTGCTCTGCATTACCCGATAGCGCTAATGCATAAACATCATGTATTTGCTTTGGCACAATATTCGCTGAGACTGAAATTCCACCGTGTCCACCCGCTAAAATAAAATCAACGGTTGTCGCATCATCACCCGTATATAAGTCAAAACTATCAACAACACCGGCTTTAATTATAGCGACACGGCCAATATCTCCCGTCGCCTCTTTAACCCCGATAATATTAGGGATTTTTGAAAGCCTAATCACTGTTTCTGGTAGCATATCAACTGCTGTTCGGCCCGGAACATTATATAAAATCTGAGGAATATCAACGGTTTCAGCGATTTTTTTATGATGTAAAAACAGACCTTCTTGTGTTGGCTTATTATAATATGGACTCACTAACAAACAGGCATCAACGCCTGCATCTTTAGCACACTGCGTTAATTGAATAGCTTCACTTGTCGAGTTAGCCCCCGTCCCAGCTATGACCGGAATTCGACCTTTGACTTTTTCAACGACAAAGCGAACGACTTCACAATGCTCCTCAAAATCTAACGTTGCAGACTCACCCGTAGTGCCCATCGTAACAATGGCATCCGTTTGTGCTTCAATATGAAATTCCACCAGCCTTGCTAGTGATTCAAAATCAACTGATTCATCCTCTAACATCGGGGTGACTAACGCCACCATACTGCCTCTAAACACGGCGATTTTCTCCATTCAATTAACGCAAATATAAAAAAGGTAATATTAACCTTTCCCCCCTGACACTTCAACAAATTAATACTGATATTAAAGAGATACAACCAGTTAATTCCAAGCCTTAAATTTTCATCTTATAACGGTTGCCAACAATTTTAAAAGCCGTCATACTGAATTTAATTTTTTCATTAAAGGAACGCTGTTAATGAGCATTCAGATTGGTGCAAAACTTCCTCAGTTTTCGGCTTTAGCAACCTCAAACATCCATCTAACTGAGGCGGATTTAAAGGGTCACTATACCGTAATTTATTTTTACCCAAAGGACAGCACCCCCGGCTGCACGACAGAAGGCCTAGAATTTAGCCAGCTCACTCCACAATTCAAATCACAAAATACAGTTATATATGGCGCATCAATGGATTCCATGAAACGTCATGACAACTTTAAGGCTAAAAAAGAATTAAGCTTCGATCTTATCTCAGACCCTGAAGGTCAATTTTGCTCCCTCTTTAATGTCTACCAACCTAAGAAAAACTTCGGGATCGAATACATGGGTATTGTTCGTAGCACTTTTTTATTCAACCCTGATGGCGAATTGATCCATGAATGGCGTCAAGTCAAAGTCAAAGGTCATGCACAAAAGGTACTCGACACAATTCAATCACACCAACAAATAACACTATAGACACCCCTTAAATACTTCAAATGGAGAATCCCTTATGAACATCAAAGGCAACCGACTGTTTATTTTAGATACTAACGTACTCATGCACGACCCCATGGCACTGTTCCATTTTGCTGAACACGACATATTTATCCCCATGACCGTTTTAGAAGAGTTAGATGCCGGTAAAAAAGGCTTGTCAGAGGTCTCCAGAAACGTACGTGAAACCAACCGATTGATTGATCAAGTCATTAGCGATGCAACCTTTGAAGACATCAAGAATGGCCTTTCCTTAGAACGAATTCACCCAAGCCATAAAAAGTCCAGCATTCATCTAGGTAAACTCTACTTTGAAACCGAGCCGTTATTGGTTGAGCTCCCTACCTCCTTACCCAGTCACAAAGCCGACAACCATATTTTACAAACAGGCCTAGCACTGAAACAAATCCTGACGCAGTGTCAGGTCACCTTAGTGACCAAAGACATTAATATGCGTATTAAGTCTTCAACCGTGGGTCTTCATTCTGAAGACTACTACAATGACCGAGTACTTGAAGACACAGATTTACTCTATCGTGGTTGGGAGTATTTACCCGAAAACTTTTTTGAGACACAAGGTAAATTCATGAAGTCTTGGCAAGATGAGGGGCGTACATTTTATGAATTAGACGTTGATGAACATTGTAAATGGCTGCCCAATCAATCTTTAATTAGTACAAATGAGGCGGGTTTCAATGCCATTGTTAAAAGCATTGAAAACGGCAAAGCCGTTTTAGAGTATATGCAAGACTTCAGCCAGCAGAACCACACGGTTTGGGGAGTCAATGCACGTAATACTGAACAAAACATCGCCTTCAATTATCTCATGAACCCAGAGATTGACTTCGTCACCTTACTTGGGGTTGCAGGCACTGGTAAAACACTATTGACTTTAGCCGCCGCCTTAGAGCAGACCCTTGACCTAAATATCTACAATGAAATCATCATGACACGAGCAACAATCCCCGTGGGTGAAGATATCGGATTCCTACCGGGCACTGAAGAGGAAAAAATGACTCCTTGGATGGGGGCACTAATGGATAACTTAGAAGTTTTAAGCGCTTCAGACAGCGGGACTGAATGGGAAAATGCAAGTACCCAACAACTGATAAGTAAACGTATTAAAATCAAATCAATGAACTTTATGCGTGGTCGAACATTCCTAAATAAATTCATTATTATTGATGAAGCCCAAAACCTAACACCCAAACAAATGAAAACCCTCATCACCCGATCAGGTGAAGGCACGAAGGTTATCTGCCTTGGAAATATAGGACAAATTGATTCTCCTTATTTAAGCGAGACAACCACGGGCTTAACCTATGTAGTAGATCGCTTTAAAGAATGGGAGCACAGTGCTCACATCACATTAGAACAAGGTGAACGTTCACGCCTTGCGCTATTTGCTTCAGATAATCTTTAAACGAATATAAAAGACGAATCCTAGAAACCAAAAAAGGCCGTAAACGGCCTTTTTTAGTGGGAAGAATTTAGCCTTGCTAAATTCAACGCCCCATTTTTTGATCTTCTTGAGTTGGCACTCTGAAGCCAAGCTCTGTCGCTCTTTCGCGACAATAATCTACAGCAAACTCTAACAGCTCACCCACTGCTCTATGGCGAAACTTGTGCTTTTGTCTCACATGCGAAAAAGGTCTAAGAATCGGAGGATCTAAAGGAATTGCGACTAAGGTATCCAGCTTTAACTCTTTCGCTAAAGTGCTACGCGAAACAATTGCAATCCCGACATCAGACTCAACAGCCATCTTAATTGCTTCAGGACTGCCTAATTCCATAACGACTTTCAAATCACTATACGTTAAGCCCTGCTCTCGAATATACGAATCAATAACAGTACGAGATCCAGAACCCTCTTCACGCGTAATGTAACCATACTTACGGAAGTCTTCAACCGTCACTTTATCGCGTTTAGCTAAAGGGTGCGTCTTAGGACAAATCAATTGCATCTCATCAATCCGGCAGACATCCACTTCTAAGTTTTTATTATGTACGGGCGCCTCAACCAGACCAAGGTCAATCATATTATTTTCAACCATTGAAACAATGGCATCCGTATTACCAACCTGAAGACGAATATTGACATCATCATACTGCTTTTTGAAAGCCCCTAATAAGCTTGGCAGCATGTATTCAGCAATCGTGGTACTGGCTCCAATCACTAATGTGCCCGTCACTTCACCCGTCATCTCACGCACATCACTGTTCATTCTCTCATACAGCTCAAGAATCTGATCAGAATAGTCATACACGACTTTCCCAGCATCCGTTAAGGTAATTTTATTATGAGTACGATCAAAAAGACGAGTATTGAAAAAATCTTCTAGCTGTTTAACTTGGAAAGTTACTGCGGGCTGAGTCATATGAAGAGTTTCTGCAGCTTTGGTAAAACTCATAACCTTGGCAACGGTATGGAACACTTGAAGACGTCTGTCTGCCATTCGTAATTTCCTTTATGCTGTATAAATTAATTTTGGGTGGAGTGAATATAGGCTGTTATACGGCAAAAGTCAAACAACTTGTCGACCTATAAACAAAACATGGAATAAAACAGGATTTTTAGAAAGGTAGCCCAGATAAACAAAGGCATCCAAGCAACTATTTTAATAGATTTTTCTAATTTTTACGCTCTTTTTCAAGTGCTCGTTTTAAATCGGCCAACTCGTTTGAAAAATGGGTCATTAAGCGCTCTACATGTTTCTCATTGGCAACTGACTGTTGGGCTAAACGATCCTCTGTTTTACTCATATACTCTAAAAGATCGGCTTCAGATTTACGTTGGTCTGAGCCAATTAAGAATGCTGCAATATTTGCGGCTACCAATGAGAAAAATACGACTCCAAATAAAATCAGTATCACACCGAAAATATGACCCGCTTTAGTCAATGGCACAACATCTCCGTAACCGACAGTCGTGATGGTGACGACAGCATACCAAACACCATCACTAAAGGAACGTTCTTCAAGATAGGAAAAAATCCCACCAGCCCCAATGATAATGAAGGCAAACGCCAACAGGATTTGACCAAAGCGATTACTTTTGAGAATAATCAACACATTACGAAAGAAACCACTGATAAAACGCAAAAATAAAACCAATCTTAAAGAACGAATAATGACAGCCCAATCGCTGCCATAATCAAGCCATGGAAATGCCAATATCACAATGAACAAATTCATCCAGTTTTCACGTAAATAACGTGAACGATCACGAACATTAAACAGGTTAACGACTAATTCCAGCGCAAAAACAGACCAGATAACCAGAGAGAACCAAAATGACTCTAGCGACTCACCTGAATAGAGCATTAATAACTGGACAAAAACAGCAAACAGGGCTACTAATACCAACCACTCAAAGCGATGGCCAATCTTAATGGCATAATCACTTTCTAAGTGATTCACACCCGCAACTCCTAAAAGAGCCTTAAAGTTCAAACGTTTCATTTATCTTTCCTGAAAACCGATTGATTTAGCGAGTTTTGGCAGGGCCTCTCGGCCATTTAAGGCTTGTCCCATTAACCAATTTTTGATCGGAGTGAGGCGATTGGCAAGAGGAAGAAGTCCTTTTCTGACAATGACCTTAAGAGACGAATCTTGTTTAAATAACCAGTCAAAAGCTTCCATCGATCGTTGCACTAAAGCATTATCGCCACGACGCCAACGCTCATACTTTCTTAACACGGAGTACCTACCCCATGCTTTATTCAATGCCTTAGCGTCTAACACGGTTTCAATTAAAGCCGCCGCATCAAGCAATCCCAGATTTACACCTTGGCCTGCTTGCGGATGAACAGTATGCGCGGCATCGCCAACCAAGGCTAAGTGTGGCTTAACATAGTGTTCAGCATGTCTTCGTACCAGAGGGAAAGCCCCTCTTTCAGCCACTTCAACCACGGCTCCCAATCGATAGTCAGAAGCCTTGGAGACTTCTTCTGCAAAATCTTTATCCGAAAGTGCCAAAGCCCACTGCATTTTTTCCATCGGCAAATACCAAGCAATAGAGCTGACGTTCTCTCCCATTGATAGATAAGCAAATGGGCCATTTTGGGTATAACGTTGCCAACAGGTGTCTTCACTCGACAACTCTGTTTTGACACAACCGACTACGGCACACTGTTCATAGTCATGCGTGTCTAAGCCAATACAAGCCAGCTCTCTCACTTGCGACATGGCGCCATCGGCTCCAATAAGCAATTCGGTTTGTATCTCACCCACGCTTTCTAGTGTTAACCAGGCCTGGTCGTTTTCTAAACGTAACGATTCTAAACGATGATCGAGAAGCACCGTTATATTGTCACAAACCTCAACCTGTTCCCATAAAGCGGACTGAATGACATCATTTTCGATGGTATAGCCTAGATTAGGTTCACCCATATCTTTTGCCGAAAAATGTATCTCCCCCGGAGTCACTTCATCCCAAACATGCATCGCCGTAAACGGATGGAAGCGGCGATTCTCTATGCCTTGCCAGGCACCTAGATTTCGTAATATTTTTTCAGAGGCTCTCGTGAGTGCACTGACTCTCATCTGATAAGCTGAATCAGCTTTCCATGATGTCTCAATCGCCTGTTTTTCCAACAACAAGACCGACATGCCTTGCTGGCCTAGCCCTAAAGCCACGGTGGCACCAACCATGCCGCCACCGACAATGACAGCATCCCATTTTTTAGAAGCGATATCTGTCACCGGCTTTACAGTGCTCTGACTCTCTATAGTCTTATCTAAAGGGGCATTCATGAGTGATCGCCTCCCATTGCAAATCGTGAAAAACGTCTTTTTAACGTGGGCATCGCCTGCATTGCCATCAATCCAATCCCTCTTAAATGTCCGACAATAGGTGATTGGTGCTGAAAGAGATCAATCAAACCATCTGTCATTCCCATTACCTTTTCATGGTCAGATTTTCTGGCGTTTGCATACTCCGTTAGAAACACTGGCATGCCAATATCGTCGGTTAAAGAAGTCATCTCCAAAAACACCTCAATATCCCGAATCCCCAAATTCAAACCTTGCGCAGCAACCGGGTGCTGCGTATGCGAGGCATTGCCCATTAATAATGCACGCCCTTTAGACATTTGAGGCACATAGCTCTCTTTTAAGGGATAAATAACACGTGGACTAACGTGCTTAAATTGACCTAAACGCTCCCCCATCTTTGAGGCAAACAATGCAATATATTCGTCATCATTTAACGCCTTTACCCTATCAATTTCATCTTCAGGGCAAACCATTACGGCTTTATGAAAATGGCCTTTCATGGGCAATAATGCCACAGGACCTTTTTCAGTAAAACGTTCAAATGACCAACCCTGTGGATGCATTTCCGTTTCTATCTGTGTTATTACGCCAAAGGCTTGATACGATTTTTCTTCAATCGGTAAACCAAGTATTTTTCTGACCTGAGAATCCGTACCATCCGCCCCAACAATCAACTTGGCCTCAACTTCATAGGATGTATCTGAAATACCTGCACTCTCTGAAGTCATCGCTATTTCAGCCTGAATAATCGATTCATGCTCTTCAAAAGTCATTAATCGAGCCGGACAAAGCACTTTAATCTGTTGATTTTCCAGGACATGCTGCCAAAGAACCTTACCTAAATCACTCGACTGGATACTGTAGCCTAAAGCAGGCACATCAGCCTCTTTTGCATGTAATTTTGTCAGCCCCAAATAGCCTTTTTGCGACACATGAACGTGATGAATCTCCGTGACGTGTTCAACGAGGTCATTCCAGATATTGAGTTTTTTTAAAATCAGCATTGAACCATAGGACAAGGCTAAGACTCGGCCATCAAATGAAGTAGGGGCATCTGCACTGGGTACATACATCTCTGCCAGAACAACTTGAAAAGTTTGCTGGGCTAAACCTAACGCTAACATCAATCCAACAGGCCCACCACCGGAGATGACTGCATCGCACTTAATTAACTGAGACGTTTTTTCTGAAGAGATATCTGAATTCACTGTTTCAATCCTGCCCTGACTTAAATCTAAATAACATTGCTCTAGCGTAACGCGGTAAAGGCTGACATCTGTGCTTCAATCTCAGCCACCGTTCTTGG
>Ga0314774_1002496_pt1 | contig 10286 bp, 8 predicted proteins | sample MetaGCBIA2018_FD_204515 | JGI IMG/M metagenome (GOLD analysis project Ga0314774, IMG submission 204515) | Cryopeg brine microbial communities from Beaufort Sea near Barrow, Alaska, United States - CBIA 2018 | ecosystem: Environmental > Aquatic > Marine > Coastal | place: USA: Alaska | collected... | reverse complement strand
TTTTCATCTTCCATTGTATATTTGTAAGAGTTAGAAATGAATTACAATAAAATTATATAAAATGTCTGAATTTAAATATCAAAAGCCGTTTCCTATTACAAAGGACACTACAAAGTATCGTTTGTTAACCAAAGATCACGTTTCTGTAGTAGATTTTGATGGGCGAAAAATTTTAAAAGTAGCACCAGAAGGTCTTGAGTTGCTTTCACAAGCAGCATATCATGATGTGTCGTTCTACCTGCGCGCTTCTCACTTGAAAAAATTAGAGACGATTCTTAAAGATCCGGAAGCTACAGATAACGACCGTTTTGTTGCTTATACCATGATGTTAAATCAAATGGTAACGGCTGCCGGCGAATTGCCAACTTGTCAGGATACAGGTACCGCAATTTGTATGGCTAAAAAAGGGGAAGATGTATACACTGGACTTGATGATGCAGAATACATTTCAAAAGGAGTGTTCAATACTTATCAAACGGATAATCTTCGTTTTTCTCAAATTGTTCCTCAAACAATGTTAGAAGAGAAAAATTCGGGAAATAACCTTCCTGCTCAAATTGATATTTATAGCACAACTGGTAATAAATATGAATTCTTATTTATAACAAAAGGTGGTGGTTCAGCGAATAAAACATACTTGTATCAAATGACCAAGTCTTTATTAACAGAAGAAAACTTAACCAACTTTGTGAAGCAACATATTATGGATTTAGGAACTTCAGCCTGTCCTCCTTACCATTTAGCATTTGTTGTTGGAGGAACTTCAGCTGAAGCTAACTTAGCGACTGTAAAGAAGGCATCGGCAGGGTATCTGGATCACTTACCAACTGAAGGCAACGATGGTGGCCAGGCTTTTCGAGACCTTGAATGGGAAGAAAAAATCACAAAAATTTGTCAGGAAAGTGGCGTGGGAGCTCAATTTGGTGGTAAATATTTTGTGCACGATGTACGTGTTATTCGTTTGCCGCGTCATGCTGCATCTTGTCCTGTAGGATTGGGTGTTAGTTGCAGTGCCGATCGTAATGTAAAAGGTAAAATTACTGAAGAAGGTATTTTTCTTGAAGAATTAGAAAAAAATCCAGGACAATTCTTACCAAAAGAAGCACCACACTTAGCAAATGCTGTTGAGTTGGATTTGGATCAACCAATGGATAAAATACGTGAGGAACTTTCAAAACATCCTGTAAAAACACGTTTCAGCCTAAGAGGAACATTAATTGTTGCTCGTGATATGGCACACGCAAGAATTAGTGAAATGCTGGCAAATGGAGAAGAAATGCCACAATACTTTAAAGATCATCCTGTGTACTATGCAGGACCGGCAAAAACACCTAAAGGAATGGCTTCTGGTAGCTTTGGGCCAACAACAGCAGGTCGTATGGATCCTTATGTAGATGCTTTCCAAAAAGTAGGTGGTAGTATGGTGATGGTAGCAAAAGGGAACCGTTCACAGCAGGTAACAGATGCTTGTAAAGCAAATGGTGGTTTTTACCTTGGTTCTATTGGAGGACCAGCAGCAATTTTAGCAAAAGAAAGTATTAAATCTGTTGAAGTAATTGATTTCCCGGAATTAGGAATGGAAGCTGTTCGTAAGATTAGAATTGAAAACTTTCCTGCATTCTTATTAGTAGATGATAAGGGGAATGATTTCTTCGAAGAATTTAAATAGTCTGTAAAAAATAAGATTTATAAATTAAAGACACTAAGGAACTTTGTTTGGTGTCTTTTTTTTTTTTTTTGTTAAAAAAAGTTGAGGACTGGATATGAATTTATGGGTAAAGAAGGCGCTGTTTTTTTAATTATAAAAAAAAATAAAAGAATTGTGCTAAATTAAAAATAAATACTAATTTTGTAAATATTAAAAAACAACCTTAAAAAGTTATGGATTTATCACAGTTTTCAGGATTTTTAGTTTTCTTAACCGTTTTCACCATGGGATTTTGGTTGATGATTTTTTTATTGACCTTTATAGTGCCTTATTGGTTATTCGGGAATCTGAAAGAAATTTGGAAATTAAGAAAGGAAGCCAAAGCTGCAGCTAAGAAAGAATAAAATTCAAAAAATATAAACAAAAAAGGCAATTTTTTAATTGCCTTTTTTTTGTGTTTTAATAGTTAAAACATACCTTCCTCACCGCCATTATCCTCTCCTTGCTGTCTTTCGTTTTTCTTTTTTTGATTAAATCTGTAGGTAAAATTAAGCATCACTTGTCTTTTTCTCCATTGAAATTCATTTTCTGAAATTGTTGTTGGAGAAATATCGGTTGATTCACGTTTTCTTGTATTAAACAAATCGCTGACATTTATAGAAAGCGTTCCTTTTTCTTTTAAAATATCTTTGCTGAAAGCCATATTCACACTAACCATGCCTTTTCTTTTAGACAGAGCCGATTCTGATGGCCCCCTGTACATACCTCTGGTTTGCCAATCTATTCCGCCAGGCAATGAAATTCTGGATTGTAATCGGGTAAACCAGCTTAGATCATCAGAGTTATAACTTATATCATTATAATTTCCTTCGGTAACGGATTTAAAAAAGTTAAAACTGTTGGTGATTTTCCACCATTTAAACGGATTGTAATTGGCGGTAAACTCAAAACCATATCGGTCTTCTGAACTTAAATTTATAGGTGTTCTTATAATTACAAGCGTCTCAACACCATTTACGTCCCTCATTTCTTCTTTTTGTGCCATTTCAATGTTGTTAATCGCATGTTGATAGTAAATTGACGAGTTCAAAGTTAATTTTTCCCATCGTTTTAAATAGCCCAAATCAAATGAGTTGGTATAAGTAGGATCTAAATTAACATTTCCTGTTCTGATATAGGTTTGGCTTGTGCGTGATTCAAACGGATTTAAAAACCAGTGATGCGGGCGTCTTAATCTTCTGCTGTACCCCAATGTTAAACTTTCCATATCGCTAAATTCCAGTCCTAAATTAACTGTTGGAAAAAATTCAGTCCAATTTTTGTTAAAATTTTCATGGGTTTGCAATAAGTTAATTTTTCTGTCGGTGTTTTCCATTCTTAATCCGAACAGGTAGGAGAATTTATCAATTTTCTTTCCATATTGAGAATAAAGAGCATAAATATTTTGCTCAAAACCCAACGTGTTTGAAAAATTGGTATTGTTGTAAAATTGGTTTGTTGCAGTATCAAATCCTTCAACCAAATAATCAGAATTCAATTGATTTAAATTAACATTAAAACCAAATTCAAATTGAGATTCTTCCCCTATTGGCAATACATAATCTCCTTTAAATAAAATATCTTTTGAATCATTGTCTGTTGAACTTCTCTCTGGTTCATTTTCGGTTAAATTTGGAAAAATATCGCTGTCGGTAATAAAAGATCCGTTATTTTCAATGCTTTCTTCATATTGAAAATCTAATGTTAATTTATGGCCTTCTGTATTAAAATCGTGCATAAAGTTTAAAGCATATTCGGTAGTTTTATCTTTTTCATCTTCAATTTCAACGCGTTTATTGGTGCGGGTTAAAATTTTATTGGCATCAAATTCTTTGCTTATATTTGTGGAAGTATCTTCACCGTCAGATTTGCGGTATAAAAACGAACCCGTTAAAGAAGTTTTATCAGTCAAAAAATATTCCATTCCAAACCTTGTGTTGTAGTGGTCATTTTTACGGTCATAAGCTCTATTTTCATTTCTAAAACTTGTAATGTCATTATTTTCATCAAAATAAGTTACTTTGCTGCTCGAATTTCCCGGAGCATTTCTGTAATTATAACCGCCACTGGCAAAATAATTTGCTTTGTTTGTTCTGTAATTTAAATTGGCTGAAGCACCAAAATTATCTGGATTTCCTGCGGAAGCTGACATAGAACCGTTAAATCCTTGAGCCTTTCCCTTACGAAGGATGATATTTAAGATACCGGCAGTTCCTTCAGCTTCATAACGTGCAGAAGGACTCGTAATAACTTCAACTTTTTCAATGGCGTCAGCAGGCAATTGTCGTAAAGCATCTGTACCGCTTAAACCAACCAAACCAGAGGGTTTCCCGTTTATTAAAATGCGTACGTTTTCATTACCGCGCAAACTTACATTTCCTTCCACATCAACAGAAACCGAAGGAACATTGTCCAAAACATCGCTTGCCGTTCCGCCTTTTACCGTCATGTCTTTTCCAACGTTGTATATTTTTTTGTCCAACCGAATTTCAACGGTGCTTTTTTCGGCAACCACCACCACTTCATTTAAAGTTTGGGCATCAATTTCCAACGTAATGATGCCTAAATCTGTATTACCGACAATTTCTTTGCTTTTGAATAGTTTTGTTTTAAAAGAAATAAATTCAACCGAAATATCATAAGAACCTTTTGAAATTTGAATATTAAATGCTCCTTTACTGTCTGTGATCCCGCCGGTAATTATTTTGCCGTCTAAAGATTTAATAATTATTGTGGCGTATTCCAAAGGCTGTTTGGTGTCATTGTCAATAACTTTACCCGTTAAAATAATTTTTTCAATAGGATCTGTATTTGTTGCTCCTATGTGAGGGATGAAAATGCTACATATAAAGATGCTTATAAATATAAATTTTTTCATAAATGATTTATTGGTTATTTTTCATACAAAGATAAATGTTGGCCAAATGTTTTTAGGTTAACGAGTGTTAACGAGTGTTATTAAAGATGAAAAATGTTTGGAAATGATGTTTGAAAATAAATACGTATTAAAATACTGAATATAAGTACTTTATATAATAAATTAATCACAGAAAAGACCTAGTTTATTTAGGTCTTCAAGAAATTAAACTGTTAAGAAACTCTTAAAATTATAAAATGGCTTTTATGAGTTCGGGAGGACGCCCAATTACGGCTTTGCCATTATGAACAACAATTGGCCGTTCAATGAGTTTTGGATTTGTAACCATTGCAGTGATAATTTCAGAATCCGACAGGTTTTTTCCTTTGTAGTGTTCCTTCCAAATCGCTTCATTTTTTCGAACCAGATCAATAGGGGAGATGCCCAATAATTTTATAATTTCAGATATTTCATCTTTTGAAAGAGGCGTTTCTAAATAGTTGATGGTTTCAAAAGGCATCTTAGATTCCTTTAAAATTGCCAAACCTTCCCGACTTTTTCCGCAACGCGGATTGTGATAAATTTTCATGAATTTATTTTGTTCAAAAATAACAATTAGTAATTTGGTTTGATTTCTTTTTTATCAAAATCAATTTTTCTGTCCTTTTGACTTTGGTTAAATCGGTAGGTAAACGACAATAATATTGTTCGGTACTTTTTTTCAATGACACTTTTTGAAAAATAGTTGGCATTGAATCGATCTCTGTCGGTTTTTTCGGATTTAAATAAATCATCAACGGTCAAACCAATGGAAGCGTCTTTATGAAACAAATCTTTGCTAATGGCTGCACTTGCATAAGTATAGGCTTTTCTTGTGGAATACGGCCCTTTTGAAATTAAATAATGTTTCGCATTGATCTGAAAATCAAATACTTTTGGTATTTTTAATTGTGTAAGCAAGCTGAAAGAACCATTAAAGCTCGCGTGATTATAATCTAAAAGAATAGTTTCATTGGCTGAATTTTCAATGCTGAAAGTGCCCGATTGGTCAAAATTGTAAAGATTTATATTTCCGGAAAAATTTAATATTTTAACAGGTTTATAAGTGGTGGTTATATCGATGCCATAATAGTCTACTTTTCCAACATTAACCGGGCTTGTAATAATTTTATTGACACCGTTTATTTGTTCGCCGGTTTCATATGTCACGTCTTGCCAAAAATCATTAAACCTTTGAAAAAACAGGGAGGAAAAAACCATGACTTTATTTCCATTATAATTATATCCTAAACTTGAAGCATCAATATAAATTGGATTTAAAGATGGATTCCCGATATACGATGATGTTTCGCTATATTTCTGTTCAAAAGGCTGTAATCTTTCATAAGAAGGCGTATACACTTTTTTAGAATAACTAAAACTAAAACTTTTTAAATCATTTATGGAATATTGTAAATAAACAGAAGGTAAAACTTCATTAAATTCATTTTTTTGTGAAGTATTCAAATTTAAATAATCAACTTTCATTTCCGTAGATTCAACTCTAAGCCCAATGCCATAATAAAATTTTTCACCTTCATTTTCAAATTCAATAAATGCTGCGTTTACATTTTCAGAATAATCAATATTGTTATCTTCAGAAGCACTCGAATATCTAAATGGAAGTTCTATATAATCACCTTTGTAACCAAGCGTATAAGTTGAAGATTTACCAATTGGGTTTGCAAAATTAATTTCAAATGTGGTTCTTTCTAATTTGTTTTTTTCTGTGTAAGTTTCGTTGGTGAAATTTGTAGTATTGGTATTTAAGATGTCATTCTTAATAGCATCAGCATCTTTTGTATATGAAATGCTTGAGGTTAATTGCCGTCCTTCTTTTTTGAAATTGTGTTCAAAGTCAACAACAAACTCAAACAATTCATTCTCAAGTTTTCCAATATGGGTTCTTTCATTTGATGTTGTAGGTGTCTTTGAAGCATCAAAAATAGTTGAAGAGGTTAGCGTATTGCTTTTATTGACTACATTTTGAAAATTTATACTGGTTGAAAGCGTCGTGCTTTTTGATAAATAGAAGTCGGTACCTATAGTGCCGTAAAAAGCGTCTTTTTTGCTGTTAAATTCGCTATTTTCATTTAAAAATGAAGTAGTGCTGCTATTTTCAAAATATTCATTTTCAGAAGAGGCCGAGGTAATTTGATTGCTATGATTATAAGATGTGTTTACAAAAAAGTTTACGTTTTTTGATTTGTTATTTAATGTAATTAATCCGCCGGAATAATCTTTATAGCCACCTGTGGCTGTTAAAGAAGCGTTTAAACCCTCATCTTTCCCCTTTTTTAATATGATATTTATAACACTGAGGGCAGAAGCATCATACTTTGCGCCTGGGTTTGCAATCACTTCAATATTTTCTATGGAACCGGCAGGTAAAGATTTTAAGGCATCTGTTTTTGATAATGAAGACGTTTTACCATTAATCAATACTTGAACATTGCCATGTCCTTGTACAGAAATGTTCCCCAATGGATCAACACTTACAGATGGAATGTTATTTAATATATCTGTTGCCACACCACCATTGGAAGCAATATCTTTTTCAACATTAAAAACAATTTTGTTGGATTTAAACTCCAGGGTCCTTTTTTCGCCAATAATTTCTACCTCACTTAAAATTTCTGTATCCAGTTCCATTTCAATAACCCCCATATTTAAATTTCTGCCAATCGCAGAAATATTCAAATATTTTGTTTCATAGGATATGAATTCTACTGAAACGCTATAAGTTTCTTTTTCAACATCAATGGAGAAATTACCTTTTTGGTTTGTAATACAGCCAAATTTTATTTGACTGGAATCAATACTTTTAAAAACAATTATAGCATCCTCCAAAGCTTTTTTTGAGGTGGCATCTATTATTTTTCCTGTAACTGTAAAAGTGTGCTTATTATTCGATTGACTAAAACTGAGTATTGGGGTAAATATAATGAGTGTTAATAATAATAGTCTTCTCATAGAAAAAAACATAATTTAAGATTCATAGCATTTATTTAATCGTTATTTAACGAATAAGATAATTTTTCACAGAGGTAAAAATACAAATTATTGTTAATAAACAACGCTTTGTCTAATAAAAAATGCTATTTATTATGAAAATTATAGAATTAATCTTAAAAAATTAGAAGATGAGCTGGCAGGATTGTAATTCTTTTTGCAGTTGTTGGGGTGATTTATAATGAATTCCGTGTATTTTTAAAGCCTTTGCAGCGACAACATTTTCTTCGTTATCATCAATAAAAACTGCCTTTTCTGGACTAATTTGAAATCGATTAAGAATTAATTTGTAAATTTCAGGAAATGGCTTGCGCATTTTTTCATGTCCGGAAACGACAACACCATCAAAATCATTAAAAAAGGGAAATAATTCAAGGGCTTTATCCCATTTTTCGGCACTCCAGTTTGTTAAAGCATAAATTTTGTAGTTCCCGGATGCTTTTAAGGATTTAAATAATGCGACATTTTCTGCAATGCTGCCAGAAAACATTTGGTGCCATTGGTTGTAGAATAGGCGAATCAAGTCTTCATATTCTGGAAATTCTGCTATTTTTAAATTTTCGGCTTCTTCAATGGTTCTTCCGCCATCTTGCTCAGCATTCCAATTGCTGGTGCAAACGTTATTTAAAAACCACTGTACTTTTTCTACATCACCATGAAACACTTTTCTATACAAATATTCTGGTTTCCAATCTACAAGTACGCCGCCTAAATCGAAGATTATGGTATCAATTTTACAGTTCATTTTTTGTTTCTTTTTGTCCTTTTTGCATTAAATAGGCCTTAATAAAGCCATCTAAATCACCGTTCATAACGGCTTCTACATTTGCTGTTTCATGGCCTGTTCTCACATCTTTAACCAGTTTATAAGGGTGAAATACATAATTTCTGATTTGCGAACCAAATTCAATTTTTAGTTTGCTGGCTTCAATTTCACTCCGTTTTTCACGTTGTTTTTGCAACTCAATTTCATACAATTGAGATTTTAGCAATTGCATGGCTTTGGTTTTATTTTCGAGTTGCGAGCGGGTTTCGGAATTTTCAATGATTATTCCGGAAGGTTTATGACGCAATCGAACAGCTGTTTCCACTTTGTTTACATTTTGCCCTCCGGCACCGCTGGAACGCATAGTTTCCCATGAAATATCGGCCGGATTAATATCAATTTCAATACTGTCATCAACAAGTGGGTACACATATACGGAAGCAAATGTGGTATGGCGTTTTGCATTGCTGTCAAATGGAGAAATTCGCACCATCCTGTGAACGCCATTTTCGCCTTTTAAATACCCAAAAGCATATTCGCCTTCAATTTCTATGGTAACGGTTTTAATTCCGGTGACATCGCCTTCCTGAAAATTTAATTCTTTTACTTTATATTTTTTACTTTCACTCCACATTAAATACATCCGCATCAACATTTGCGCCCAATCACAACTTTCCGTTCCGCCGGCACCAGCAGTAATTTGTAGTACAGCACTTAAATGATCACCTTCATCAGAGAGCATGTTTTTAAATTCCAGATCTTCCAGCAAAAGAAGTAACGTGTCATAATGCTGTTCAACCTCCTTATCGGTTCCCTCACCTTCTGCATAAAAATCAAGTAAAACCGTTAATTCATCAAAGTTGGTCAATATCAAATTAAAATCTTCCACCCATTTTTTCTTAAATCGAAGGTTTCTCATTATAATTTCCGCCTCTTTGGGATTGTTCCAAAAAGAGGGATTTGCGGTTTGTTCTTCCTCGTTCGAAATTTCAATTTTTTTCTTGTCAATTTCGAGGTAAATTTTTAACCTGTTGATGCGTTCCTGTAATTTGTTTATATGTTCGTTTGTGATCATTTTCTTATTTAAGAACTACAAAAATACCTTTTCATTTTTAAACTGAGCAAATAAATTTGATTCGCTATATTTCAATCAAACTAATTATGCTATTTTTGGTTAAAATTTTTTTCTTCTGAAAGAGCATAATAAGAACATGATGCAACACGAATTAAAATATGCGAAACGAAGCGCGGCGACACTAAAGCAAAATAATAAATTGTCGCCAATGACGTATGACCGAATTAAAACAATATATATTCGCATATGAAAAGACAAAAACTATCGATTTAATTAAAAATCTAATCATATATTAATTAATAAATCTCAAATTTAAACGATGCAAATAAATTTAATTAGTGACACCGTAACCAAGCCAACCAAAGGCATGCTAAATGCAATGATGAATGCTGAAGTTGGAGACGATGTTTTCAAAACCGACCCAACAGTCAATAAATTACAGGAGAAAATCGCAAAAATGTTCGGTATGGAAGCCGCCTTATTTTTTCCTTCAGGAACCATGGCAAACCAGACTGCCATTAAAATACACACCCAACCTGGCGATAGGATGTTTTGCGACAAATGGGCACATGTCTATAATTTTGAAGGCGGTGGCGCTGCATTTAATTCGGGAGTCACCTCACATTTAATCGATGGTGATCGAGGAATGTTTACTGCAAAACAATTGAATGAAGCAGCTTCAGGGAGAGCAGACATTCATGTGCCATGGGGCAGCTTGGTTGTTGTTGAAAATAGCACCAATAAAGGTGGAGGCGCCTGCTGGGATTACGAAGAAATTTTGAAAATTAAGAAAATTTGTACAGCTCATAATTTGGCATTTCATATGGATGGCGCACGCATATTTAATGCC
>Ga0314774_1002495_pt1 | contig 10287 bp, 11 predicted proteins | sample MetaGCBIA2018_FD_204515 | JGI IMG/M metagenome (GOLD analysis project Ga0314774, IMG submission 204515) | Cryopeg brine microbial communities from Beaufort Sea near Barrow, Alaska, United States - CBIA 2018 | ecosystem: Environmental > Aquatic > Marine > Coastal | place: USA: Alaska | collected... | reverse complement strand
CACCCATAGGTTGGAAAAAACACCCGCCGAGTTGCCAAGGAGCACGCATGACCAGCCTCATCGCCCCGATTCTTCACGCGGTACTTCCCACAGTTCGGGGGCGCAGCTTCATTCTCGTGCGCGACGGACTGTGGCGCATCGTCGATCGAGAGGGCGCTGTCATCGGCTATCTCGAACGCCACGCCGGTGTCGACGGCGACCGGTTCAGCGCCCGGCGCGTCGTTTTCGCCACCCGCACGCGAGACCTCGGAGTGTTCTGTCGCATCGACGACGCCGTTGACTGCTTTCGCTAGGACATTAATAGTCGCAACGGGGTGGGGGCACGCCGCGTTGCATCCCCGCGAAGGGGATCGGCGCGGATAAAGTCCACCACATGGAATGGTGGAATAGTTTTATGGCCTGGTTGACCGATATCGACACCCGACCGATGATTTTCAGCGCGGTCGTGTTCATCGGCGCGATCGTCATCGCCAGCGTGCTGGCGGCGTTGATCTCCCGTGGGGCCGTCAAGCGGCTTCTCCGGCAGCGGGATCATGAAATCAAGGTGGCCGCGATCGCGGCCCTCGTCGATGCCGCCACCGAGGCGTCCGTATGGAATTCGCTGACCCCGCAGGAGCAGGTGATGAGCGACCGCGCCGTCGGACAGGCCGACATACAGGTGCGCCTGCTGCCGATTCGCGGTTCCGGAATCGCTGCGACCTGGGCTGCCCACGAGCTCTACGAGCTCAAGCGCACCTCCGCCACCTTCGGATATCAGCTGGAACCGGCCCTGGTCGAGTTTCGTGACCGCCTGGTCGAGTGGCAGAACAAGCCGGCCCGGGCACGCAAGATTTTCCAGGGCGATTTGGACCGCTGGAAGTCGCAGAGCTCCTCCACCGAGAAAAGCCTCGTGGCCGAACAAGAAGCGTGGGTCGCCCAGCAACACCACGACCAGTACAGCGCCAGCGGTGCCGCGCCCGCTCCGCTTCGGGCCGCACCGCTCACGCCCGCAACCGTCAACCGCGGCTCGGCATCCGCTGCGCCGGCATCGACCGCCGATGCGTCCACCGAGACCCAGCGGCTGCTCGACGACGTGAACAAGCTCGAGGTGCGGAGCACGGACCCGCTCACACGGTCGGCAACGGCCCCGACGCTCTAGCGGTCCCGCGATGCACACGGGCCGGTCGGCGCTTTCTCAGCGCTGACCGGCCCGTTTATCGTTGTGTCTGGAGCGCGCCGCGGACTACCGCCACCAGTCATCGAAAGGCGAAGCCGGCACCCGGCGCTTGTGCTCGGTGCTGAGGTAGCGCGCCTCGATAGCTTCGGCCACCTCGTCCTCAACCGGCAGGCCCTCGAGAAACTCGTCGATGTGCTCGTATCGCAACCCCAGATTGGCCTCATCGGTCTGGCCGGGAGTGTGGTCGAGCAGATCAGCGGTCGGGTCTTTCAAATAGAGCTGCTCGGGCGCACCGAGCTCCATGAGCACGGCGCGGCCCTGCCGTTTGGTGAGTCCGGTCAGCGGCAGGATGTCGGAACCACCGTCGCCGTACTTGGTGAAGAAGCCGGTGACCGCCTCGGCGGCATGGTCGGTACCGACCACCAGCAGGCCGAGCTGGCCGGCCACGGCGTACTGGGCGATCATGCGGGAGCGCGCCTTGACGTTGCCCTTCGTGAAATCAGTCATCGCCACGTCGAGGCTTGCCACGAATTCGTTCTCGAAGCCATCGACGGCGAGTTCGATGTTGAAGGTCGTCTGCGCGGGCGGACGGATGAATTGCAACGCGAGTTGGGCATCCGCTTCGTCGCGCTGCACCGCATAGGGCAGGCGCACAGCGACAAAGGTCGCGGGGTGTCCCTCGTCGGTGAGCTCAGCCACCGCGAGGCTACACAGCCGACCGGCGAGGCTGGAGTCCTGTCCCCCGCTGATACCAAGCACGAAACCTCCCGCGCCGGTGCTCTTGAGATACTCTTTGAGAAATTTGACCCGGCGGCGCACTTCTGCGGCTGGGTCGATGGTGGGTGAAACGTTGAGCTCCGCGATGATTCGCGCCTGTAGTTCTCGCATACTTGAATCTAGCAATCCCCGAGATTCCGCGCGGCGACCTCAGAGATCGGCCAGGCCGAACCCGCGATACGCACGTGCTGTTATTCCGTTGCCGGCTGCGGTCACCGCGTCGCCGGAACCAATGGGACTTCGCACATGACTCAGTACGTTTAGGCTCCGACCGGTGCGGAGATCAGGTCAATGGTTTCTGGTGTGACCGTGCAGCAGCTGCCACCCAGTGTTTCCTCCGGCGCATCAAATTCGCCGGCACCACCACACACGCCGGTCTCGGGCAAAACGAGATCCACGCGTTGCGCACCCTCGTGATCGCCCGCCAGTTCGGCAGCCACGCTGCGGACCTGCTCAAACCCCGTGAGCGCGAGGAACGTCGGGGCCCTGCCATAGGACTTCGCACCAACGATGTACAAGCCTGCGTCGGGGTGCGCAAGGTCTGCTGCGCCTGTTGCACGGATCGACCCACATGAGTGGATGTTCGGGTCCACCTCGGCCGCCACTCGTGCCGGAGCTTGCAACCGAAGGTCCATATCCAGGCGAACTTCAGAAAGAATCGAAAGGTCTGGGCGGAATCCGGTGAGGACGATCACGCGATCTGCCGGCCCGAGAGAGCGGCCATCGTTGGCAGTCAATACTGCGCGAGCGCCGTCCAGAGTCACCGACTCTGTGCGGAACCCTATGACGAGGTTCACGAGCCCATCAGCTACGTGCTGCTGTGCGAGCTGACCAAGCGCACCACGCTCGGGAAGCTCATCGGGAGCACCCCCGCCAAACGTATTCCCGACGACGCCACGGCGAAGCACCCATGTGATCTGGGTAGACGGATCCTGCCTCGCAATGCGGGCAAGTTGCGAGATTGCTGTCTTCGCGGAAGCTCCGTTGCCGACGACCACGACGTGCTTTCCCGCGAGAACGCGCATATCGTCCATCGACGGGATCCGGTAACCCAGGACACCCGATGCGGCGGCGGCCTTCTCGCCGAGCGCCGGGAGCCCGCTGGAGCCCGCCGGGCTGGGCGTGGCCCATGTCCCGGACGCGTCGATCACGGATTCTGCTTCCAGGCGTTCCTCGCTGCCATCTGCGCACACGACGTGAACGATGAAAGGCTGCTCTTCGCGCCCAGCATCGACAGAACGGTCGCGTCCCTTCTTGCCGACCGCGACGACGCGGGCACCGTATCGCACACGGTCACCAAGCGCGTCACCGAGTGGCGCAAGGTATTCCGAGATCCACTGCCCGCCCATTGGGTAGCCGCCGCCCGGCTCCACCCAGCCGGTGGCTGCCAGAAGCCGCTTGCTTGAGTCGTCCATGAGCTCGGTCCATTGTGAAAAGAGCCGCACATGTGCCCACTCAGATATTGCCGATGCCGGGCCATCGCCTGCTTCGAGCACGAGTGGCTCAAGGCCACGCTCCAACAGATGGGCAGCTGCAGCAAGGCCCTGGGGGCCTGCCCCGATTATTACGACGTGGTCCATCAGGCGCCTCCATTCATTGATGTTTATCGATATGAAGAACTTACAACCCCATATCGACAAGTGTCAATATGAGGAGCAGAATGGGAGCGTGAACTCCTTCCAGGCTGTAGACGCCAAGAACCCACAGCCGAGTTGCTGCGCGCGCCCTGATGGGCATGTCGCGGTCGGGGATGTCGAGGCGCAACACCTTGCGCGGGTGTTCAAGGCGCTCGGCGATCCGGCGCGCGTGAAGCTACTGTCCCTGATCGTTGCCAGCGCGCGCGGTGAGATGTGCGCGTGCGACATGACCGAGCCCGTCGGGTTGTCACAGCCCACGGTTTCTCACCACCTGAAGCAACTTGTCGAGGCAGGACTTGTCACTCGGGAGCAGCGGGGCCGGTGGGCCTATTACAGCCCGGTGGCCTCCGTGCTGACCGCGGCAACGAGTACGTTGACCGCTTAGCCGGCACCGCGTGTTCGAACCATTTCTTGGTGCCCCCGGTAGGAATCGAACCTACGACAATCGGATTGCGGCGGACCCTTTTTTGCCGAGCGACTCTCATTGCGAGACCTAGACTGATCTCGATCTGATCAGGAGTTCCCTGTGATATGTGTTGCAATTCTATCGCAATACCTCGACCCATCTCGGCTGGTCTCGACGCAATAAACGTTGAATAAACGTGCGCGCATCAAGTCCCCATGTTCGGTCCCAAACCACCCATTCGACATACAAGCGCGAGCCGAACTCCCGGTCTCGGGCTGCACACCTGATGCGGTGACGGGCTGTGACTAGCCCAGCGCTTCCGCACAACGGTCGCGACCGTGCTTGACCGATCTGGACAGGCGACCAGTGAGATCGCGAAATCCGCCCACATCCAAGTGTGGCAAGCCAAGGCCAGTTACCCGACGGACGGACGGTGAATCCGTTCGTCTACCGCCTCCGCAGGAGCTTGAAAAGACGTCGCAACGCGCTGCTTCGCGACGCGGGCAACACTCCGAGCATCCTCGATTGTCAGCCAGTTCGTGGGCACGCGCCCAATGACCTCCTGCATCGCGTGCTGCACGACCAGTGACTCGACGGGCACACGAGGCTTTCCCCGATGAGTCCTAGCCTGGTTATCCATCTCCGCGTCGACGAGAAACCGTGCACTATTGCGGTGCAAATGGGTCACGACTGTTTTTATGAGTCGCTCGAACTGCTGCTGCCGCTCTTCGCGCCGAACCATGGCCTTCGTGGCGCGAACGGCCGCTGCGACGTCGCTGCCGGTCAGAAGGTCGACCCGGCGCATCCGCTCTGCGACTATTTCGACAGCCCGGGAGTACACGACGTCCTCCACCGCCATCGGAGGAAGCCCGACGCGCGCCCGTGATGATAGGTAGGACTCGGCGAACTCGTGCATGCGGGCGCCGTTCTTGAGCATGTGCTCAGTCAGCGATTCCGCGAACACCGTGAACTGCCGCAGATGCTCGGGGCGCGATGGGTCACTGAAATACGCGTCGGCTTCGCGCTCGCTGGCCCGCCGCTCAGCCGCCGTCGCAACATGTATGCGCTTCGGCGGAAGTCCGGCCCGGCTCAGGCTGCGCTTGAGGCGTCGCGCAGCAGCGTTGGCCTCCAGGTCGGACTGGTAGACCTCGGGATCGCTACGCCGGTTGCGCTGCAACTCGGCACGGCGCTCCTTGTTGCGCTCGGCCCACTGCCGAGTGATCTGCTTCGTGCGCTCCGGGTCCGCATCCCGCCTGGCCGCGGCCCGAGCGTTCACCTCGTTTCGGTGCGTCTCGTAGTAGCGGTTGTAATACTCGCGCACCTTCTCGCGATTCTCAGCCACCCACCGCAGCTGATACTCCCGCCGCCGCTCCGGGTGCTCAACCCGCCACAGCTTCGCCCGCTCCCTCCCCCGCGCCCGCACCTCCGCCTCACGATGCCGGCGAGCCGCAGCCCGACGCATCGAATCACGATTGAGCTCCCGGGCCCGGTCGAGGTGTTGCGCGCGCCAGAGACGATTCAGCTCGCGGATCCGGTCGCGGTTTGCCGCCACATACTGGCGCCGCTTCTCCGCCTCGTCAGACGCATGCTCCGCCAGCTCTTTCCGGGGCACGGCGCCTTTCTCAAATGCGTCGTTCATGATCGCGGCTACTCGGCAGGCGGCGGAGCCAACTCAATGACCAGCGCAAGGAGCTCCGAGCGATGCGCCGTCGGATTCGTGATCACACGCCCGACCACGACGCGGAGCCGTTGGGTATCCTCGTCCGCGATCCCGGCTACGGGCTCCAGGCAGTAAGCGATGTCATTCTGAAGGTTGGGGCCGTCATCGTTGACGGCGACCTCCGGATAGTAGAACAGCGCGGCCAGCGCGGTGCGGCTGAGCAGGTCGTCGAACTGCTCCTGCGAGATCGTCATAGTGAGGCCTCCTGTGAGCGGTCGTGTGTAAGCCAATCATGCCGCTACTAGGAGGTACGCCGACTGTGACGTGGCGTCAGCCGTGTCTCGATACGAGCGCTGGCTCGTCGAAGCGCTCAACGCCGTCGGCGAGCAGCGCCCGCGTCATGCCACGGCGCGCCACTGCTTCACGAACACGCACCGCGATCAACTTCAGCACGCTGATGGGCCCGATCAAAACGAACTTGAGCGTGTTGACAAGAAACAGCAGCACGAGCAGATTCATCCAACTTGGTCCGCCGGCTTCGACCTGCGATCGGCAATACTCCGCGGCAACCAAATACGGAAAGGCGAGCAGCATCGCCGGCACGCCCCACTTCAGCCCGCGCCGCGTGTTGATGGCGTCGATCACGATGGCGGTCGGCATGAAGCGTCGCATGAAGAAGTAGCTGCGGGCGGTGGCGGCCACAATGAGTTCGAACATGGCGCGGCCTTTCAGATGTTCGGCAACAAGAACCTGAAGGACTGAAAGTCATACCATCGCAACGAGCGACAGCGCGTAAGAGAGGTTGCCTAGAAATACTCTAGAACCGGATGGCCAGGGGCGAAAGTGCCGCGCATCGACGCGTTCCGGTAAGCCGATACCGCCGCACTGACGCCCTTGGCGGGCGCAACCGACTTTGAACCATCGAACCTCCACCCGAGCTGATGGCGGCCCTATCCCTGTGAAAACACTGGCTTCGCATCTTGCTCTCACAACGAGCGCCTTGCGGGCATCGCTAAGACCCGAACTGCTTCGATGACGGTTCTCGGTGTTTTCGAGATTGTCATGTTGACCCCACCTCGGCCCGCGCATTGTCTGGCGCCGAAAAGCAATAGAGTCTGAGCATGAGTTCTTTCGGACGTGTTATTGGCGGCGCGTATTTAGACGCAGGTGTAACCACGGCGACGTTTGGGAGCGATCTGGTCGTGCAGACCGGGATCAAGGGCCGCAAGCTCACCGTGGACAGCGTCGATTCGTGGCAAGAAATCCCGGTGGAAGTCAAAGATAATGCGTTCACCGCGATGGGCAAGGCTGCGGCTGGAGTCGCCCTGCCCGGCCGGTTCGGGAAGGCAGCCTCTGCAGCGGTAGGAGCCGCCTTTGACGCTAAGAAGCCTCACCATCACCTACGCATCGACTGGGCGGATGGCAAGCAATCGCTTATGAAGCTGCCCGCTGCACTGTTTACACACCTTGAGCTCGTCCTCTCCGAACGACGTATTGCCAACGCTGAGGCGGCACTCGCATTTCAGTCGGCGGGCGAGGTCGTGCCGCCATCCATGGCGGACAAGGCTTTCGACCTGGTCTCAGGTCTCGTGAAGGACCGATTCCCGTCCAAGGCGCAGGCACCGCACGAGATCACAGCGACCCCTGCCATCCAGATCGACGTGGCGGACCAGTTGCACAAACTCGGTTCGGTGCGGGACGCGGGCATTCTCACAGACGAGGAGTTTGCCGCCAAGAAGGCAGAGCTCCTAGCACGGCTCTGACAACTTCGGCGGCTAGGAGACACCCGCTCGAACGAGCGAACAGTCGTCAATTCGCAGGGTTGCAGCAATCGAGTAAGACACTGCCGCCGTCGATGCGCCCCTGATTCGGGGTCGATTTTCCACCCTGCATTCATGCGGCAGAGGCAGCGCCTCACATAATTTGGATCGACTGAGTTGAGGCTTGCGATTGTGGGGTCGCACGGCCAAGCGTTACGTGGATCTGGTGAGAGCCCGTCGCCTCTCTCATAGCGTAGAAGCCAATGATCAAGCGAAAAAGTCTTCGTCGATCTCAACGACCCTGTAGGTCTCACGTACTTGGACACCAACACCGTAACGAATCATCAGGCTGGTGAGGCGCTTGCCATCGATCAGAATGACCCGCGTTGGAACACCTTCGGCGTAAACGCTGGCTCCATCTGAAAATCGGCTGGTCGTGATGAATACTCCGCTGTCTGCTTTTCCGCTGAGTGCGCCTACGAAGGCCTGTATATCGGGTCGTCCAACGACGTTGCTGTCGGCGTATCGCTTCGCTTGGATGTACACGCGGCTGAGGCCAAGCACGTCTTGGTCGATCACGCCGTCGATGCCGCCATCATTGCTGAGCTGCGTGACGCTCCCGCTACCGGTCGTACCTCCGTAACCCATGGCGAGCAGTAATTGCACAACTGCCTGTTCGAAGAAGCCGGGTTCCTTTCCCTGGAGTCGTTCGAGCAACTCCACGGCCACTTCTTCATGAATGCGTTCGACCCCGCTCTGGACCTGTTCAGTAGGGGTCATCGTTTCCGTGTCTGACACAGTGATTGGATCGAGAGCATTCGTCGATCGCTCGCTCTTTTGATACACGCGGATCGTGGACTGCGGATCCTTTCCGAGTATTCGGATGTCGCTCTCTCTCACACCGTTTGGGAACGCAGTGAGAAGCTTCCTGCCGGCGTCGGTAATGGCGTAATGTCCACGCTTGGGACGGGTGAGTGCGCCGACATTCGTAAGGAATGAGACGCCCCAGCCGACGCGATTCTCGTACTTGACCTTGTTACCCGACGGCAGCATCTCTTGCCTCTGAGCGTCTGTTAGGGCCGCCTGATCGGCGACCAAGGGCTGAAACTCACGCCAATGACGAACGACCCCGTCGCTCAAAACGTGAAGCGTCGGGATCATGAAGCCTTCCCAGTTGGGCATCTGATCGATCACTTGGCACTCCATCACTAACCACTTTGGTTCTTTGCTTAGAACTCGAGCTTACGGCCAAGCGTGACGAGTATTCCGGCCAGTGCAGCGCGGCGCCCTGACCGCCGGTTTTCACGGATGTTTCGTTGTCGTCATCTACGAGGGCGACAGCCGTGGAGTGGGTGCGCGGCCATATGACAGCAGATAGGGCTGACTAGCACGCTCCCCCGCGGGTCCACCGCCAACATATCCGCTCCAATCGACGCGAAAGCCTTGGTTGGTTAAGGCCATCACGCGCGTCACCGCCTCCCACTGTCGTGCTGTACGCCGCGATGGCCCCGAGTCGCCGCGAACTGGGCCACCGATCCCGCTGCATCCTCTTGCTCGGCGGCGATCGACAACAACTCGCTGCAGAGAAAGTTTCGGCTGACGTCTCGTAGCATGAGGACATGACGAGCCATCGAGCCCCTGGACAACCGCTTACCTTGGAATACATTCCGGCAGCCATCATTGAACCTCTGATTTCAGTCAAAGAAACTGACACCCTTGAGCGTGCTCGAACTCTGATGGAGTTGTACAATTTTTCCCAGCTACCGGTGCTCAAGGGCAACCGGCCCACGGGCATTGTTTCTTGGCAAAGCATTGGTCGGGCCCTAGTGCGCAATCGCAATGCTGAGTTGAAAGATTGCACAGACACTGCTTTTGTGACCGTCGCGCTTACTGACGATCTTCTGAAGGTGATTCCGCAAATCAACGACGCGGGCTACGTTCTTGTCAAGAATAACCAAAAGCATGTATCGGGCATTGTGACGAGCGCTGACCTGGGTGATGCGTTAGCTGAAATCGCGGGGCCGTTCCTACTGTTGGAACAGCTCGAGGAGCAGTTGCGGATGATCTTTCGATCTCTTCGAGAAGACAAACTGATCTCCTCCGACGATGTGGAAAGCTGCTTGGCATCAAGTAATAAACCAGCCGATAGGACAGCCCAAAACTTCACGCTGGGGGAACTTATAACCCTCCTCACCCATGAAAAGATCTGGTCGCTTTTCACTTCTACCTACGATCGAGGCGCTATTCAGACCGCATTGAAGAGAGCCGCCGAACTGCGCAACATGTTGATGCACTTTCGCCCGCTGTCTGACGAAAATAGGGCTGCGGTCGCGGGCCTCCCCGGCTTAGTGAGCATTCTGGTAAACGTGAACTTCGCCATTCAGGCTGGCGGTGGGCTGGGCGCAGAACAGGTCCTGACCGAGCACTAAGGCGGATTGGGCTGAGGGACTCGGGTTCTACAGAGCCCTTCGGGTTAGGTTCTGATGTTCACAGCGTCAGCCGCGGTGCAACTATCACGTTTCGTGGATCGTGGGCGTGCCAGTCGCCCCCGACGCGCTGGGCGGACTGGAGGGCGGCGCGGGCACGGGCGGCGTCGACCTTCTGGGCAGTTGAGTCGGGGGCGGCTCCGACGGAGTGCGCGCCTACGATGCCGTAGCGGTCTCGGTAGGCGGCGACGGTGCATCCGCTTTGGCGCCATGCGGCGGCGGCCGAACCACGGGGCGCTGGGCCGAGGGCTCGGGTCCAGGGCTCCCCCGCGAGCAGCGCTGCGTCGAGAACAGCGGCCGCACGTGACTCGATCAGGTCGCTGCGCTCAGCCAGGGCCTGGTGCATGGCGGCGTCCATCGTCCCGAGGGCGGGAGGAATCAGCCCAGCAACCAGCCGCGGTGCCC
>Ga0314774_1002493_pt1 | contig 10291 bp, 8 predicted proteins | sample MetaGCBIA2018_FD_204515 | JGI IMG/M metagenome (GOLD analysis project Ga0314774, IMG submission 204515) | Cryopeg brine microbial communities from Beaufort Sea near Barrow, Alaska, United States - CBIA 2018 | ecosystem: Environmental > Aquatic > Marine > Coastal | place: USA: Alaska | collected... | reverse complement strand
ATTTCTGGTAGAACAGAACGCCCACCAGGCGCTGAATTTGGCCGACCGGGGTTACGTGTTGGAAACCGGGCGCATTCGCCTGCATGACACGGGGGCAAACCTGCTGGTGAATCCGCAAGTGCGGGAAGCGTATCTGGGCGGTTAAAACTGGAACGGTGCGATAAGTAACCATAAGGCCGAATTTTTTCGCTATCGCAGTGGGTGCGTCGGAAAAATTGGCTATACTCGGACAAGCGGTCGCGTGTTGCGTTCGGTACTTTCAGCATCATTCGGCACTAACGCTGCGACAACAGCTATACCAAAAAACCAAGGAGTGAATAATGAAGAAACTGATCGTAGGTGCAATTCTTCTGGGTGCTTCGTCTATGGCCTTTGCACAACCGGGTTGTGGCGTTGGCGCCATGATCTGGAAAGGACAGTCCGGTATTGCGCCGCACGTACTAGCGGCAACCACTAACGGCACACTCTTTAACCAAACCTTCGGTATGACTTCCGGTACTCTGGGCTGCTCAACCAATGCTTCCGTTCAATCTATGGCCATGTACATGGACAGCAACATCGACAAAGTAGCTCGTGACATGTCACGCGGCAACGGCGAAAACCTGGACACCCTGGCGGTTCTGCTGGGTGTAGAACCGGCTGACCGTGACAGCTTTCGCAGCGTACTGCAGGATAACTTCGCGGCCATTTTCCCAAATGCAGACACCACCTCTGACCAGGCTGTTAGCGCCATTGTTGCCCTACTGCAACAAGATTCCGGCCTGAACAAGTACGTCGCTGCCTGATATTTCCGGGTTCATGGGAAATACCGCGATACCAGTGCGCCAGCGATGGCGCACTTTTTTTTCTAAAAATCACGGACTTGTCACCTGCCATGAGCCAAACACTTCATTCCGGAACAGCCGTAGCCGTATTGGCGTTGCTATCAATGCCGACCCTGGCTGAAACCGTCAGCGCACCTGCCAGTCTGCACCTTTCACCAGGCTGGCTGACACTGGGCCATTACCATCAGCCAAACCTAAGCAGCGGTTTCAAAAGCCAAGCCGACGATGATGCATTTTTTCTCAGTGCCGAAGGCAAGCTTTCCCCCAAGGCTGAGTTAGCGGCCACACTGTCGGCTATTCAGCAGCCCGGCGGCGGAGATCTGCACGCGCGCTGCCGATTTCCAGCCCGTTCAACATGGCTGCAACAAGAGTTGAATCTGAATTTGCCTGCGGTTGATTGCCCCGCGTATAAGCAATGGCAGAATGAGCTAAACACGGAAACCGTTACCCTGGTGTTTGCGGCGTCCTATCTGAACAGTCCGTCGTCTATGTTCGGCCATACGTTTCTGCGCCTGGACCCACCTCAAGATGACAACGACACGAACCTGCTGCTCGCCAACACCATTTCTTACGCCGCCGATGCCGCAGCCCACGACGGTGAGCTGATGTTTGCCTATCGCGGTATTTTTGGTGGCTACCCGGGAATTACCACGGTTCAGCCCTACTACGAAAAAATCCGTCTATACTCGGATATTGAACATCGAGATTTATGGGAATATCAGCTAAATCTGACGCAAAGTGAGGTCGACAGAATGACCGCCCACGCCTGGGAAATTCAGGACAAAAACTTTGATTATTACTTTTTTGACGAGAACTGCGCTTACCGCTTGCTGGCACTGATTGATGTGGCGCGGCCGGGCACTGACCTGCTGGACGAAGTAAACACCCACGCCATTCCCTCAGATACTGTGCGCTGGGTTATCGACAAAAATCTGGTCAACAATGTGGAGTATCGCGCCTCTGCGGCCACGGCTGTCAGTCACTCGCTGGAGTCTCTGAGCTCACAACAACAGCTTATAGCTTCCGCACTGTCCAATGGTTACTTAAAACCCGACAGCCCGGAACTGATGGCGCTAAACGAGACCGATCGCGCTGCCGTGCTGGACGCTACCTACGATTACGTGCGCTACCAGAGCGAAGCCGACGGCTGGCCAAGGGAGATGGCCGCACCTTTATCCCATTCTTTATTGCGCGAGCGCAGCACGCTGAACGCCGGCTATCCGCCATTGCCACCAGAACCCGCCGTGCGCGACGACCAGGGCCACGACACCTTTCGTCTTAGCTTGGGCGGCGGGCGCACAGAAGTCGGCGGTTCGAGTCGAAATTTTAGCCAGTTGACATTCCGCCCGGCCTATCACGACCTGCTGGACCCACCCGAAGGTTATCGCCCAGGCGCGCAGCTTCAGTTTTTACGGCTGGATGTCCGCTACTACACGGATAACGACGAGCTACAGCTGGAAAAACTGACCGCTGTGGAGATACGCTCTATCAGCTCCCGCAATCGCTTTTTTACGCCGCTTTCGTGGCAGGTCAGCTTTGGTGGCCGACGCACGGATACGGGCCGTGAAAGAGTTCTGGCACCTTACCTGGACGGCGGTGCAGGCGGCAGCTGGCGTGTCGCTGGCAACACACAGGCGTTTGCGCTGGCTACGGCAGATCTTGAAATCGATGATGACTTCGGCCGCGGGTACGATGCGGCGCCCGGCGCCGACCTGGGCGTGCTACACCAGAACCCCCGCTTTAGCCTGTTGGCCGGGGTGAAAACCAAAGCCTGGATTGTCAACAGCCAGCATAGGCAGGACCAGCTCTACGGCAAAGCAAGCTGGCATCTTGGCCGCGAATTCAGCGTGTTCGCCGAATTCAACCGAGAAGACCACCTCGACAGGATACAAAACACATGGCAAGCCGGTTTACACGCTTATTTTTGAGTAAAAAAGAATATAGGGCCTACGTAGAGAACGCAAAAAAATTATTAAGAACAAAGGCTTACTTTACAAAAAAAGACGAGTCTTGGGAAAATATAAAGCAGACATTGAATATCAGAAAAGTTTGGAGTTCCCTATTGAAATTGAGGGAAGCCAATGCAGCGTGCAGTCGCTTTATGCAATTTTTCTCATTTGACATCGCCACGACGGTTGAACTGGAGCGTGAAGCCTACAAAATACGCCACCAGGTTTACTGCGAGGAACTGGGGTGGGAACCTCTGCGCGAATCTGGCGAAGAAACAGACGAATTTGATACTCACGCCGCCTATTGCCTGATCAGACATAGGGCAACCAATGTGTTTGCGGGCACGGTACGTATTGTTAATAGTACAGAACAAAACAAAGAAGCATTACCCATTGAGAAGTACTGCCTAAATACAATTACAGATCTTGCCTATTCACCGGCCAACTTCCCCAGAGAGCATATCTGCGAGTTTTCAAGATTGGCCGTGCCGGCGTCATTCCGTCGGCGTCAAACAGATAAATTTCCAGGCGCCGCCACGGGTAGCATCAACGTGATGCAATACACTAAAAATGAATTACGCTGCTTCTCATTCATTGCCATTGGCCTGTATTTTTCAGCCGCTTCATTGGCCATGAAACTCGGCAAAAAACACGCCTACGTAATGATGGAGCCGCGGTTAGCCAGAAACATGGGTTTTGTGGGCATTAAATTCAGACAAATAGGTCCTGTCGTTGATTACCATGGCCGGCGGGCGCCCTATTATATCAATGCCGAACTTTTGCATGCTCACTTGGCTAGAGGCTTCAAGATGATGTTAAAAAACATCAAACACTCTATTGACCAATAGTAGAGACATTGATTGCAATGTGGAGGAATTCTTTTGACACAAGATTTGCACTCACTATTAACCGCCAACGGATTTGATCATTTTGAACTTTGTGAAGTATTTAACCAGCGTCAGGCTAATACGCTTTACAACAAAAGTACTGAGTCGATCGCCAGAAATCTCTACGGTGCGATAAAAATTCAAAAAATTGAAGTAGTAAGCAATTTATTTGAATTAGCGAATAAGCTTGTAACATGCGAACAGAAAAAGATTGTTTTCTACCCCATATCGACCGGCAATAACTGGGGATATGGCACCTCCCTGCCCAATTCACCCAGCGAAAATTCCGTCATCCTCGATTTGTCGCTAATGAATAATATTGAAATGGTCAATGAGTACTTGGGCTTGGTCAGGATTGAGCCCGGCGTCACTCAAGGCCAACTCAGTGACTATTTCGAGAAAAATAATCTTCCGTTCATGGTACCGGTTACCGGAGCAGGTGCGTCCTGCTCGATTCTCGCAAACGCTCTAGAGCGGGGTTATGGAATAACACCCCATCAGGACCATTTTGCGGCACTTACCGATCTCAAAGCTGTATTGCCAAATGGGCAGCATTATCAATCACCACTGAGCCAGCTAGCGTCTGAAGCGGGCCAGGCCGATCTGGTGAATCAGACTTATAAATGGAATGTTGGCCCCTACCTTGATGGCCTTTTTACACAATCAGGGCTCGGCGTTGTCTATCAAGCCACCATTCGCTTAAAACGAATTCCCGCTGGATTTGATTCATTTTATATTGACTATAAAAATGACGACGACGTTAGAGTTGCAATAGAATTTATCAAAAGTACGCTGGAAAAATTTGAAGGTATTGTTGGCTCGATAAATTTGATGGATCGACTCCGCATTATTTCAATGCTGAAGCCCAATCCTAATAAGGACACCGGTAATCTATTGAGCAACGAACAAATAGAGACGATCACAAAAAAGGAGATGGTGGCTGCCTGGACCATAGTGGGTTCAATATACGGTGAGCCCAGTGTTGTTAGACAAGTCAAAAAATTGATTATAAAGGCTGCCAAGCCCCACGCCCATCACATAATATTTTCGGGTGACGTGAAAATTAAGATCGCGAAATCAGTGTTTGGAAAAATGCCTGCGTGGTTTTTGCCAGCGATTCAGGACAAGCTAAAGTCGCTCGCTGCCGGCATTGAAATTATGCGCGGAAAGCCAAATGAAATCGCTAAACCTCTATGCTATTGGCGAACCACTATTCCTGAAAAACAACCGGCTATTAAGGATCCGGCAAAAGACAAATGCGGGCTGCTATGGTACGCACCCCTTATTCCCATGTCTCCAGATAGCGTTATCAGATACACACAGCATGTGCGTAAAGTCTGCAGGAAACACAACATAGACCCTTTAATCACGTTCACGAATTTACGCCATGACCTGATAGATAGCACCGTTCCAATTTTATTTAATCAGTCTTCTAATCTGTCTGTTAGCAATGCTCACGCGTGTTTAGACGAGCTGGTAACGGAGGGAATTATCTTGGGCTATATTCCTTATCGGTTAAATATCGATCAGCAACTGAAGTGGTTTGATGGCCACCTGCAGTCCGATCAAATAATGCAAAGGATATATAAAGCTTTTGATGAAAATGGCATTAGCCAGATTGGACGATATGGAAAATAGTATGCGGACGCTGTGTGGTCTGGTGATCGGCAGCTTTGCTTTAAGCGGTTGCAGTGGCCTGTTCTTTTTCCCCGACCAGACCACTTATATAACACCGGATCGGCTGAATCTGGAATACAATAATGCCTTCATCAGTACTGCGGACGGCGAAGTGTTGCACGGCTGGTGGTTGCCAGCCGCAGCCGAACAGTCGAGCGAAGGCGACATAGCAGCGGAAAACAACGCGAAAGGCACGGTTTACTACCTGCACGGCAACGCCCAGAATATCAGCAGCCACATCATGAACGTAGCCTGGCTTCCAGCCGAAGGCTACAACGTCTTCGCTCTGGACTACCGCGGCTATGGCCGCTCAACTGGCGTGCCGGATATTGAAGGTGCCCTGCACGATGTAGAGAGCGGAATGCGCTGGCTAATCCAGCAACCACAAACCCAAGGCAAACCCATCTTCCTGCTAGGCCAAAGCCTGGGTGGCGCACTGGCCATTCCCCTGGCGGCTGAGTGGCAGCAACGCAACGAACAACCACCCTTGGATGGTGTCATCCTCGACGGCACCTTCGCCGGCTTTCGCGCCATTGCACGCGACAAGCTCGCCAGTTTCTGGCTCACCTGGCCGCTGCAGGCGCCTCTGAGTTGGACCATCCCCAACGATTACGAAGGGACCGACTACATCGGCCATATTAGCCCTACACCGCTGCTGCTGATTCACAGCGTGCGCGACGGCATTATCCCCTTTGCCAACGGAGAAGCCCTTTACCAGGCTGCGAAAGAGCCAAAGAAGTTTCTGCAGACGGACACACCCCACGCAGCGACTTTTGCTCTGCCGGAATACAAAAAAACCCTAGTTGATTTTTTAATGACGAAGAGGTCAGCGACAGACTGAGCAGAGCCGGGGACAGACTTGAAATCCGTCCCCAAGCTAAGGGTAAAACGAGGACCGACTTCAGTCTGTCCCCAAACAAAAAAACCCGCCAATCCAGTAGAAAGGCGGGCTTTTTATTTCGCTTGATTGGGGGGAGATTGGAGACAGACTTGAAGTCTGTCTCCACGGATGCTCAGCATCCCCCACACCATCAAACTATCAGCCGGAAATGTCAGTCGGCTTTTCGCCTTCTTTCACTTCCTTCATAGACAGCTTAACGCGGCCGCGGTTGTCTACATCCAGCACTTTAACCAGAACTTCCTGGCCTTCTTTCAGCTCATCAGTCACGTTTTCAATGCGACGGTCAGAAATCTGGGAGATGTGCACCAGGCCATCTTTGCCAGGCAGAATGTTTACAAACGCGCCAAAGTCGACAATGCGCTCAACCCGACCCAGGTAGATAGCACCTACTTCGATTTCAGCGGTAATTTCCATGACCCGCTTAACCGCAGCCTGTGCCGCTTCCATGTTGTCGGCGTAGATTTTCACGTTACCGTCGTCGTCCAGATCAATAGACGCACCGGTTTCCTCACAGATAGAACGGATGGTAGAGCCGCCCTTGCCGATCACGTCACGGATTTTCTCCGGGTTGATCTTGATGGTGGTAATGCTAGGTGCACGTGAAGACAGCTCGGTACGCGAAGCCGCAATCACCTTGTTCATCTCGCCAAGGATATGCTGACGAGCGCCGTAGGCTTGCTCTAAGGCCAGCTCCATGATCTCGTCGGTGATGCCGTTGATCTTGATGTCCATCTGCAGCGCGGTGATACCTTCTTTGGTACCGGCTACTTTGAAGTCCATGTCGCCAAGGTGATCTTCATCGCCCAGGATGTCGGTCAAGATAGCGAACTTGTCGCCTTCTTTAACCAGACCCATGGCAATACCGGCCACGGCAGACTTGATAGGTACGCCTGCGTCCATCAGTGCCAGACTGGAACCACACACCGATGCCATAGAGCTGGAACCGTTGGATTCAGTGATTTCAGACACCGCACGAATGGTGTACGGGAACTCTTCAATGGTTGGCATGACCGCCAGAAGACCGCGCTTGGCCAGGCGTCCGTGACCAATTTCACGACGGCCAGGGCCGCTCATGCGGCCAGCTTCGCCTACGGAGTACGGAGGAAAGTTGTAGTGGAACAAGAACGGGTCTTTGCTTTCACCTTCCAGCGCATCAATGATCTGCATGTCGCGTGAGGTACCCAGCGTAGTAGTCACGATGGCTTGGGTTTCGCCACGGGTGAACAGGGCAGAGCCGTGAGCACCCGGCAAAATACCCACTTCGATTTTGATCGGGCGAACGGTTTTGGTGTCACGGCCGTCAATACGCGGCTTGCCGTCAATAACTTGCTGGCGAACAACGTGCTTTTCGGTCTTACCGAAGCACTTTTTGACGTCTTCAGCAGAATGTTTGCCTTCTTCGTCACCGGCCAGTTTTGCAACGGCAGCGGCTTTGATCTCGCCCAGGCGCGCGTAACGGTCCATTTTATCGCGAATGCTGTAGGCCTCTGCGATAGCGTCAGCAAAATCAGCCTTGATCGCGCCCATCAGTTCGGCGTTTACAGCTTCAGCCTGCCATTCCCAGCGAGGCTTGCCGATTTCAGCGGCAAATTCTTTAATAGCGCTAACGGCAGTCTGCATTTCCTGGTGGGCAAACAGCACGGCGCCCAGCATTTGGTCTTCAGTCAGGCTTTTGGCTTGGGATTCCACCATCAGCACGGCGTCTTCGGTACCGGCAACAATCATGTCCAGCAGCGAGGTTGAACGCTCTTCGTGAGTTGGATTCAGGAAGTAGCCACGCTCGTTGGTAAAGCCAACGCGGGACGCACCAATGGGGCCTTCAAATGGAATGCCAGAAATAGCCAGGGCCGCGGAAGCCGCCAGCATGGCAGCAATGTCCGGATCCTGAGTTTTGTTGGCTGACATAACAGTCAGTACAACCTGAACTTCGTTCATGAAACCATTGGGAAACAGCGGACGAATCGGACGGTCGATCAGGCGTGACGTCAACGTCTCTTTTTCGGTAGGACGCGCTTCACGCTTGAAGAAACCACCGGGAATTTTACCCACAGAGTACGTTTTTTCGGTGTAGTTAACGGTCAGCGGAAAAAAGCCCTGACCAGGCTTGGCTTCCTTGGCACCTACAACGGTGCCCAGCACAGAAATATCGTCGATAGTTACGAGTACAGCACCGGTGGCCTGACGAGCGATACGGCCAGTTTCCAAAGTAACGGTTTTGCCACCAAGTTCGAACGTTTTAGTTACGGGATTAAGTTCCACAAAAAACTCCTGAATATCTTTCCGATTGATTCAGTTACTCACCCATGTGGGTAACTGCTGTTCTGCGCTACACAAAAAAACACAACCGGCGGCAGTGCTCTTGCAAGCACCACCGCCGGTTGGTCAGCCAAGGAACATAACCATGCCCCGGCTCTCAGGCCGTCGAAACAGATTAGCGACGCAGACTCAAACGCTTGATCAGCTCAAGATAACGATCAGCATTCTTGCCTTTCAGGTAATCCAGCAGCTTACGACGCTGGTTTACCATACGGATCAGACCGCGGCGTGAATGGTGGTCTTGCTTGTTGATCTTGAAGTGATCCTGCAGCTTATTGATATTGGCGCTAAGCAGTGCCACCTGAACTTCAGGGGAACCGGTATCGCCTTCAGCCTGCTGGTAATCTTTAACAATCTGAGCTTTCTCGTTGGCAGAAAGTGCCATAAACCACCTCAATATATTGCGATGCTTAAGAGTACAGCCGAACCGCGCATCTCTACAGCTCGGCTAAACGGTTCGCCTAAAGGCGGCCGTCGGTTTTAACCAGACGCTTGGGCACCAGCTGGGTGCCTTCACTGTCCGGGAATGCCTCTGCCAGCCCAACAAAGTCTTGATTGCCGTAAACGCGCACATAACCTTGTTCAAGCTGTTCTTCTATTCTAACTGCTTGGCCATTCAATATCGACACCAGCACCGGCCCACTCAGTCGGTGTTCGGGAAACATGCTGAGTGCCGCGTCCGGAGCTACCAGTAGGCCGTCCAGACTTTCATCACGCTCGCGCATGGCTTCCATACCCGGTACGTCGTGGGCGTCTGCCAATGTAAAGCCTGCGGCAAGGGTACGGCGCAGTGCAATCACATGGGCGCCACAACCGATGGCTTCACCGATGTCTTCCACCAGTGAACGGATATAAGTGCCTTTTGTGCACTTAACCGCAATGTCCATTTCGTTATCGCGGATAGCCAACAATTCCAGACTGTAAATAGTGACCGGGCGCGCTGGGCGCTCAATTTCGATGCCTTTACGAGCGTACTCGTACAACGGGCGGCCTTGGTGCTTGAGCGCCGAATACATCGAAGGCACCTGCTGGATATCACCGCGAAAGCGGTCCAACAGGGGTTCTAAAATGTCAGCGTTCAGGCCTTCCGGCACGAGTCGGGTTTCTACCACAGAGCCTTCGCTGTCACCGGTTTCGGTGCGTTCGCCCAAGCGGGCGGTCGCAATGTAGGCTTTGTCGCTGTCCAGCATGGTCTGCGAAAACTTGGTGGCCTCGCCGAAGCACAGCGGTAATACACCGGTGGCCAGCGGATCCAGGGCTCCGGTGTGTCCGGCTTTAGCCGCCCCATACAACCTCTTAACCTGCTGCAAAATGCCATTGGAGGTTAAACCCAAGGGCTTGTCGATCACCAAAATGCCATTAACATCGCGGCCTTTGTGGCGGCGGCTCAAACGTTGGACTCCGGATTGTTTTGGCCATCAACAGAATCGCCAACAGGACCGTCGGCGGTGTTGTTGTCAACGCTGTCGCTGTCATCACTGACCGCGGGCTGATCACCCACGGCTTTGCGAATCAGGCCATCCAGGCGGCGGCTATAACCCTGCAGTTCATCGAAGTGAAAGCGCAGAAGAGGCACCACACGCAGCTTCATCGCACGGCCGACCTGGCCACGCAGAAACCCGGATGCCTTGTTCAGTACCGCCAGAGATTCTTTCACCTCTGGCGACTCTGCGCCAAGCTCTTCAGTAGTCAGCAAGGACACGTAAATGTCGGCGTAACCCAGATCACGGCTTACCT
>Ga0314774_1002491_pt1 | contig 10303 bp, 10 predicted proteins | sample MetaGCBIA2018_FD_204515 | JGI IMG/M metagenome (GOLD analysis project Ga0314774, IMG submission 204515) | Cryopeg brine microbial communities from Beaufort Sea near Barrow, Alaska, United States - CBIA 2018 | ecosystem: Environmental > Aquatic > Marine > Coastal | place: USA: Alaska | collected... | reverse complement strand
CAAATATTAACCAAACCTGCCTGCCTGCAGGTTTGGTTAATATTTGCGAGCCCGGAAGCTCGGATTCGTAAAGTAGGCCAGGACTAGCAATAAATTATATACTTCTTACCCACTGGTTACCCACTGGTTACCCACTGGCATTTTTCCGTTCAGCTTGATTTTCATCGTTGGCTATTTTAGTATTTCCGTGAAAATGGAAACATAATATAATCCTGTGATGATAAAAACGAGCCCTGCAACTGTTCGCATTATTTTTTCAATTTTAGTTATTCTGTTGTAAAACACACCAACTTTTCCAGCTGTAAAGGCCAATAAGTAGGTGAAAAGAATTACCGGTAATCCTGTTCCAAATGCAAATACAATGGGCAAATAAAGTCCGTCTGCTGATGCAATCGTCATTGGGATCAACATTCCAAAAAACAATGCTCCACTATATGGGCAAAATGCCAAAGCAAAAATTACACCTATCAAAAAAGAACCTAAAAGTCCTTTGTCCTTAAATTTTTCAGATAGTTTTTCTTGAAAGCTCAATTTTCCTGAAAAATTGAGTTTGATAACATTTAGCATTATCAACCCAATTAATATCAATAAAGGGCCTAAATATTTTTCTCCATTCTGATTGAAAAATCGTGCAATATGGAACTTGCTTGCACCAAAATATAATATCAAACCAATTGTAGTATAACTGAATCCTCTTCCCAAAGAGTACAATAATCCGCTTAAAAACACTTTCCGCTTGCTGGAAATATTTTTAGTAATAAAAGCTGTCGCAGTGATGTTGGTCGCCAAAGGACAAGGACTAATAGCTGTCATTATTCCGAGTATGAAAGCAGATAATATTGGGGCATTGTAATTCTCTAAAAGCGATTGTAAAAAATCCATTTAGAGGGTCTTTAATTCCGTGTCTATTTTAGCTTTCAGTTCTTTTGAGAAGGCTTCCTGGGCATTACCATTCATAAAGGCAAAATCGGTTAAATTTATTTGGGTTTCCTTTCCGTTTTTTATCACGTTCAAGAATAGAGAGGTTCCAGATGCCTCGAATTTTTCAGCTATTTTTTCGTTCTCCTTTTCATCTACATTGATAACCTGAAATGTAATTTTATCATCTTTCAATTCTTTTGCAAAATACGTGTTCAACGTGTAATTCGTATTTGCTTCAATCGCATTGCACGTCATACATCTATGCGTTGAATGAAAATCAAGAACTTCTATTTTTGAAATGGATTTATTTAGAGAAGTTGTTTTGCTTTTATCCTGACCATTACAAGATGTAAGTATTAGACTAATTGCTAAAACTGTGAAAAATTTGATTGCTTTCATTTTTATCGATTTAAAGTTTATAATATGAGGTTAAATAAATATCCTGAAATGATGATGCAAAGTGTAACGACACCAAAAAAGATGGCAATAAGTTTTAAGGTCATTACTTTTTTTAATAGCATTGCTTCTGGTAATGACAAACCAACAACTCCCATCATAAAGGCTATGGCAGTTCCCAAAGGAATACCCTTTGTTACTAATACTTGAACTACTGGAAGTATGCCTGATGCGTTCGAATACATTGGCACAGCTAAAAGCGGAGCAATAGGAACTGCAAAAAGATTGTCTTTGTCCATATATTTTTCAAAAAATCCTTCCGGAATATAACCGTGCATTAGTCCACCAATAGCAATTCCAACAATTACATAAGGAATGACGCCTTTAAGAATTTTGACTACTTCTGCCCATATAATTGGTAAACGTTTTCTAAAAGTTTGTTTTTCTATTTGAAATATATCTTGCTCTCTTTGAGCGTTTGCTAATACTTCTTTTACCCAGGGTGTCAGATAGCCTTCCAATTTTAGATTTTGAAGTATGATTCCAGATATTGTACCCAATAAGACACCGCTAACCACATAAATGATTGTTGTTTTTAAACCAAACAAGCCAACAAAAAGTCCGATTGCCACTTCATTCACCAAAGGCGAAGTAATCAAAAAAGCAAAGGTTACACCTAATGGGATTCCACCTCTCACAAAACCGATAAATAAAGGAACTGATGAACAAGAACAAAAAGGTGTTACCACACCAAAGAGACTCGCCATAAAATATTCCAATCCGAATAATTTATTTCTTGATAGATAGTTTTTAACCTTGTCTATGGGAAAGTAACTATTGACGATTCCCATAAAAAGGATGACAATAAAAAGAAGTATTAAAATCTTTGTGGTGTCATAAATAAAGAAGTTAAGGGCTTCTGCTAAATGTAGCCCTTTGTTCAAATTCAAGACATCATAGACCAACCAATCTGCTATGTTTTGTACCCAATCAAACATTTTTAATCGTGCCAATAATGCCTGAAATGGATGAAGCCCTGGTATGATAATTCATTGTAGGTTTTTGTATTAGTTTAAAAGAGCAAATACTTCCTCTTTTGAAGGCACTCTACCTTTTATCGCAATCACGTCATCTATTACCAAAGCTGGTGTAATCATTACGTTGAACTTCATAATTTCCATTATATCTTCCACTTTTTCAATAGTTGCATCAATGTTATTTTCTAAAACTACATCTTTAACAACACCTGTCATCGATTGGCATTTTGGACATCCTGTCCCTAAAATTTTAATCACTTTGGTCATAATAATTGTATTTGTTTATCGCCAATAGACGATATAATTATTAAAAAAATATCAATCAAAAAATTGTTGAAATAAAATTTTTGCAATTTTCCAGTTTTCCTGATTGATACAGTACTTTATTTTTGGCGGTTTTAATTCTCCTTGAATAAGACCCGCATTTTTTAATTCTTTTAAATGCTGTGAAACTGTTGATTGAGAAATCGGCAATATGTCAACCAAATCTCCGGTAAAACAACAGGATCTATTTTCAAGATGCTTTAAAATGGCAACCCGGGTAGGATGCCCTAAAGCCTTCGCAAATTTTGCCAAAGCTTCGGTATCTTCCTTATATTCTATATGTTCTAAACCTCTTTTCATATCTATTATCGTAAATATACGATAGGTTTTTAAATTTAAACCTGACTTAGGTCACATTTATTAAGTTTTTTTGCGGGTGGGAAGAAACATCTCTTTTAATTTTAGCATTGCATTTTGAGTTGGGATATAATGCCACCAAAATGACTTTGTAAGCCTGGATAATCAAGGTGTAATAAGTTTGAAATTTCCTTTTTTACTGAATTTTAATTCTCTTTCAACACTTTGTCTTTCAAGAAATAATTGAAGTCCACCTGTTTTGACCCCTAAAAAGACCAATAATATTATCTTTTGCGACCACCTCCAAATTAATTGTATTTTTATAACCCTAACCACTTACTACTTCAGTGATAAATAAAAACGAAACTATTAGTAAAGACATGAAAATGTCTGATTTAATATTAAAGCATTTTGAAATTGCTTTTGACATACCTTTGTTCTAAGAATAATTCCAATTAAAAACAATGATGTACACCCAGGCAACACCTAAAAAAGAGTTTCTTAATCGTCCGGGTTTTGCATTGCATAACAGCATTGTTATCCACAACATATCAAAGGAGTTACAACAATTCAGCAACTATAACTTAATAGCAGTTATTTGTATTTTCCTTTTATCCAATATTGCAATGGTTTCGGCACAGGAAACAGAAAAAGAAAAAGCTTTTGAATTTAGTGCCGCTTATACCAGTGACTTTGGGAGAAACTTCTCCGGAGGTGTTGAACAAAAAAACGCCTACTTGGGGGATTTGGATATCACTGCAACTTTTAATACTGAAAATGCAAACTTATGGAAAGGAGGAACCTTCTTTGTTTATTTGCTTAATAATCACGGAACCTCATTATCTCAATATGTTGGAGATCTTCAAGGAGTCGATAATATTGAAGCAGATGCACATACGAGATTATATGAATTTTGGTATATGCAAAAATTTGGGAAATTGTCTATTACCATTGGGCAACACGACTTAAATTCAGAGTTCAGTGGAACAGAATATGGGGGGATATTTATTAATAGTTCCTTTGGTATACAACCAGATATTTCTGGAAATGTACCTATTTCTATATTTCCTGTAGCTACATTGGGAGGTATTTTAAAATACGAAGTAAATGACCAGTTTTCAATTTTGACAGCAATTTATAATGGTGATCCGGGAAGTCAAGCCGGTAATTCCTTAAATTGGAAATTGGCTGACTCAAGTGGAGTTCTGAATATTTCAGAACTTCAATATCAGTTAAAAAATAAAACCAAACCTGGAACCTATAAATTGGGTGCATGGTTACATTCTGCAGATAATCATTATGGAATTTACGCGATTGCCGATCAAAAATTATTTAATAAAAAAAATGATCCAGATAAAGGACTTGGTTTTTTCACACAATTGGGTATAGCTCCTCGGGAAGGTTCAGTCTTTGATTACTTTGCTTCATTTGGTCTTCATTACACTGGATTATTTGGAGGAAGAAAAGAAGACAATCTAGGTCTTGCTTTAGGACATGCTTCAATGTCAAAGTACATTATTAAACAAGATCCAACAGTAGACTTAACTGGAGAAACTGTTCTAGAATTAGTTTACGAAGCAAGAATAAACGATTATATAAGCATTAAACCAGATTTACAATACATAGTCAACCCAGGAGCTACTTCGACTGTAAAAAATTCTTTAACCGGAATTATTAGAACAGTACTGGAATTTTAAGCGCAAATCCTGGATGATAGCTGGACCAACTGCACCAAAAAATTAAATCTATCAAGATATTTTGTATGACCCAAAAACAAAGGAGTTAGCCAAAATCATCAAGAAAAAGCAGATCGGTTTTTTATTAAGTCTTTTTTATCAATACCTCCAACTCTACTGAATGGTTGCCAACCCAAACTAAAAACCCTGAAATCCTATAATTCACGAAGGTTATTATTTTATTCCAAATCACCTAAATACTGATAATTGCCCTGTAATTTGTCTTGTCTGCAACAGAATAATAAAGCCAGATTTCCTGGCCAACCAACACAGCTGAAGCTGCAAAAGCTATATCAGTTTCACCCGGTTTTCCCTCGGGAGGTGTAATAAGGGGTTCTTTGCTCCGGCCGGTTATTTTGCCATCCGAATCTATATTTACCCAACCTATTCGCCAACGGGTATTTAAATCGGATCCGTTGTAAAACAAGACGGTTTGATTTAAATGATCTATGAGTACCGGCCCGGTACTTAAATGATGAGAGTCCCAGGAATTCTTTTCTGCGGGTAAAAATTCACCTTGAATTTTCCAGGGACCTTCCGGATTATCACTGATAGCCTTTCCAATTTTGGAACGATTTTCATTGGCATATTCAAATAATAAGATCCATTTACCGTCTTTTTGTTGATAAACCGTGGCTTCCTTTGGATTTATGTACGGTTGCTTACTTGAAATGGCAACACCTACCAGGGAAAGTGATTCTATATCCTGGCCCTTAGCAAGTAATAGCTGACCTTCCAGTTTGGTTTGATTCCATCCTGTATAATAAACCAAATAATTGTCATTCACATAAATCAACGTAGGATCTTCGCAGCCGTCCTTATCATAGCTATTGGTGCCTGGTGCGATAACCGGCCAATCGCTCATTTCAAATTGAATTCCGTCAGCTGAGGTTCCATAATAAACCCTTGCAACTTTAAGAGCCGGATTTATAGCGGGGTTGACAGCCCGAATAAGGATCTTAAAAACATCATTTTCCTTCCATACAAAAGGACTCAGTATATACATGGACGATAATGGAGATTTACACTCGAATTTAAGTTGCTCGGTTTTAATGACTTTATAATTTTTCATGCCACTTATTTTTAAATATTGCATTGGTCCGCTATCCGGGTTAAATGTTTGTCTGGCAGTATACGTCGATTCTTCCGAAACCAGAAATGCTACCGGTTCAGCAATTTTCAATTGTTCGGCAGCACGTTCTCAGGGGATGTTTTGCGTTATGTTGAATGCTATATATTTATTTAATTTTCCTTAATAAAAAGCAATAATCAAATAAGGGATTTCCCCCAAATACCAAACTCCATTTTGGTTTGACAATTTTGAAATTCGCTAATTATTTTTTCCATTCCTGATTTTTCCACCTCGGGAATTTATATTTTAAGCCGGGTACTTTTAAGAAGTACTTAAAGAAAATTATGCCTTTTGATCATAAAAACGATACATGGTAATCTTCATTCTCTAAACCATAATAATTTCTTAAGCTACTGTCTGTCAATTGGATAATGCCTATAATCTTTTGTTAAAAATACATATATAATGGAGAGGATTAAAGAAAATTTTCGTCTATTTATATATGATATACAGCTAAGGATCAAACAAATAACGAGGTTAAAATTAATCAAACAAATCAATAATAATTAATAAATCTCGAAGCTGACAAATCCAGAATTTGAATTTATTCATTATAAGTTTTGGATCCTAATAAGAAATATTAACAATTAAAATTTCAAACAATGAAAGCAATAATCAAAAAAACTGGGGTTTTTATTTTCGTATTAGTTTTGGGGGCTTTTAATAGTCAAGCTCAACAAGCAAAGGAATGGACATTAGACAAGGCCCACACTTCGGTAACATTTGATGTCAAGCATTTTTTTTCAACAGTAAATGGAAACTTTACAGACTATGACGGAAGTTTTAATTTTGATCCGGATAAAATTACTGAAGGTAATTTCACCTTTAGCATCCCGGTATCAAGTATAAATACAAATAATAAAAAGCGTGATGCCGACCTTGTATCAGACAACTTTTTTAATGCCGAAAAATATCCGGAGATCAAATTTGTTTCCACAAAATTTGAGAAAAAATCTGCTACAGAATTTATCGTACATGGAGACCTAACGATTAAAGATGTCACAAAAAAAGTAGCAATTCCTTTCAAAATTACTGGGCAAATGGAGCATCCAATGATGAAAGGAACCAAACTTATTGGCCTGTCCTTCGATACCAGTCTCAACAGGACAGATTATAAAGTCGGTACAGGAAATTGGGCAACTACAATTGTAGTTGGGGACAACGTGGATATAGAAATAAATATGGAACTCACTAGAACAGGATAATTCCTGGCCAGGTCTTTCAGGGATTTTATAAAATAAGAAGGAAGATCGACTTTTGTTAAAAGTGCTGTTTTAAACCTAAAACAGCACTTTTTTATATTTAGCTGAAAATTGTCCAAAACCAAAGATGATCAGTTTAACCGATATTCTTTATTCTAAATTAAAAAGTACAAATGGAAAAAATCGATCGTGATTTTAAATGGGTACAGTTCCGATGGAATTCCGATGGAATTTTAGTTTGGAGTTTCCTTGCTGGATGCAAACTGTATTGCAATGGCTTAAATAAGTAAATGTGTATAATTGAGCCCAGGATTAAAGATTGTCTCCATATTCGCCAACCCATTTGCTCACTATTACTTTCTCCATTCTAACGATTTTCAGCATAAAAAAAAGCCGTTCCCGACTTTTGATTTTATTTTGGATTTATTCAAGAGGTTTTAGATTTTCCAGCATTGTAGGAATCAATTCACTTACCGTTGGATGAATATGCATCGCATCCATAATTACAGTATATGGAGCATCCGCATACATTTGGTCTATAATGGTATGAATGTATTCATCGGCTCCGGTGCCTAAAAATGTTGCCCCCAATATTTTATCAGTTTCAGCATCTATAAAAATTTTGAGCATTCCCAGGGTTTCACCCATTTCTTTAGCGCGTGCAATTTTGGTCATTGGGCGCAGTGCGACTTTTGCCTTGATGCCGGCTTTTATGATATCCTTCTCTTTCATTCCAACATGGGCAAGAGGCGGATCAATAAAAACGGCGTAACACAAAAACCTGTCAGATAAATTCCTTTTTTTATCTTCAAAAAGGTGAGATTTCACAATCTGGAAATCGTTGTAGGAAGTATGCGTAAAAGCTCCCTGCCCATTGCAATCCCCCAGGGCCCAAATATGCTTTACACTGGTTTGCAATTGGTCGTTCACTTTTATATAACCCCTTTTGTCTATTGCGACCCCGGCATATTCCAGGCCAAGATCATCGGTATTGGGAAGCCTTCCCGCGGCTAAAAGAAGATGAGAGCCTTTAATGGTAGGGTCTCCATCTTTATAGTTAACTTTTACTTCAATTTGGTTTTCCAAATTCTTTCCGCTGATACAATCTGAATTTAGCCGAATATCAATGTCCTCCTTTTTAAAAATTTCCGCGACCTCTTTTCCAAACTCTTGGTCTTCATGTTTCAACAATTGTTTTCCGCGATCCAGGATGGTCACCTTGCTTCCAAACCTGCGAAAAATTTGACCGAATTCCAGACCTACATATCCCCCACCAACAATAATGAGATGTTCCGGAATTTCTTCCAGCTCCAAAATGCTTTTATTGGTAAGATACGTTGCGTTCTTAAAACCTTCCGGTATTCTTGGTCTTCCGCCAACGTTGATATAAAACTTATCTGCCGTATGGGTTTCCCCGTTCACTTCAACTGTTTGAGGACCGGTAAACCTGGCTTTCCCTCTTATCAGCGTAATATTTTCTGTATCCCCGAACATTTTCTCCAGCCCCGATCTGGAATCCTGAACAAGCTGATCTTTGCGTTCCTTGATTTTTTTGAGGTTCACCCTGACGTTGCCTTCAATTTCAATTCCCATCTCTTCACTGTTTTTTGCGACATATGCCCTTCTGGCGCTTGCCACATAAGCTTTGGTGGGAGTGCAGCCCTCATTTATGCAGGTACCTCCAAGATGACTTTTTTCTATAACTGCTACCTTAAATCCGTTTTTTGCCAGGCTTGCTGCCAGGGAAGGAGCGGCCTGTCCGGTGCCAATAATTATCGCGTCAAATTTCATAGGTGGTTTATTACGAATTTTTTGAATTATCAACTTCTTCAAATGCTGATTTTTGATTTAATATGACTCTTAAAATCAAAAATCAGGATTCCTTGTTCTTAAATTATCTTCCAAATTGCCTAAAAGATACCGTCAATTAGCGAGGTAATTTTGCTTTATCCACTTAATAGTATTATATCTATTTTCTATATTCTTTCATCTATAATCGCTATTCTTTCGTCTGCTTAATACTTATAGTTTTCCCCTTCATCGGTTTCAATTTCAACACCCAGGGTTAACACCATCCTGTTTACAAAGTTGAAATAAGACACTACCAGGGTTGCGTCTAATATTGCCGCATCGCTCAGCCCAAATTCCTTTAAATCCCTGGTTAGATCCGTCTTTTTATTTGATTCAGGTTGAAGGGTGAGCAGCCTCGCAAATTCGCATAAGCCCAGTTCTTTTTCTGAAAGATCCAGGGAATGAAAATCAGTTTTTAATAATTCGAGTTTTTCTGAATTTTTCCAGTAATGATTCAATGCGCTGCCGTGATGTTTCGCACAATAAGAACATTCATTTGCCATTGAAACCACAACAGCCATCATTTCCCGATAGGGTCGGGAAAGCTCCGATTTGGAAAACATGATCTCCATATACAGATCTATATGCTTAACGATACTTTCCGGTCTTAGGCTTTGGATTTTATGAACTTCGGCCAGCTGACCGCGTTTTTGAACAATTTCGGTGTAAATTTCTTTTAATCTGCCTTCGGCATCTTCGGGTTGAATGACCTGGATTCTGCTCATATTTTAAAATGCCTTAAAATGGTTTTTATTATTAATTCAGTTGTATTTCTTAGGTAAACCTTAGCCCTTGACTTAAACTTTTCTGAAAAAATAGTTTCCTTGATTTATTTCCCTGTGCGTTCAATATTTAAAATTGATCAATATCCATATAAAAATCAATTAATTCAGCCTAAAGTCAATTAATCATATTATATCCAATCAGTATTAAAGTCTGCAGTACCGAGCTTAAAAAAAAATAAAATGCACTTTAATTAACTAAAATAGTTTATTTAAAAATTAGCAGAATTCCCTTTTTTTAGGCGTGGTCCTTTAAGTTTTCAGGTACTCCTGTTTCGCGGGGATTCTTAGGGTCATTACTCCACTCAAACCAGCCGCCATCAAAAACCGAAACTTTTGGCCATCCCATGAGCCATGCGTTGAACCAGGCCTCGCTGCCACGCCAGCCAGTGCCGCAGTAAAAGGCAAGGTGTTTATCTGGGGTGATGCCGTTCCTTTTCCAAATTTCTGCAATTTCGTGGAATTCACGCGTGGTTTGATCCAGGTTTCGGTAATTCTCCATATGATAGGCATCGCTGCCACAGTCGGCAAAAATTGCCCCGGGGATTCGGCCTTTGGCCTCAATATAATTGTAACCACTCACCTCCCCGATGTATTCAGGATAACTGCGAACACAAACAAGTTC
>Ga0314774_1002490_pt1 | contig 10306 bp, 8 predicted proteins | sample MetaGCBIA2018_FD_204515 | JGI IMG/M metagenome (GOLD analysis project Ga0314774, IMG submission 204515) | Cryopeg brine microbial communities from Beaufort Sea near Barrow, Alaska, United States - CBIA 2018 | ecosystem: Environmental > Aquatic > Marine > Coastal | place: USA: Alaska | collected... | reverse complement strand
TTGGTATCTTTGCGGCTATATATTTAGTTGAATATGCGAAACCGGGACCGCTAGTTCGTGCAATACGTTTTGGTACAGAAAGTTTAGCAGGTATTCCATCAATCATCTATGGACTTTTCGGAATGCTGTTTTTTGTCGGGTTTTTGAACTTCGGATATTCCTTATTATCAGGATCCCTTACTATAAGCATCATATTATTACCTGTAATCATAAGGCAAACAGAAGAATCCCTTAAGGCGGTACCAATGACTTACAGGGAAGGCTCCCTCGGGTTAGGGGTCACAAAGATAAATACGATACGTAAAGTTGTTTTGCCAAGTGCAATTCCGGGCATTGTAGTTGCTATAATTCTGTCAGTGGGACGTATCGTTGGGGAATCGGCAGCTTTGTTCTTAACGGCAGGTACTGCGGCAAGAATACCGGGAAATCTATTTGAATCAGGTTCAACTTTAACGGTTAAAGCGTACCAGGTAGCTAAAGAAGAGGGGAATATCGAAATGGCATGTGCCATTGGTGTTGTTATTGTTATATTAGTAGTAATAATAAACTTTTCTTCTAAATATATATCAACACATTTTATGACTAAAAATTAAGAGGTGAAACTATGAATCAACCAAAATTTAGTATTAAAGACATAGACTTATTCTACGGAGAGTTTCAAGCACTCAAAAAAGTAAATTTAGATATTGCCGCTAATGAAATAACAGCATTTATCGGACCTAGCGGCTGTGGTAAATCCACGTTTCTTCGAGCGCTAAATAGAATGAATGACTTAATTGAAGGTGTGACCGTTAAAGGTCAAATCTTATTGGATAATGAGAATATTTATGGTGATATTGACGTAATAAAGTTACGTTCAAGAGTAGGAATGGTGTTTCAAAAGCCGAACCCATTTCCGATGAGCATCTATGATAATGTAGCTTACGGGCCGAGAATGCATGGAATAAAGAAAAAATCACAATTAGATGAAATTGTAGAAACGTCACTTCGTCAAGCCGCAATATGGGATGAAGTAAAGGATCGTATTAAGAAAAGTGCATTAGGCGTATCAGGTGGTCAGCAACAAAGGATATGTATAGCTAGAGCGTTAGCGGTAGAGCCAGAAGTTTTACTGATGGACGAACCAACGAGTGCACTTGATCCGATTTCAACATCAAAAATTGAAGACTTAGTCACTGAACTGAAAGAAAAATATACCATTATTATGGTTACGCACAATATGCAACAAGCAGCAAGAATATCAGACAAAACAGCTTTCTTTTTACTTGGGGAATTACTTGAAGTTGATGAAACGGAAAAAATCTTTAGAGATCCACAAAATAAAAAAACGGAAGATTATATTACGGGCCGTTTTGGTTGATAAATATCGTTTACACATGTAAGAAAATACGCTATGCTATATGGATGATATTATATGCTATAATTAAAGTAAAATATGGAGGAAGATATGCCAGTACGTTATGAATTTGAAAGAGAGCTGAATAGATTACACAAGGATATAGTTAAGATGGGTGCATTTATAGAAGAATCGAATCATAATATGATAGAAGCTTTGACAACTCAAAATGTTGAATTAGCACAAAATGTTATACAGAATGATGATTTGATTGATGATATGGAACGAAAGATTACAAGGGAATGTCTTATCATAGTAGCAAGACAGCAACCAATCGCTACGGATTTACGTGATATTGCTTCAATACTTAAAATCGTGACAGACTTGGAACGAATTGGTGATCATTGTGAAGATATCAGTGAATATGTAATAAAACTAGCTAATTATGAACCTGTAAAGCCATTAATACATATACCTGCAATGGCTGAATCAGTTACAGCTATGATTACGGACACCATTGATGCATATGTACGTAAAGACCTAGTATTAGCAAAAGAGATTATAAAAAGAGATGATGTTATAGATCAACATTTCCATAACATTATTGAAGAATTAGTGACCCTTATGGAAAGTGACAGTACAACAATAAGAGCTTGCACCAATTACATATTAATTGCTAAATATTTAGAGCGTATGGCAGATCATGCCACTAATATTGCTGAGTGGATTATTTATTATGTAACTGGAGAGATACAATAAGAAGCTGATGAATGAATTATCTTCTGAGAAACAGAAATGTCGGTTATGGAGGGTGTTATGGCGAATTTTACAGTACTGACAATAGATGACGAAGAGCATATTCTCGAATTACTCAAATACACATTAGAGAAAAATGGATATACTGTCGTTCAAGCAATTTCCGGAGAAGAAGGGTTAAAAGCTCTTGATAAAAATCAAGTGGATATGATTTTACTGGACTTAATGTTGCCGGGAATGGATGGTCTTGAAGTGCTTCGTAAAATCAGATCAACAACAAGATATAAAGAGATTCCTGTTATTATGCTGACAGCTAAAAGTGAAGAGATAGACACTGTTCTAGGGCTTGAAATGGGAGCCGATGACTATGTTGGAAAACCATTTGGATCACATGAGCTGATTGCTAGAATAAAAGCAGTTGTTCGAAGGACCCAAAAGACTCAAGAAACTCAGGAGAAAGCAAATGATTTTGAAGAGGATATTATACAAGTGTCAGATATTATCATCAATCGTTCGACGCATGAGATAAGCGTTGACGGTGTAAAAATGGAGCTGCCGCTTAAAGAGTTTGAACTTATTTATCTTCTTGCTAAAAACAGAGGAAGAGTATTCGAACGAGAATATCTTCTTGAAAAAATATGGGGTTACGAGTATTATGGCGAAACGAGAACGGTAGATGTTCATATTCGTAATTTGCGTAAAAAAATTGAAAAAGATGATAAAAATCCTAAATATATAAAAACTATTCGAGGCGTTGGATATAAATTTAGATAGAGGTAGACTATGCGTAAAAAATTACTCACAACCTACATACTGATTATTGCTGTAACAGTTATTGTTACAGTGATTTTTTCATGGACTAAAGTTAATAGGCATTTGTATGATCAAGTTGAAGAAACTTCAGAATTAAAAATAAAATTGGTAGAACAAATTTTTGAATTCGAGTTTAAAGAACCGGATTTTGACATTCAAGACTTTGCCGTTGAATATGGTGGAAAAACGGATCTCCGTATTACAATTATCGATATGGAAGGTGTCGTATTAGCTGATTCATGGTCGGAGCCTGCAACTATGGAAAATCATAAATATAGAGCTGAATTTAAAGAAGCATTAAAAGGCAATGCAGAGAAAAGTATTCGATTTAGCAGTACGTTGGGGAAATATTATTTCTATTTTGCTATTCCGATTAATACTGAGGGTTTTGACGGGGCAATGAGAATTTCGTTGCCTGTTGAGAGTATAGAATCCTTGGTATTGGATATGATTAGCTCCATTCTAATCGGGTTGATTATTGGTGTTGTGTTGTCATTTGGTATTGCATATACTTTTACTCGCCGTTTTGTGAAACCGATTGATGAATTGACAGCAACTGCAAAACTTATATCAAGTGGCGATTATGATCACAAAGTATACATTGATAATAATGATCAAATAGGCGAATTAGCAGATGCATTTAATACCATGACGTTTACAATGCGTAAAAATTTATGGAATATTGAAGCTAAAAATGCAGAACTTCAAGCTATTTTAGTTAGTATGGATACAGGTCTCGCAGCTATTGATGAAAACTATAAGATTATTCTATGTAATGATCCGTTTATGGATTTGTTACAGATTAATGAGGAAGTTGTGGGAAAACTGTTTTTTGAAGTGACTCGTAATCCTCATGTCTTCACAGTCATTGAAAAATCAATTGATGATGATGAATATGTTGAAGAAGAGATGTCGGTAACCAACAAAGGTGAGATTAAGTCCTTGAAAATCTCGGCAATGCCGATAAAAGATAAGAAAAAGCAGGAAAGACATGGTGTTCTGATAGCTATTGAAGATGTTACTAAACTCAGAAAATTAGAAACAATACGTCGCGACTTTGTTTCTAATGTTACACACGAATTAAAAACTCCGTTAACTTCAATAAAGGGTTTTGTTGGCGCACTTAAAGAGGGCGCATCAAAAGACCCGGAGGTTACGAAACGGTTTTTGGATATTATTGATATTGAATCTGATCGATTAACGATGTTGATCGAAGATATTCTGTCATTATCAGAAATTGAAAGTATGCGGATGGATAAGAATACAGGGATGGTCAGAATTGCTGGTGTAGTTGTCGAGGTTAGAGATTTACTCTTGTCTCAAGCTATAGATAAAGATATAGAATTGATTATTGATGTTCAAGAAGATTTGCCGGAATTCAAATGCAATCGTGATCGTATTAAACAATTATTTATTAATTTAGTAGATAATAGCATTAAGTATACAGACGAAGGTAGTGTGAGAATTAAATGCTATTTATCAAGGGATAAAGAGTTTATTGTAATAAAAGTGAGCGATACAGGTATTGGTATTGAAGAAGAACATTTACCTAGACTTTTTGAGAGGTTTTATAGAATTGACAAAGGACGTTCAAGGAAAATTGGCGGAACAGGTTTGGGGCTATCAATAGTTAAACATATTGTAGAACTTTATCAAGGTACAATTGATGTTAAAAGTGTTTATGGTGAATCAACGACTTTTAAAATTCGACTTCCATTAAGATAGTCAATATGTACTAATGAACTTTATAGTGGTACAGTCATGATAGTCAATGCGCACTAACGAACTTTATAGTGGTACAGTTATGATAATCAGCATATACTAATGAATTTAAATAGGGTATAGTTATGATAGTTGACGTGCACTGATGAACTTTAAAGCAATACAGTGAAAAAGTGTTGACAAAATGTAGAATCTACTATAAAGTGGAGTAAACATGTTGAAAGGAATACGACTATGAGTTTGAAATATATCAAGAAATTACCTAAACCAGAAGAAATAGCAATGCAGATTCCAATTTCAGCAGAAGTTAAAAAGCTTAAAATCCAACGTGATCTTGAAATAAAGAATATATTTACAGGTGAAAGTGATAAATTCTTGCTGATTATCGGACCCTGTTCTGCAGATAATGAAATTGCTGTCCTTGATTATATGAGTCGATTGGCAAAGCTTCAAGAAAAAGTTAAAGATAAGATAATGATGGTGCCAAGAATTTATACAAATAAACCTAGAACAACAGGTGAGGGTTATAAAGGAATGGTTCATCAACCGGACCCTGAGAAAATAAGTGATATGGTTGCAGGTATAAAAGCAATTCGTAATTTGCACATTAAAGCGGCTGATATCAGTGGGTTTACTTGTGCTGATGAAATGTTATATCCAGAAAATTATGCATACTTAGATGACATCTTAAGTTACGTTGCTATTGGTGCACGTAGTGTTGAGAATCAACAACATAGACTGACGAGCAGCGGACTAGAGATACCTGTAGGTATGAAAAATCCAACCAGTGGTGATATTGCAGTTATGTTAAATGCAATACGTGCGGCACAGATTGGACATAGCTTTATTTTTAGAGGTTATGAAACCCAAACAAATGGTAATCCATTATCTCATGCGATAATGCGTGGATTTGTGGATCAATATGGACGCAATTTCCCTAATTATCATTATGAAGACTTGTTGCATTTAATTCAAGAATATAATGATCGTGGGTTAGAGCATCCTTCGATTATAATTGACACAAATCATGCTAATTCGAACAAAATTTATACAGAACAACCAAGAATAGCACATGAGGTAATTCGTAATATGAATTATGATCCGATAATCAAGAAACATATAAAAGGCTTGATGATTGAAAGTTATATTGAAGGCGGTAGACAAGATATTGGTAATGGTGTTTATGGGCAATCTATTACTGATCCATGTTTGTCTTTTGTTGACACTGAAAAAATGGTCATGGAAATAGCGGACAAACTATGATAGGTACAATTGTAAATGTAATTACTGTCATAGTTGGCAGTATTATAGGATTGCTATTTCATTCAAAGGTACCTAAGCGTTTTATTGAAATTGCTTTTATCGGAATTGGTATTTTTACCATCGTTTTAGGAATCAGTATGGCGTTGAAATCAAACCAACAATTGTTTCTGGTTTTTAGTATAATTCTTGGCAGTATCATAGGTGAGTGGCTAGACTTAGATAAACGGTTGAATAATATAAGCGAAGGTATTAAAACGAAACTGAAGTCTAAAAACGATAATTTTTCAAATGGTTTAATAACAGCATTTTTGCTTTTTTGTATGGGCTCTATGACGATATTAGGAGCTATTCAAGAAGGGATTAATGCCAATACAGAAATATTGTTTACAAAAGCTACAATGGATGGATTCGCAGCTATAGCGTTATCTTCAACACTGGGAATTGGCGTGTTGTTTAGTGCTATTCCATTATTTTTGTATCAAGGCGCCTTAACATTGCTTGCTAATCAATTACAAGATTATCTGACAATAGAAATGATCACCGAAATTAGTGCGGTTGGAGGTTTGTTGCTAATTGCATTAGCACTTAATATACTAGAACTTAAAAAGATAAAAGTAACCAATATGTTGCCGTCTTTATTAATAATTATACTTTTCATGGCTTGACATATGCAGAATATTGGTGTATTATACATTCAAATCATAAGTTAAAGACTTTGAAGAGGAGCAGTAGCTATCTTGAATCTTTCAGAGAGTTGTTGGTAGGTGTGAAACAACAGATAAGATTTGGTGAACTAGCCTTGGAGTTGCGTGTTGAAAGTTTAGTAGGCATAGCCGGGATTGACCGTTACATCAAAAAGATATGTTAGTATCTTACTAAGTGCATTCTACGGAATGAAATTGAGTGGTATCGCGGAAGTTGAACTTTTCGTCTCTTATATAATTATTATATAGAGGTGGAGGGTTTTTTTATGTTATAGGAAAGTCTTTAACATAAAGGTTTTGAAGAACAAACAGGAGTGTCAAACTTGACACCACCGGGTAGAATTAGGAGGAATTAAAATGAAAAAGAATCAAAATGTTGCTAAGTACAAAAAATATCCTACATTCAAATTTGATGAAAGAACATGGCCATCAAAAGAACTTTACGTTGCACCTATGTTTTGCAGTGTTGACCTTAGAGACGGCAATCAAGCTTTACCAAATCCTATGGGGGTTGAGGCAAAACTTAAATTTTTTGATTTGTTGATTGAAATGGGTTTTAAAGAAATTGAGATTGGATTTCCATCAGCTTCTGATACGGAATTTAACTTTCTTAGACGTCTTATAGAGGAAAATAGAGTGCCTAAAGATGTGAAAGTACAAGTGTTGGTACAGGCGAGAGAACACTTGATCAAAAGGACATATGAAGCTTTAGAAGGCATACATGCCGCGGTTGTACATGTATATAACTCGACATCGACAGCACAAAGGGAAATGGTTTTTAAATTATCTAAAAAAGAGATCAAAGATATTGCTGTTGAAGGCGCTAGACTACTTAAAAAATATGCAGCAATGTACCCACAATCAGATTTTACGTTTGAGTATTCGCCAGAAAGCTTTACCGGAACCGAAATGGATTATGCTCTTGAAGTATGTGATGCTGTTATTAATGAATGGCAACCTACAATCGATAAGAAGGCAATCATAAATTTACCTGCAACAGTAGAGATGACATCGCCAAACGTTTTCGCTGACCAAGTAGAATGGTTTGCTACAAATCTTAGTAATCGAGAAGCGGTTATCATTAGTTTGCATGCTCATAATGATAGAGGTACTGGGGTTGCGGCCACTGAACTTGGAATAATGGCAGGAGCGGATAGGGTTGAAGGAACACTTTTTGGCAATGGAGAACGTACTGGGAATGTAGATATTCTTACTGTTGCAATGAATTATTATTCACAAGGCATTGATCCGGGAATCTTTGTAGAGAACGTTAATAAAGTCATCAAAGTATATGAGGAATGTACTCAGATGACAGTACATGATCGCCATCCATACGCAGGCAAATTAGTATTTACAGCTTTTTCAGGATCTCATCAAGATGCTATTAATAAAGGGCTTCATACCTATAACGAACGAGAAGAAAAGATATGGAATGTTCCATACTTGCCATTGGATCCTGCCGATATCGGACGTTTATATGAGCCGATTATTCGTATAAACTCACAGTCAGGAAAAGGTGGAGTTGCCTATATCCTTGAAACTGGAAAAGGTTATAAATGTCCAAAAGCAATGCAGCCTGAAGTAAGTTTTCACGTTCAAAGAGAAACAGATAATCTTGGTAGAGAGTTAACCAATGATGAGATTTATCGTATTTTTGAAGATGGGTTTGTCAATATTGATGCACCTAATACAATTCTACATTTTTCATATTCGTATGATGATCAAGAAAAAGATTCAATGATAGTTAAGGCATCAGTGATAATTAATGGCAACAAAAGAGATGTATCAGGAACAGGGAATGGACCTGTTTCAGCATTCTTTAACGCTATTGAACCGATGCTTGATGATAGTTATGAATTTGTAACTTACGATGAACATGCACTTGCAGACGGACAAAACGCTGAAGCAGCTGCCTATATTCAACTTAAGAATCAACATGGTGTCGCTCATTATGGTGTTGGGCGTGATTCGAACATTGACAGTGCTTCAATTAGAGCTATTATGAGTGCACTTAATAACTTTGAGAACAGATAAAAGGGTTCATGGCTCCAGCTTTGAATATTTTCTTAAACTATATGCTAAACATACTTGCACAAAAATCGAGTATGAGGTTATAATAAACTATGAGGTCTATGTAAATTCGGAATAAAAGTTGATTAACTAAACTGATGAATGAAATGAGTTAGCGATGTATAGATTAGGAGGGAATATGAAGAAGACGAAGATAATTTGTACGCTTGGCCCGGCAACAGAAGGATTATGTGAAGAACTGATTAAAAATGGAATGGACGCAGCCAGAGTAAACTTTTCTCATGAGAATCATGAAATTCATGGAAGACGTATTAAAGAATTAAAAGAGGCTCGGGAAAAGCTGAATAAACCGATACCGTTAATCATTGATACAAAAGGACCTGAAATGAGAATTGGTGTTCTTAAGAATAAAATCCATCTTGTTAATGGTGCTACTTTTAAACTTGTGACCGACGAAATTGAAGGCGATGAGACGCAAGTGACCATTTCATTTAAAAAACTATATCAAAATGTATCGGTAGGACAATCGATTTTCGTTGATGATGGCAGCATTAATCTTGAGGTGATAAAAATCGAAGATACTGATATTATCTGTGAAGTCATTTCGGGCGGTGCATTATCAAGCAGAAAAGGTGTGAATGTACCTGGGTGTTATACCGGACTTCCGTTTATGACAGACAGAGATTTGGAAGATATTGAGTTTGCCATTGAAAATGACTTCGATTGCATTGCGCTATCTTTTGTAAGCAATAGTGGAGATATTCATATAGTTCGGGATATTCTTAAACGAAAAAATAAAGAAGATATGCTAATAATATCAAAAATCGAGAATAAAGAAGCCGTAGAAAATATTGACGAGATCATTGAAGCCTCAGATAGCATCATGATTGCTAGAGGAGACCTCGGTATTGAACTTCCGGTTAATATAGTACCCATCATTCAAAAACAATTGATAAAGAAATCTTATACCAAATCAAAAACGGTTATTGTGGCAACTCAAATGTTAGAGAGCATGACTGAAAATCCAGTGCCTACAAGAGCAGAAGTTTCTGATGTTGCAAATGCAATCTATGACGGAACAAGTGTTGTTATGTTGTCAGGTGAAACAGCAGCAGGAAAATATCCGATTAAAGCGCTACAAATGATGATGGATGTAATCAGGGAAACAGAAAATGATATAGATTATAAGGAAAGATTCTATAAAGAAACGATGAAAAACAAAGATAAGAGTACAGTCGTTGCTATAAGTGAAGTATCTGTAATAGCATCATTTAATATTGAAGCAAAAGCTATTGTCGTTCCAACAAGAACTGGAAATTCAGCAAGAATGATATCCAGTTTTAGGCCATCCTGTCCAATTATAGCCATTACGATGGAAAAAACCAGACAAAGGCAAATGAATATATCCTGGGGAATAAAACCAATGATGATTGACTTCATTGCGGATCAAAAGGAATTGTTTGAAAGCGCTATGAAACAAGCGTTAGAGACTGATTTAGTTGCGGATGGAGATATGATCATATTAACTGCAGGCATTCCAACAGGAAGTTCAGGGAAAACAAATATGCTAAAAATGCACAGAATCGGTGATGAAGTTATCGGTAGTTAGATTCTCTGGCACTTCATGTAATTAGATTTTAAGGCAATCATGTAGTTAGATTCTCAGGCACTTTATTTAGTT
>Ga0314774_1002489_pt1 | contig 10306 bp, 11 predicted proteins | sample MetaGCBIA2018_FD_204515 | JGI IMG/M metagenome (GOLD analysis project Ga0314774, IMG submission 204515) | Cryopeg brine microbial communities from Beaufort Sea near Barrow, Alaska, United States - CBIA 2018 | ecosystem: Environmental > Aquatic > Marine > Coastal | place: USA: Alaska | collected... | reverse complement strand
ATATGATAGTCGCACTTATAAACGACATGGCTTAATTTCCTATATTTACTCATACCCCAAAAATAGGCATAGCCATCAGAACATGACCACCTGCACAGCAGGTGGATTTTTAAGGTTAATTAAAAATCCCCTGAAAAGTGTTCAAAAATGCCGATTTTTAAGGCTAAAATGACTCTTTTTAGGGGATTTTTCAATGTAAAAAAAGGAATGATTATGCGCACACCTCATCAGATTTTTCAGAACGATCCCGAACTTGAAAAACATCCTGCGGTTCAAGAACTCATTGCACAATTTGAGGATACGCGTGATGCACTTGTAGATGCAGAGCAGCATATTGAGCAAAAATTCACAAGGCTTAAACATATGGAAGAACTGGTAACGCAGATAAGAGCAGGCATACGTGACGAACTCAAAAAAGATGAAGAGGCTAAACGCTTTAAAGAAACACCACGCATAGATTTTAAGGAAGCGGTTATGAATTTACAGCATTATATCAGCGATTATCTGAGAGATTATAATATCTGGATTTAAAATTTTTATTATGACTGCTAAGTAAATTGGTTTTCTACGCTACTTTTGAAAATTTCTGTTAGAAAAATTCCTTTTTTATTTTTTAAAAATGGATTTTAAAATCCATTCTCTGCCCCAATATTCTGACAATATAAATGTTGTTATCAACTTTTTTAAAAAAGATGGCATGCGCTTTATACGAGTAACGTTGTAGCCCCGAAGCGTATTCAGAAGCATCCCTGCCGATGTCTGGATTTTCAGCTAAATTTTTGAAATTTTCATGTAGCTGGAATACATAAGAGCGGGCCTGCAAAAAACTATACGTTTCAATTCCGTATTCATAAAGATCAGCAATATCTAGGTCTGATTCTTCTGAAAGGTCATAAGCGGCCATCAGCACGCATTTTATGCTCTACATCCGCCATGATCTCCGGTATTTTTCTTTTGCTCACTCCGCTTTTCAAACCTTTTTCGATAGCCGCTTTTGTGGCCAAAAAATTTGTGAAATCCTCCTGTTCTTTCCTCAAAAGATCACGAATGTATTCGCTCTCATTTGTATAATCGCCTTTTTCTATTTGCGCTTTGATCCATTCATCTTGCTTGTGAGTCACAGTGATGGTTTTTCTGATTGTAGCCATATTTTAATGTTTCAATATTCATACGATTGACGTAAATATAATGATTATTAAGCACAAAAAATCATCATATAAAACACAAAAAAATCCCGAGCCTTTTGACTCGGGATTTTTAATGTTAGGTAAAGAACCGACCTTAGCCGATATAAACAATTCATACAATTCACGCCGAAGCGGAAGTTGATTTTCAGCTTATTTTACTTCTTCAAAATCTACATCTTCTACATCACTTTTTGAAGAACCACCTTCAGCTTTTCCGCCTTCGGCTTGATCTGCACCTGCGTCAGCATCAGGTTGTCCTGCTGCTTGGCCTGAATCAGCTTGCGCTTTGTACATTTCTTCAGAAGCGACTTTCCAAGCTTCATTGATTTTATCAAGCGCTGGCTTGATCTTCTCAAGATCTTTGGATGCATACGCCATATGCAATTCCTTAAGCGCATCTTCGACAGGTTTTTTCTTATCCGCAGATAATTTATCACCAAATTCTTTCAGCTGCTTTTCAGTCTGGAAGATCATACCGTCTGCTTCATTCAGCGTTTCGGCGGTTTCCTTAGCTTTCTTATCTGATTCAGCATTTGCTTCAGCTTCAGACTTCATTTTTTTGATTTCTTCTTCGGTCAAGCCAGAAGAAGCTTCAATACGAATATCCTGAGTTTTACTGGTAGCCTTATCAGTTGCAGAAACCTTGATAATACCATTGGCATCTATATCAAAAGTCACTTCAATCTGTGGCGTACCGCGCTGAGATGGTGGGATACCATCTAAATGGAAACGACCTATAGTATTGTTATCGTTTGCCATGGGGCGCTCTCCTTGTAATACATGAATCTCTACACTGGGCTGGTTATCTGCCGCAGTTGAGAATACCTGTGATTTTTTAGTAGGTATCGTCGTATTAGACTCAATCAGTTTAGTCATCACACCACCCATGGTTTCAATACCTAGAGAAAGTGGAGTCACATCAAGTAATAATACATCTTTTACATCACCGGTTAAAACACCACCTTGAATTGCAGCACCTACGGCAACTACCTCATCTGGGTTTACACCTTTACTTGGCTTTTTGCCAAAGAATTTCTCAACAGCTTCTTGTACTACTGGGATTCGTGTAGAACCACCTACAAGAATGATCTCGTCGATATCACTTTTTGAAAGTCCGGCAGCTTTAAGAGCTGTTTCACACGGAGCGATTGTTCTTTTTACTAGATCGTCAATTAACTGCTCAAATTTAGAACGGGTCAAGGTGCGTACCAAGTGTTTTGGTCCACTAGCTGTAGCCGTTACATAAGGCAAGTTGATTTCGGTTTGAGAAGCAGAAGAAAGCTCAATTTTTGCTTTTTCGGCAGCTTCTTTAAGACGTTGAAGCGCCATAGGATCTTTTTTCAGATCTAAGTCTTCATCTTTCTTAAACTCATCTGCTAGCCAGTCAATGATTTTGTTATCTACATCGTCACCACCTAAATGCGTATCACCGTCTGTAGCAAGTACTTCAAAAACGCCATCACCTAATTCTAGGATAGAAACGTCATGTGTACCACCACCAAAGTCAAATACCACTATTTTCTGGTCAGTATCTTTTTTATCAAGTCCGTATGCTAATGCAGCCGCTGTAGGCTCATTGATGATACGTTCTACTTTAAGTCCTGCAATCTCGCCGGCTTCTTTTGTAGCGTGACGCTGACTATCGTTAAAATAAGCAGGCACAGTAATTACGGCGCGTGTTACGGGTTGCCCAAGATAATCTTCAGCAGTTTTCTTCATTTTCTGAAGAATCATTGCACTCAATTCCTGTGGCGTATACATTCTGCCATCTATATCTACACGGGCAGTGTCGTTATCGCCTTTTACCACTTTATAAGCAGCACGTTCTGATTCCCCTTTAGATTCAGAAAATTTATTTCCCATAAAACGCTTAATAGACGCAACGGTTTTCTGAGGGTTTGTTACGGCCTGGCGTTTTGCAGGATCTCCCACTTTAATCTCACCACCTTCTACAAAGGCAATAACCGATGGGGTTGTTCTTTTTCCTTCTGCATTTGGTATTACTACCGGCTCGTTACCTTCCATTACGGCAACACAGGAGTTGGTAGTACCCAAGTCAATTCCTATGATCTTACTCATCTTTATATATGGTTTTAATTGTTATTATTTTTTTTCATAACGTAAAGGTCAATCTTTGTGCCAGTGGAATAGTTGTGACAGGTTGGCAGTTTTTTTGCCAACCTTTGTTTTTTGCTTCCGCGGAATGGAAAACCAAAAATTAAAATCAAAAACTAAGAAAGATCCATTTTTAGCTGAAATAGGTCAAAATCGGCTTAAAACAATAATAATTTCAGCCCAATAATCAACTGCCACGGTAAAGGCCTACGAGGTATGATTCGGAAATGAACTTTAAATTTCGACCCAGAGAATCGGGGAATAAAACCCACTGGTTGCATTTAAACCCGGAAAAGGCAGGGTCAACTGAATCGCCGTTTTTGTAACTTGCCAAAGTTTCCGAAAAACTCATGAATCTACCCCATAAATTATTGATACTCCTGCGCAGCTTTTTCTACCTCGTAGGGCTGTATTTAATTTATGGCTTTCTGGTTACGATACTTCACAACCTGTTTCCCAATCTGGACACCTCTTCTTACGAGCAAAGTTTTATTATGGAAATGCTGACCGAAAACCCGTTGCGCGCCCTGATCATGATTGTCATCGTCGCCCCAGTTATTGAAGAGATGATGTTCCGCTCGCTCCTAAAACCCTCACATATAGAACTTATACTTTTTGTCGTGATCTGGCCAGTGTTTTTTCTGCTGCGCTTTGTTCCGCTAGATGTGCATTGGGTCTTAAAATTGGCTTTTACGGGTGTTTTTTTATTCACCTTTGTTTATATCGCTCAGCAATTAATTCCGCCAGAGCGCACCTTAAACCTAAGAAACCGGTTAAATCGCTATGAATTTTTGATCTGGATTGTTAGTTCACTGGTTTTTGGTTTTGTGCACATCACCAATTATGTAGACCATTTTACTATAAACCTTGCCCTTTTTCTATTGATACTTCCGCGCATTCTTGCCGGCTTTATGATAGGTTGGGTAAAGATCAATAACAAAAATTTACCTTGGGCAATGGCGCTACATGCCATAAACAATGGAATGGCGTTTTTCTTTATCTACTTTTCTCTGTAAAATCTGTATACTATAGATTGTACAATGTCTTTTCGAAGAAACAGCATACTTTATACAATATACAGTCGAATTTATACAGTTTACATTATACATTTTGTTTAACCTTTCATTCACGCTGAAACTAACAAGGCTTTCGTAATTTCAGATCAAATCAAAAAAAAAGCATGAAAGCAATTCAAGTACCTAAACCAGGAGCCGATTTTGACATTATTGATCGCGAGATTCCGACTCCCAAGGACAACGAAGTTTTAATTAAAGTAGAAGCCTGTGGCATTTGTCACAGTGATGACATGGTAAAACAAGGTGCCATGCCTGGTATAGAATATCCTCGTGTACCTGGTCACGAAGTGGTAGGTATTATTGACAAAGTTGGCAAAAATGTTTCGCAATGGGAAAAAGGCCAGCGCGTGGGCGTGGGCTGGCATGGCGGACACTGTTTTGAGTGTGAGCAATGCCGCCGCGGTAACTTTATAAACTGTGACAATGCAAAAATCTGCGGAATCTCCTACGACGGTGGCTATTCCGAATATATGACCGCACCGCAGGAAGCTGTTGCCTCCATTCCAGAAGAATTATCATCAGAAGAAGCCGCTCCCCTACTCTGTGCTGGGATTACCGTTTACAATGCCATGCGCAACAGCAATGTGCGCGCCGGTGATGTCGTTGCCGTGCAGGGAATAGGCGGTCTGGGTCACTTGGCCGTTCAGTATGCTAATAAAATGGGTATGCGTGTCGTTGCGATTTCTACTTCAGAAAGTAAAAAAGAACTGGCCAAAGAACTGGGTGCGCATCACTTTATCGCTACTGATAATCAGGATGCCGTAGAAGAACTTAAAAAACTGGGCGGTGCAGATCTTATCGTCGCCACCGCACCGCACGCAGATGCGATTTCCTCAGTGATAGATGGGCTAGGCGTAGATGGCGAACTCATTTGTATAGGCGCCACTGGAGATCCCGTAAAAGTATCACCCTTGCAATTGCTCATGGCGCGTAAGTCGATTTATGGATGGCCCAGTGGCACAGCGATAGAAAGTGAGGATACACTGAATTTTAGCGCCCTGACTGGTACCAAACCTATGATCGAGATCTTTAAATTTGATGATGTGGAAGAAGCTTACAAAAAAATGATGGATAATAAAGCCCGTTTTAGAGTGGTTCTTGTTCCTTAAAAATTGGTCAAAATGCTATAAAAAACGCCGTTTATCGGCGTTTTTTTTGTTCTTAGCCTTCGCTGCATTAATCCTATATTTGCCGTGGTCAAAATAAAATTGTTATGGCAAAAATAGAAAGCATCAGCGTATTTGATATGTTGAAAATAGGCGTAGGCCCCTCAAGTTCTCACACGCTGGGCCCATGGCGCGCCGCGGGAGGATGGATCAGCAAGCTACGCGAAAAAGGAAACTTTGATCTTGTTGAAAAAATTACCGTCGAAATTTACGGTTCCCTGAGCCTTACCGGTAAGGGCCACGCTACAGATATAGCCATACTTCTGGGACTGGAAGGGCTTGATCCACAAACATTTCCAATTGATGAAATTCCGCAGCGCGTACAACGGTTCAGAAACGAGCATAAACTGCTTTTTGATTCTGAAAGACCACTTGATTTTGATCCTTCCACCCAAATAATCGTTAACCGAAAATTCAAGGAATTCCACCCGAATGGGATCACTTTCCGGGCGGTTTTAAGCAATGGCAAGCGCACCAGCGATACTTTTTACTCCATAGGTGGTGGTTTTGTGGTGCAAAAAGAACGCAAACGTGCTAAAATGCAGCAGAAAAAACTGGCCGGTTTTCCGTTTCCCGTACAAAGCGGTGAGCAACTGCTCCGTTTTTGCGATTCCGAAAATAAAAAAATCTCAGAAATCGTTTGGGCAAATGAATTATCGCTTGCGGAAGAAAATGACATCAACACCCGACTAAAGAAAATCTGGGAAGTCATGCTCGATTCCATGTTTGTAGGCTGTCACACGGAAGGCACACTTCCCGGCGGATTAAACGTGCGCAGGCGCGCCTATGATATGCACCTCAAACTGATAGATAACCGGAAATACAACAATGCAGATGAATGGATTGCGATCATCAGGAATGGAGAGATCAAGTTCCGGCAGATCCTAAAATGGGTTTCCTGCTTTGCACTTGCCGTCAATGAGGTCAACGCTTCAATGGGCCGTGTGGTGACCGCGCCCACAAATGGCAGCGCCGGCGTGATCCCTGCAGTGATCATGTATTATATGGTCATTGAAAACCATGATGCCAATTTTGATGATGTGAAGCAGTTTTTGCTCACCGCCGGTGAAATAGGCAGTCTGTTTAAAAAAGGAGCTACAATCTCTGCTGCAATGGGCGGTTGCCAGGCGGAAATTGGAGTCTCTAGCGCAATGGCCGCAGGGGCGCTCGCCGAACTTATGGGCGGTTCTCCTGAACAAGTGCTCATGGCCAGCGAGATCGCAATGGAACATCATTTAGGCTTGACTTGCGATCCTATCGCCGGTCTAGTGCAAATCCCCTGTATAGAACGCAACGCCATGGGCGCGATCAAAGCGATAAACGCCTGCGAAATGGCGTTAGATACCGATGCTAGAAATGCGAAAGTCCCGCTTGATAAAGTGATTGAGACTATGTGGCAAACCGCCCAGGACATGAACCATAAATACAAAGAAACCAGCGAAGGCGGTCTTGCAGTAAATGTTGCCTTGAGCGATTGTTAAGTGACCCGACCTGCAAGGTGTCGCCGACGGTAGGAGGTCTCCTTGTAGGTCTAAACTTAATTTAAATATTTAGAAAGAAGTTTAGCAAGACCTACAAGGAACCTGTTTATACCTCACAGGAATACCTTGCAGGTCGCAGGTTCATTTCTCTCTTTTCACTTCTCCCTTCTCCCTTCTCACTTCTCAGTTCTCAGTTCTCCTGAGCTTGTCGAAGTGTGTCGTTTTTCCGAGGAACGAGAAAAAATCTCCTTCTAGGTATAATCCGAATCTAAATATTTTAGAAAGAAAACTCTGGGCAAGACCTACAAGGAACCTTTTCGTACCTCACAGGAATACCTTGCAGGTCGCAGGTTCATTTCTCACTTCTCACTTCTCACAAGAAATACGCTCCTACCTCTTGGGAATACTTTGCAGAATCGGTAATCTATCTCCTTTCACCACAATCTCTACTACGCGTATCAACAATATAAAAAATCTTCCAAAGCCCGTTTTCTTTCAGCAGCTGAAAATTATCAGTGCCGCAATGGCTCATTTTCCCTTTGTAGTAAAATTCATAGGGTGTCCAGACTTGCGCCATTAATGTATCAGATTGTGATTTGTAATCTGTCACGCGTTCTTCGAAAGTAGCATCAGCAGGAATCGAAGCCATGGTTTTAAGAAAGTCATCATAATTGATCGTCTTAAGTTCAATTATTCCTAGAGAATCAGTTGAAATAGACTGCAGAATGATCGATTTATAGGCCATTTTCCTCATTTTTGCCGTATCCTGTTTGTGGAAAGCCTTAAAAAATTCCTTCACTGTTTCAATAGGTTCCGTGGTTTTTTGGGCGTTCAAGGTAAAAATTCCGCAGAAAAATAAGAGTGTTAGAAGTGCTTTCATAGGTTGGTGCCATTGATTTTGCAATACCGCCCTGTAATTTAGTAATTTTACGGACAACCAAAAACAAACTGATGTCTACAGCAAAAAAAGAATACAAGCGCATTACCGTCAAGTCACTGACAGAAATGAAGGTTCGTGGCGAAAAAATATCGATGCTTACCGCTTACGATTTTACAATGGCCACGATTGTTGACAGCGCCGGTATTGATGTGATTCTTGTGGGTGATTCGGCCTCGAACGTGATGGCCGGTCACGAGACCACGTTGCCCATTACGCTAGATCAAATGATTTATCACGCGGCCTCTGTGGTGCGCGCCATTAAACGGTCATTAGTTGTTGTCGACCTTCCCTTTGGCAGTTATCAAAGCGATCCCAAAGAGGCGCTGCGTTCTGCCATACGCATTATGAAAGAAAGTGGTGGGCACGCGGTAAAGTTGGAAGGTGGAAAGGAAATCAAAGAATCGGTAAAGCGAATTTTGCAAGCCGGAATCCCGGTGATGGGGCATTTGGGACTTACACCGCAATCCATTTATAAATTTGGTACCTATACGGTACGCGCCAAAGAGGAAGAAGAAGCCGAAAAACTCAAAAGTGACGCCCTAATGCTGGAAAAAGCGGGCTGTTTTGCCGTGGTTTTAGAAAAAGTACCCGCAAAACTTGCTAGGGAAGTTGCTAAAAGCCTTACTATTCCCGTTATTGGGATAGGCGCTGGTAACGGCGTTGATGGTCAGGTGCTCGTAATGCATGATATGCTGGGGATGACCTTTGAATTTCAACCGCGTTTTTTGCGCCGTTATCTGAATCTTTACGACGAAATGACCGGGGCGTTTAAAAATTATATCAGTGATGTAAAAAGCGGGGATTTTCCCAATGAGGAAGAGCAGTATTAATCCCCCTAGCAATCCCCCTAACCCCCGAAGGGGGATTGCTTATGATGAGAACCTAGGCTGGACCTGCAAGGTGTTCCGTGAGGCACGAGCGGCTCCTTGTAGGTCTTAACAAGAACTTTGATTCCAGTGAATATTTGTTTGTTCTTATTCCAAAAATCTTATTTTAAAATTGATAACTATCCAAAACCAAGATTCCGCACACAGCAATAAAGACAACCTGCGAGTTCTTTACGAGGACAACCATATGATTGTGATAAACAAACGTCCCGGTGATATTGTGCAGGGCGATAAAACGGGGGATAAACCGCTCAGCGAAGTGGTAAAATCTTATATCGCCGAAAAATACGATAAGCCGGGAGCGGTTTATTTGGGCGTTGTACACCGTTTGGACAGACCTACCAGCGGGATTGTTATTTTCTCACGAACCTCAAAAGCGCTACCACGTCTCAATAAACTTTTTGCCGATAAAGAGGCGAAGAAAACCTATTGGGCAGTCGTAAAAAATAGGCCCCCAAATATGCAGGATACGCTGGTGCATTTCTTAAAACGAAATAGCAAACAGAATAAATCCTATGCGCACCCTAAAGAAACACCAGATAGCAAAAAAGGGATTTTAGACTATAAAATCATTCAGGAGTTCAATAATTATTACCTGTTGGAAATCGACCTTCACACTGGTCGGCACCACCAGATCAGGGCGCAAATGGCTGCGATAGGCTGCCCCATAAAAGGAGATCTGAAATATGGTTTTGACCGCAGCAATCCGGACGGAAGTATTCATTTGCATTCCCGAAAATTGATCTTGACGCACCCAGTGCAAAAAGAAGAGCTGACCTTTATTGCTCCACCGCCAACAGAAGATGCATTGTGGAAAGTGTGCGTATCCCCCCCTAACCCCCAAAGGGGGAATTAGCTAGTTGCGGTGTAATTTTCTAGAAAACAGAATATTTTAGTTTGTAAAATCGCTGTACGTTACTAAATGCCACGCTAGATCTTCAAGAAGAGATAGTACTGTTTTTACTTTTCGTTAATCAATTATTGATTCACTTATAAGTCCCGAAAAAAGTCCATTAACAATAGTGAGTATACTATCGGTTGTATTAGCATTATTTAATCGTTCAGCTTTTAAGAGTAATTCAAAGTCGCCTTCAATATACAAGCTTTCCTCATCATAAAATGTAATGTCAAAACTACCTGTTTTGCCTTGTTCAATAGAATATTGACTAATCATTGCATCACCGCCTACGGTCTCGTAATAAATACCCCGATTTCCTTGAAGCTTGTAAGATCCCTTTCCTTCAAACTTTACTCTGGCTACCACCGCCCCATTATCCGTTCCACCGTCACCCACACCTAAAAACACGAGTGTATCTTCGGGCGTTAAGCTAATTTCTGTGATTCCACTCCAGGTTTGGTCGTTTCTTGAGGACGTAAATGTATTTTCCACAACTTGTTTTGTACCATCGTCATCGTTACTACAAGCAATTAAAAGTGCGGGAACTAAAAAATAT
>Ga0314774_1002486_pt1 | contig 10315 bp, 9 predicted proteins | sample MetaGCBIA2018_FD_204515 | JGI IMG/M metagenome (GOLD analysis project Ga0314774, IMG submission 204515) | Cryopeg brine microbial communities from Beaufort Sea near Barrow, Alaska, United States - CBIA 2018 | ecosystem: Environmental > Aquatic > Marine > Coastal | place: USA: Alaska | collected... | reverse complement strand
TGGTCCTTCAAAAAAGGACTGGAGAGGCGGTAGAAGTGCTTTAGTAAATATTATACCTTCATCTACAGGAGCAGCGGTTGCTGTTGGAAAAGTTATTCCTGAGTTAAACGGAAAACTTACCGGAATGGCATTTAGGGTTCCAACTGCAGATGTTTCTGTTGTAGATCTAACTGTAAGGACCGAAAAATCGGTCACTATGGATGAAGTAAAGGCAGCCTTTAAAAAAGCTTCAGAAGGAGACTACAAAGGTGTTATTTCTTATACCGAGGAAATGGTGGTTTCTCAGGATTTCGTATCAAATGCATATACTTGTAATTTTGATGCGCAGGCAGGGATTGCATTGAACGACAATTTCTTTAAATTAGTCGCCTGGTACGATAACGAATATGGTTATTCTTCGAAACTGATTGATCTTGCGACCTATGTTGCAAGTGTAAAATAATTTATAGTTTTGAAAATCTGAATCTGGAGGCTGTTTTAAAAGCATTTAATATTTGCAATTAAAACAGCCTTTTTTACTACTTAAAGAAATTCCAATGATATTAATTGCCGATGGCGGTTCCACCAAATGCGACTGGATCCTGCTCAATAAAAAAGGAGAAGAAGTATTTAAAACGAGAACCAAAGGTCTGAACCCAGCCGTATTTCCAGAACATATGCTGGAGCAAAGGATTGAGGAAAACCAGGACCTCCAGGGAGTAAAAAATAAAGTGGACAAAATTCATTTTTACGGTGCCGGTTGCGGAACAGATACTCCCCGGAAATTACTTCAGGATATTATTGCTAATTTTTTCACCAATGCCTCAGAGGTGATTGTTAAAGAAGATATGGTAGCTGCAGTATATGCGGCAACCAGTGAGCCGGGAATTGTATGTATTCTGGGAACAGGTTCAAATAGCTGTTATTTTGACGGGGAAAATATAGAGATGGCAGTACAATCACTTGGATACATTCTTATGGATGAAGCAAGTGGTAATTATTTTGGAAAACGTCTTATCCGCGATTATTATTACAAGCGAATGCCTCCGGATATCGCAAAGAAATTTGAAGAGTCGTATAATCTGGATTCAGACGAAATTAAAAAAAATCTATATCAAAGAGAAAACCCCAACACGTACCTGGCTTCCTTTGCCGAGTTTATTTTTAGCAACGAGAGGAACGGATATTTTTATAAACTGGTACATGAAGGCGTTGAAGATTTTATTCATACCCGAGTGCTGTGTTTTAAACAAGCCCAAAATGTGCCGATACATTTTATAGGAACAATCGCTTATTTTAGTGAAGATATCATCAGGGCGGTAGCCCAACCGTATCATCTTGAAATAGGAAATATTGTGAGAAGGCCCATAGATGGAATTGTAGAACATTATCGAAAGAATGTTCTAAAGGTTAAATAACACGCATTTTATTCCAGGGCACATCAAAATTATAGCAAAGGCAAATAAAGTTAAAGACTTCATTTGCCTTTTTTTATATGTGAAATTTTAAAATGCGCGGTACTTGGAATCCATTGAGCGCTTCATGGAAATTACTACTGTAGGTGGCCACAATATCGTATTAATTGGTCCACCGGGAGGATAATAGGTGGTCAACTGGAGTTCTGCAATAATTAATTTCAATAAGAATAATATTGAAATTAATTAATTTTTCTCTCTAACTTACCACAAATTAAAAAAATATAATATTTGCCACATCCCCCTATATTTAAACGGCCAGGAAAAACTATTTGGGATTTTATAAAAAAATATCCTTGGTTTGTAACGAGTATAATAATAATTATTGGAGGCATAAACCAATCCTACCATTTATATCAAATAGGTCTACCATTTCTTAGATTTTTCTCAGTTACTCAACTGTTTACCGATGGATTGATTCTATTGGGATATATTGCAATTATATTATTAGTATTTTTATTTTTTTTTCATTTAAGTTCTCTTTTTCTTTATGAAAGTATATACAATCATTTAAGCTACAATGAATCTCAGTTTTTAAAAAGACGGGATTCCCAAAAGGTGATATTGACATACTTAGTATGTGCAGTTATATTAATAATATTTGGGAGCCTATTATTTACAGACTTTATTGCTCTTGCCCAAAATTTATATGAGAACCCAAAGGATTTGTTAAAAATATCAACATATACCTCAAATGGTTCGATTTTAATGTATTTCTTATTTCTTATTTTTTTATTACTTGGTCTTCTGACAGTAGGAGAAAAACCTGTTTTGAAAGATGGTTATGGTGCATTATTAGTGTGGGCTTACTATCCTATATTTTTTTTGAGCGTGGCACACGGGGTAAGGGCTAATAGACCTGTTAAACTAATGGATATTTCCCAAACAACCAACCATAAAAAATTAGTTATCAAATTGGAATTTGAGAATCCTGACTATCAAGTTAAGATAGTATATTTCACTGATAAATATATTTTCAGCAAACTTATTTCCAAAAAGGATACTCTAATTAATATTTCTAGCATGAATGATTTTATTGAATTTAAAAATATTAAATAGGAGGTAAAGATGTTGACCTCATCTCAATTATTATTCATTGGGCATTAAATGAAGATGTTACATCACTTTACTTTGGTGCTAAAGAAAGGGAAATAAGAAAGAAGAGATTTCCTTATATCTAAATTATGCAACTTGGTTGGAAGAAATAGATTAATAATTTATATTTTCTTTGCAAGGAGATGAATCTAATAAAATACTGATTGGAAAAACTCTAACTTCTCTATCTTCAGCTTTTAGGATATCAATAAAAATATAACTGTCAGTATAATATAAAACTTTATAATTCTGAATAAAATAAGGTTCATTTTCTAGATAACATTCAACATTTGTATAATTAGATATTTCCTCGACATTATAAATAGCATAAATTTTATTAAACCAAAAATAACCAACTCCCACAAAAAAAATAATTCCGAATGTAAAAAGGAAAAAGTTTATTACAAACATTCCATTTTTTGTGATTTTACCTACTCCATAGCTAGGAAATCTAAAGTCGTGTCTTGTGATAAGAAGTGCAAAATAGAGCATTGCTATAATTGACCAAAGAAATGGAATTGATGTGAAAAAATTCCCCGATTCAGGCCTATAAATAGAATTTATCCCTAAAAAAATAGTAACACCTAAGTACAGGTTTAAATTATAATTGGCTTCTACATAGTAAACTATTCTCGCTATTAGATATACAGAGAGGATTGCAGTTGATAAAATTAATCCATCAATCAACATTTGACTTCCAGAAAAAAAACGAATTAAACTAGGATCAAGATTAAACAATATTATTAATTGGGTACTCCCACCTGATATTAATATTAAAGAAATCAATAGAGGGATATTCTCTTTATATTTTTCAATATAGTCCGATATTCCCATTTTTGATTGAAAGTGACGATTTGGATGCCGTGTATCAACACCTGGATATCTTAATGTTGATTTGCTTTTTGGTTTACCCTTGAATTTATAATATTTCCCCATTTGAAGTTAAAAGGTTTAGTTTAGAAATCTGCTATTATGGGTATAAGATTAGTTGTGGTGGTTAAGCACCTAATTTAGCCAACATGTTAAATAAGGTATAAAGTAACGAAATATTGATGTTATCTTGAAGGTAAATACATCTTTTTCATAATCAAACTCCTAAAATTTTTATTAAAATTGCAAATTAATTAAACTAACGATTTGTGTTTTAGAAATTGGCTTTATGAAAAAATTTATATAATCATTCTTGCTTTATATTTTTAGTAGATGCTTTTTGTTTTCATACATAATATGCAATTTTTCTTTACTTCCTCAAATATTAACGGTGACCGTATGAAGAAATACTTAAATTTATTATGCCAGGAGATAGATTTTTCGAATTTTCTGAAATTGAAACTATTTTAGGAGAGCTATTGCCTGAATTGTCGAATTTCATATTAAAAACAGGGAGAATATTAAATAACCGGCATTCCATAAATTTTACTACATTTAAGTAAAATCAAATTTAAATGCTGGTAAAGGTTTATGGTAGTGCTGTTTTTGGTGTAGAAGCCACCACGATTACCGTTGAGGTGAACGTGGTACCCGGAGTAGCGTTTTATCTTGTCGGCTTGCCGGATAGCGCTATAAAAGAAAGCAGTTATCGCATTGCCGCTGCCTTACAAAACAATACCTATAAATTTCCCGGCAAGAAGATCACAATTAATATGGCCCCCGCCGATCTCCGGAAAGAGGGCTCTGCCTATGATCTCACCCTGGCACTGGGGATTCTCGCCGCTTCGGGACAAATAAAAGCCGAAAATATTTCAGAGTATATCATCATGGGGGAACTTTCTCTGGATGGAAGCCTGAACCCGTTAAAAGGTGCCTTGCCAATTGCTATTAAAGCCAAACAAGAAGGTTTTAAGGGGATAATCCTCCCCAAACAAAACGTAAAAGAAGCGGCCATCGTGAGCGGGCTGGAAGTTTACGGAGTGGAAAATATTTTACAGGTGATCAAATTTTTTGATAAAAATGTGCCTTTGGAACGCACTATAATTGATGTTCGGGAAGAATTTGACAATAATTTAGAACATCCGGAACATGATTTTGCCGATGTTAAAGGTCAGGAATCCATTAAGCGTTGCATGGAAATTGCCGCTGCGGGTGGTCACAATATCATTTTAATAGGTCCGCCGGGAGCAGGTAAAACTATGTTGGCAAAACGCCTGCCCAGTATTTTACCTCCAATGACCATGCAGGAAGCCCTGGAAACGACAAAGATCCATAGTGTAGTAGGAAAAGTTAAGGAAAATGTAGGCTTGATGTCTCAAAGGCCGTTTCGCAGCCCTCACCATACAATTAGCGATGTTGCCCTTGTAGGTGGCGGTGCTTATCCGCAGCCGGGAGAAATTTCACTTTCCCATAATGGGGTTTTGTTTTTGGATGAATTGCCCGAATTCAAACGCGGGGTGCTGGAAGTGTTGCGCCAACCTTTGGAAGACAGGGAAGTGACCATTTCCCGCGCAAAATTTACGGTCACTTATCCCTCCAGTTTTATGCTGGTGGCAAGCATGAATCCAAGTCCAAGCGGATTTTTTAACGATCCCGGCGCACCAAGAACTTCTTCTCCTGTAGAAATGCAACGCTATTTGGGAAAAATCAGCGGCCCATTATTGGATCGAATCGATATACATATTGAGGTTACCCCGGTTCCCTTTGAAAAATTGAGCGAAGAGCGCAACGGCGAAAGTAGCGTTCAAATAAGAAAAAGGGTGACATCTGCAAGACAATTGCAAACCATCAGGTTCAATGGAAATGAAAAAGTGCACTACAATGCGCAGATGAATGTGAAACAGATCAAGGAATTCTGTCAGCTCGATGATGCATCAAAACAATTGTTAAAAACAGCGATGGAACGCCTAAATCTTTCTGCACGGGCCTATGACAGGATATTGAAAGTATCCCGAACCATAGCCGATCTTGAAGAATGTGAACAAATCAAGGGTGCTCATATCAGTGAAGCTATTCAATACCGAAGCCTGGATCGTGAAGGCTGGTTAGGTTAAATATTCCTAAGATTTAAAAACCTTGCTTAAGATTTCAATACATTTGACAAATAATAATCAATTTTTACAACCCATTTAAAATGAAAACAAACTTTTTATTGCTTTTAATACTATTACTAATTGGTTGTAAAGGTGAAGACCGCAAAAAAGCTGATCAAAATTTGAAAAGTGATGCTGATACCAGCAAGGCTATTTCCATTGATGCCCTTATAAATGAAGATATAATTGAATTGAATTTAGAAGAAGCTAACAAACTCGTAAAACTGCCATTAGCCTGCCTCGCAACCGAATATCCCAATAAGTTGGGGCAAACCCTTGGCGGAGAAAAAGACCTGAAATCTCCTCAGGAACTTCATCCTGCTTTTTATGGTTGTTTTGATTGGCATTCATCTGTACATGGGCATTGGACTTTAGTGAAATTATTGAAACAATTCCCCAAAATAGATAATGCACGGGAATTAAAAGAAAAACTTGAAACCTCTCTTTCAAAGGAAAATATTGCTGCAGAAGTATCCTATTTTAAAACCGAGCACAGCGAAGATTACGAGCGAACTTATGGATGGGCATGGCTATTAAAACTGTCTGAAGAATTGAATACCTGGGATTCGGATTTAGGGATAGAATTATCGGCTAATTTAAATCCCTTAACAGACTTGATTGTAACCCGTTATACCGAATTTTTGCCAAAATTAAATTATCCGGTCAGGGTAGGGGAACATTCCAATACGGCATTTGCTTTAAGTTTTGCTCATGATTATGCGGTGGCAACCAAAAATGAGGTATTCCGGACCTTGATCGAAAAGCGGGCAAATGATTTTTATCTCAAGGATAAAAATTGTCCCATAACCTGGGAGCCCGGCGGATTCGATTTCCTTTCACCTTGTCTGGAAGAGGTGGATGTAATGAGAAAGGTATTGCCTAAAGCAGCTTTTTCATTATGGATAGATAATTTTATGCCACAACTTAAAAAATCTGATTTCGCTTTGGAGCCCGGAAAAGTTTCAGATAGGACCGATGGAAAATTGGTGCATCTGGACGGTCTTAATTTTAGCCGTGCCTGGGTGTTTTATGGTCTTGCAAATCAATATCCGGAGAATTTTTCTCATTTAACAAGTCTGGCGAACAAACATGTTAAGTATTCCTTTCCAAACTTAATGGGTGACAGCTATGAAGGTGGACATTGGCTGGGAAGCTTTGCAATATATGCCCTGCAGGAATCCAAAGCCAAAAAGTGAAAACCTGGTTAAAAAATGTGGCCCCTGGAGTAATGGTTTCGGTATCTGGCGATTGTTATTGGTGCTGCTGCCATTATTCAGATAATGTAGCTTTTGCGTTGATATTGCCTTTGGGGTGACCGTTGTTAGGGGAATTTGCCACTTGGTTTATTGGCGTTTGTATGTTAGTGCAGGGATCACCTCTTGTGTCACCATGCCTTTGGCCACGGCATAAGTTATAAAAGAATTTTTCGGTTAGGAGAAGGGTTTAAAATCCCTAAAATTTAAGGAGGTATGATCTGCAATCTTATTATTGGGAATATTTTTCTCGTCACTTCAGCTAAACCCCATTGAGATTATCAAATTTGCCCAGGTTGCCAACGGATTACTTTTGCCCTTAATAGCAATTTTCTTGTTTTGGATTGTGAACAAAACCTCTAGTTTGGAAGGATACTGCAATTCCTTAAAACAAAATGTACTGGAATTTAGAATAATAAAGATCACTTTTTTTCTCGGTGCTAAATCTATTCAAACAGTATTTCAGAATTTTTGGACAAATTTTATTTGAAGCAACCTGGGCAAATTTTATTAACTGATTACCTACAGGATTTCTTAACTTTATATTTTTAAGCACTCAAACCTTAATGAACTGATTAGTTAAAATATGAATTATATACATATCAATTGTGATTTAGGTGAAGGCGGGCGTTATGACCAGGAATTAATGCCGCTGATCTCTGCCTGCAATATCGCCTGCGGAGGACATGCCGGAACGCTGGAAAGCATGCATCAGACTGTTATGTTTGCTATAGAAAACAAGGTTGAAATAGGAGCTCATCCATCGTATCCGGATAAAGAAAATTTTGGCAGAATATCAATGGAAATTCCTGCTGAAGATTTAAAGCTTTCTATCATAGCGCAAATTTTAAGTTTAAAACAAATCGCTGAAGCAGAAGGTGGAAAACTCACCCATATTAAACCTCATGGAGCCCTGTATAACGATGCCGCAAAAGATGAAAATATCGCCAGAATTGTGATCGATTCTATACTGGAATTCGAAGAAAATTTTTCAATTTATTCGCCTCAGAATTCGGTGATTTCCAAACTTGCTGAAGGTAAAATAAAAGTAATTTCTGAAGCCTTTGCCGATAGGAATTACAACGAAAATTACAGCCTGGTTTCCCGTTCAAAACCCAATGCGTTGATCACTCAAAAAGAGCTTGTTTTTCAACACCTTTTATCTATGTATTCCAATAAAAAGATCACCTGTGAAAACCAGCAAAAATTAGACTCTAATGCCACTACTTTTTGTTTGCACAGTGACACTCCTGATTCGGTTGAAATCCTGAAATTTCTTAAGCAAAAATTCAGGGAAAACAACATTCAAATTCTACATTCATGAACAGTAAAATTCCCCGGATAAGAGCGATGGGGGAGCGTGCGATCCTGATTGAATTTGAACCTGAAATAAGTGAAAACATCCTTGAAAAGGTCTTATTTTACAAAAATAAAATTGAAGATCATTATTTTAAAGTAGAAGTTGAGGTAATAAACACATACAACTCGTTATTAGTTAATTATGTTTATACAATAGAGAATGTCTATGATGAGGTTTTGGTCTTAAAAGGACTGTTTCAGGGAACTAAGATAACAAAAAAAACCATTATACAACTTTATAATATTCCAGTGTGTTATGATGCCGAATTTGGTTTGGATCTGGAGTTGATATCCCAGGAAAAGAACCTGTCACTGGATCAAATTATCCGGTTGCATACTCAACCAATTTACACGGTTTATTTTATAGGGTTTTTACCCGGTTTCTTATACCTGGGGGGTCTCGATAAAAAGCTTCAGATCTCCAGAAAAAATCAGCCAAGAATGGAGGTTCAAAAAGGGGCTGTTGGAATAGGTGAAAATCAGACGGGAATTTACCCGAAAACCAGTCCGGGAGGATGGCAGATAATAGGTAGTTCCCCGGTGCCCCTTTTTGATAAAAACAGGCTTCCTCCATGTGAGATTTCAGCAGGTGATAAAGTGAAATTTTATCAGGTTTCAAAAAGTGAATTTCTGAAGATTTCAGAAGAAATTAAAGAAGGAAAATTTCAATTTAAAAAGGTGGATTATGAAGGCTGAAATTGAAGTTTTACAACCGGGATTATTTTCCACTATTCAGGATTCTGGCAGGAATGGATTTCTGAAATATGGCATTCCAATGAGTGGTGTTATGGATCTTTATGCAGCCAAAATGGCCAACCTTATTTTGCGAAATCCGCCAGATTCGGCGATACTTGAAATTACCCAAATGGGGCCGAAATTAAAATTTTCCGATCCTGCTAAAATCTCGATTTGTGGTGCTTTGCTTTCTCCAAAAATCAATAAGTTTCCGATAGAGAATAATAGGGTTTACAAAATTGAGGCTGGTGATGAATTGAGTTTTGGAAAACGAGAGTTGGGCTGCAGGGCATATTTGGCAATTTCGGGAGGCTTCAAAACCGAAAGAGTTCTTAATAGCCAAAGTTGGTTTGAAGGTGTTACCGATATTTTTAAATTAAACAAGACAATGAAACTGCCTTATGAATCGACAAATGAATCTAAAACAGAAACGAATGCTTCCATAAAATTCACCTCAGAATATCTGTTGACATCTGAAATCGACGTTTTCCCAGGTCCTGAATTTGATTTGCTTACTGAAAGTGAGCAGAAAATACTGAGATCCCGTAATTTTTCCATCGATAAAAACAACAACAGAATGGCCATTCAGTTACAGGAAATCATGGGAAATACGTTGAACCCAATCATTACCGGACCGGTATTGCCGGGAACCGTTCAACTCACTCCTTCAGGGAAATTGATCGTATTAATGCGGGATTGCCAAACTACGGGAGGTTATCCCAGGGTGATGCAATTAAGTGAAACAGGAATGAACAAGATTGCACAAAAAATTATTGGAGAGTGCGTAAGTTTCGCTTTTTTGGGATAGTTAAAAATGATGTTTGCGAGGTTTAAAATTCTGAATTCCGGATTCAAAACTCAAAATTTCAATTCCGAATTATCGAATAATAGCTCCAACATACAACCTGAAACCTTTGTGAATTAGCAAACTGATTTGGGGAAATAATAAAACTCTCTTAATTTGCGGGTTTAACTTATAAAATATGTGAATTCCTGAGTACCTTCGCCAATAATAAAGAAATAAAAAATTGATCGATTCAGCAAAAATAGAACTTCGCAACCTACGGGTAAAAGATTACGAGGAATTGAAAATTTCCATGATCGAAATTTACAGCGGCCTGTCCAATGCCTATTGGAGCAAAGCGGATATTAAAACTCTGGTAAACAAATTTCCCGATGGCCAGTTTTGTATTGTTATAGACGGAAAAATTGCGGGATGTGCCTTAGCTATTATTGTGGAATATGATAAAGTTGATGAGGACCATAAATACATTGATATTATTGGAGGCGAAAATTTTGCTAACCATACTAAGGACGGTGATGTTTTATATGGCATTGACGTGTTTATACTCCCTGAATACAGGGGAATGCGTTTGGGCCGCAGGCTTTATGAAGC
>Ga0314774_1002485_pt1 | contig 10317 bp, 9 predicted proteins | sample MetaGCBIA2018_FD_204515 | JGI IMG/M metagenome (GOLD analysis project Ga0314774, IMG submission 204515) | Cryopeg brine microbial communities from Beaufort Sea near Barrow, Alaska, United States - CBIA 2018 | ecosystem: Environmental > Aquatic > Marine > Coastal | place: USA: Alaska | collected... | reverse complement strand
GGTCTTGTACCAGGTCATAAATGATAATTTGGAACTTTCCAGGATCGTACCACTGCGCAGGGATATCCTTGCCTTACAGGACTTACATTGATAGCTCCATTTATTTTTGAGCCAAAAATGGTCTGTTAAGCCGCAGCGGTTACAGGTAACCCCTTCCTTATCGCGCTGCTCCTTGAAATGCATGCGGCAGCTTTGCTCATCGGCAAAGTGAACTCCAAAAGAAAATAAATCCATCTTTAATCTTTTAAATTTATTCAAATATAGGAGTATTTCCATTATTAGGAATGTTTCCGGATATACAATTTCTTATTTAATAAAACAACTTGAATTGTTCAGTATTAATATTTTTTTTGAAAAATAGTTTTAATTCAATAAGAAGTACAGTAAGCACCATAAATAAGCGATTCACATCATTTACGGTTTTATAGCGTTGATTATCAAGTAATTTAGAGTATTGAAAATTAATAATCATCTAAATCTGTCATTATGAAAAATTTAATCATTTATTCGCTATTGTTATTATGTGTTGTTTCAGTTAAGGCACAGGAAATAACTAAACTGGAAGCAACCACGATTACTTTTGAACCTTTTGTAACTGATGTAATTTCCTATCTGGATAATAATACTTTTATAGTGAGAGAGAGTAAAGTCGGGGAATTTAGTGCAAACCCTATTGAATTTATGAAAGAAAATTTTGACATTCAAAACTTTATCTCCTATTTGGACCTAAAGAAAAATACTGACCTTCAAAAATCCCATTTCGAATCTTATCGGGTTACATTTTCAAGTGATAAAGGCTATTTAGAAGCTAAATTCTCCAGAGACGGGGAGTTGACGGATACTGCACAAAACTTTAAAAATATTCTGGTACCATTAAATGTTCGAAGAGAGCTTTATACAAATTATAAAGGTTGGAACATGGTTAAAAACACTTATACAGCCAGCGGTAAAAGTGACCAAATAGATAAAGAGCTGTACAGAATAAAACTTAAGAACGGCAACAAGTCTCAAATTGTAAAGATTGTTCCGGATAGAATGGGAAGTGATATTGTAGCGCGTAATTAATGATATTCTATTATTTATCCCAACAAAAGAAGATACGGCTAGCTTATTAGAATAAGCTAGCCGTATCTTTATTCCCTTTTTTTGATAGCGAATAGTGATCAAAGAAAAGTCAACTAATCGGTTCATAAAATATCCAAATACTTGTTAGTTATCACAAGAGATCAATCATATATAAACTTCCAGCTGCCATCCTCTTGCTTTTTCCATACTGTGTGGAAATATCCCAAAGCTGATTGGGGTTCTCCTTCCGCTGAAATCGCTGAAAAAATAAATGGCCCATAAGTATAGGCCATATCTCCTGCCCTGGCAACTTCCACAAATTCCGGTTCCCATTCCAAGCTGACATTCTGCAGCGTCTGGCTGTCAAAATAGGCGGCTATCTGTTGCTTTCCTTTAATAATCTTTCCATTGCGGTTCAGTACCGCGCTGTCTGCCGCAAATTCTAAAAAGGCTTCCTTCAGCCCAACTTCCCTGGCCATTTTAGCGAAGGCAATTTCGGTTGCAATGATTTCTTCTTGGATAGGTTCCAGGGAAGTATTTTGAGAACAGGAGTTAAAAACCAGAAATACGAGGATAAATAGTTTCATTTTCATTTTTTAATGAATGAGATTTAGATTCTGAAGTTGTAAAACAAGGTGTTATATCCTAACCCAATTTAGCAGTATCACAACACATCATAGAATAGGCTGGGAAAGTTATTAGCTCTGTCCGGGACAATTAAAGGGTAATTTTATTATAGTTTCAACCCCGGAACCATCTGGTTGGTTCTTCATGTTCAGAATATGTTTTTTCTCATATAAATTGAGCAGTCTTTCATTTAAATTAGACAAACCTACACCTTTAGTAAGCAGTTCGCTGAAGTTTTCAGTAAGCAATTTTCCGTTATTTTCGACTTTGAATACTATAAAACGCTTTTCACAATAGACTGAAATTTTTATTGTTAGTTTTGTATGATTATAGGAATATCCATATTTAATGGAGTTTTCTATTATTGGTTGAAGAATTATGGCAGGGATCATACACGGCATTAATTTGGGATCTATATCTTCCTCTATTGTTAAATGATCTGAAAACCTCATTTTTACAATATTCAGGTAATATTCCAATACCTCAAGTTCCTTTCCCAGGGTGATAAACTTTTCATCGCTATTGTACAATATCTCCCTTAAAAAATCACTTAGATCAGCAATAGTATCACGGGCGCTTTTGGGATCTATTTCTATAAGACTGGAAATATTATTTAAGGTATTAAATAAAAAATGTGGTTGCAGTTGGGAGGTAAGCATTTTCATTCGTGTATTTACCAGTTGGGTTTCCAGTTTCCCTCTCCTTTCTTCTTCCTCCTTCACTTGATTAACATAGTAATAGGTGTAAATTATAAAAACCATCGCAAAATAAATAAGAAAATTCACGTCCAGCACGTACATGAAATTATTCAGGTTTTCCATTATGCTCAGCTCCCAAATATTCGATACGCCAGTTATAAGATTTTGGAAATTCACCATAACCCTAATAACCAAACCAATGGTTAAAGAAAGAAAAATATGAAGAAAGAAAATTTTCCTCCAGGAGACTTTTTTTATAATAAGCCGTTTTGTACTCATTGCAATAAGTGACATATAACCGATGACTACTATCCAGTCTATAAGAAAATCGTTTAAGATGAAATGCGTCATTGAATATTTGACATTTTCATCCAGGAAAACCTTTATATAGAGGATTTTTGTGATATAAAAAACATAAAAGAGGGTGTAAAAACCCATCAGTAAAAGGATGAGTTTTCCGTCAAAATACTTTCTTTGAATACGTAACAATTTCATTTTATATACCTAAAAGGCGCAGTAAATCCTTTTTATTGGATTTGCTCACCCTGATTAATTTATTGTCCTTCATTCTAACATCAAGCTCAGAATAATCTGAATGCACGATTTCTTTGATAAAATTGATATTCACGATAGCAGATCTGTGAGTTCTGACAAAATTTTTCTTCCCTAACAATTCAATTAAATTATTCAAGGATTCCCTTAATAGATATTTGTTTTCTTCCGTATAAATTTCGACATAAGAACCTGAGGCACATATATATTTGATGTTTTCCGATTCGAGCAAAATTGTGCGGTGGCCTTGTTTGACAGGGATTCTTAACGGTTTTTGTATTTTCCTTTCCTCAATGTTCAGTTTGAAAAATTCCCGCATCTTTTTTTCGAAATTTTGATCTATTTCCTTGGGAGATAATTTTAATAGCTTGTCTATAGCCCTGTAAAAACGCTCATCCCGATAAGGTTTTAAAATAAAATCAAAGGCTTCATAATCAAAAGCATCAATGGCATAATTTTCATGAGCCGTGATGAATATAACAATAGGTTTTGGAGATATTTTTATATTTGATAATACCTCAAAACCATTCATATCTAACATATTAACATCCAAAAAAACAAGATCGGGCTTTAATTCATTGATTTTCACAATGGCAGTTTTTCCATCGGAACATTCCTCCACAACATTGATTTGCTCAACAGAAGTGAGCAGATTCAAAATTCTTTTTCGGGCCAGGACTTCATCGTCTACTATAAGTGCTTTCATAAGTTTTTAACTAAAAGGCCTCCTCTGCAATTTAATCAAAATCAATATTTATTTCATTAAAATACAGGAGTTTAACTTAAAAACTTGAAGTTTTTAACATAGAAAATTGAATATTGATTACATATTCGAATTTCATTTAATTTTTAGGTATTATGTGTATAGAATCGTCTCCCGTTAATTGGAATTTTCAGGAATCGTATCTTCCGGAGAAGGAGTTTTTTTTAACCGATAATTAGAGCCAGGAACCAAGAGAAAAGACAAATGAAAAAATATTCGTGTATTTATAGCAATTAAAAAGAAAGACAGAAGTCAAAATAAAAATTCGGAATAATAAAATTAGGCATAGGCAGCAAATTGGAAAACAAGAGCCAGGATTAAGTGCTAAAAGATCACTAACCTCATACTTCAAACTTCGTATTTCGAATTAACGAAACTCCAACTATCCCCTAAGGAGTTTTGCTTTTTGCTCATCAAATTCGGATTGTGTAAGGATGCCGGCATCCACCAGGTTTTTTAGCTTTTGTAGTTCATCGGCAATACTTATTTGAGGACCCCGGGAATTTTTTAGAGCGTCGGACATTGCTTGGGAAGTTCTCCTCTGTGTATTTGCCATAACATTGGCCATGCAGAGTTTGCGAATTTTGTCGGCATCTTTTTTTCCAAAACCGTTGACAATTATAGGATCAGAACCTGTGCTTTTAAAGTTTAAAGTTGCACCGAAGATTTTTTTATCGACTGTAATTCCCGTAATATTTTGAAAATCCAGGGTTTCTGTATCAACCGAGATCATGTGCCAGTTTCTACGTTCAAATTCCACCCTGTTTTCATCAATTGTAAGAAGGTTAGGAGTAAAGGGATGAAAATCTCCATGTAAAGCCCTTAAAATATATTTTGAGCTGAAGGTAAATTCTTCTGCCATAATTGTTTGATTAATTTTTACCGTTATTAAATTCAATCTCCATCGTATAATGGGAGTTGAAATTTTTGGGTTGGTCCTGTAAATTTAATTGTTTTATTAAAGCTTTGCAGGTGGTTTAACTTTTCATTTTCTTGAAGTTAGAAGTACGAGGTACGAAGAGAGAAGTTAAATTGAAAAGTGAAAGGAAAGAGTCAAGAGCCAGGAGACAAGACTTAACTAATTCAAATTTTGATAAAGTGATGGAGTGACGAAGTAACTGAGGGGGGCATTAAAACATTTGTGGAAGAACGAGAAGCAAGAGCCATAAGGCATGACTAAAAAAACCAAATTTTGATTAAGTGATGAGGTGCCGGAGTGATGCAGTAAAAGTGTTTGTGGGAGAAAGAGAGCCAGGAGCCAGGAATCAAGACTAAAAAAAACATGGTACTTAGCATACCGGGCAAAGGAAAAAGAGCCGGAACTAATCTTCTAATTTCGTATTTCTAACCTCGTACTTCATTTTTTCCTCGTCTGATATAAATCATAGTCCCGGAATATTTTTTTGGTTATTTTTATTAGGTGATATAAACTCGGTGAACGATTATCTAAAAGCTTATAATTAAACCTTATAATAATGAAAACACCAAAGAACAACCGGATAGGAGTATGGATGGATTATGCCCATGCTTATTTTATTGAATACGACGGAATTAACGCCGTGATTGTTGATGCAATAGAAGCCCCATCAGTAGGCCACCTCAGGGAAAAAGGGGAAACCGATAACAAAACAAGGTTTTCCGAAAATCCCCAGCATTCTTCTCCCAATGAATATAGCAAGCAAAATATTGAAGAAGAGGAACTGAAGAAATATTTTAAAACGCTGGAAAAAAATCTGGAAGCTTACCGGGATATACTTTTATTTGGACCCGGAACTGCCAGGGATCAGTTTTTTAAACGAATTTCAGAAAAACATTTTTTAGAAGGCAAAAGAATTTCGGTACAGATTAGTGATAAATTGACCGAAAACCAGATGGTTGCTCTTGTGGAGGATTACTTTGAAACAAAGTGAGAACCTCTTATTTTTCGGTAATTTTAATTAATACCGGCATATCAACCTGCACTGGAAATTAGATGTATAGGTCCCCTTAAAAAAGGTATTCTATTTGGGTATATGCTTTGCTACAGACATTTATACTTAATTTTATGCCATAAAGGCTAATGAACCAGGAGATTTATTTCCTTTGGGCAATTATGGCATAAAATAAATCGCTGCTGGATTAAAAACAACGGAATTTTATAATTTTTCAAAAATCTCCACAAACTCTTTTTGGAGACTTAATGACTTGTCCTTCGCGTACCAGGTGTGCAATTCCTTTTCAAAATCTGCCTTGGTAACTTCAAGTGGGTTTTCTTTCCAATGAAGCATTATTTGATGTGCAGAGATAGGACGCGGCCCCCAGGAAAATAATTCCTCCCCTTCCTGATTAAATGATACAAGTTTGGGAATAGACTTACCGCCATTGGTTCTATATTTATCTATCCATTCCGGATTTTCATCCCTTAATATTATACGCAGGTCGATTTTTTCTTTGGAAGCAGCGGCTATTTTTGCAATTACCGGCAAATTTTGAGCACTATCCCCACACCAGGTTTCGGTTATGAGGTACCATGTTTGTGGTTTTTTTATGCCTTCAATAAGCTCAATGAATTCCGGTTGAAGGTTAACGGTATTGTTCAATCGTTTCATACGCTTGTTGTTCAGGCTGGTGTACTCAGCCATAACTTCGCTTTGATCTTCCCCGGAGGATTTGCCTTCTTTGGAAAGCTCTATCATCCATTCGTAAAATTCATTATAACTAAAAACAGGATTTTTTATGTTCATTTTATGTTCATTTTATTATTATAAACGAAACTTGATTTTTAAGCCTTTAATAATTTAATCGTGGTCTTTCATACGGAAGGAGAATTTATTTAAACCATAAGTCGCTTGGTTTTCATGATACTTACATTAAGGTATAGATAATAAAATCTATTTTTCAATAAGAATTCAATATTAAAACGCAACTCTTGGATTTATTTGAAGATGCTTGATGATTGTGAATTATGAAAATCCTTATACAAGAAATTGACCAGATTGAATAGAATCAAAAATTAGCTTTAAATTCGTAAAAATTAAATTTTTGAAAGGTTTTTATTTCATTTTACTCTGTTTTATTTCCTTACCCGGATTTGCCCAGGAATTGCCGGCCGTAATAAATTTTGATCCCAATATTTACGAAGCGGGAAATCAAAACTGGATGATTTCCCAGGCATCAAACAAAAATTTATATATCGCAAATGGTTCGGGTTTATTAGAATATAATGGCGCCCAATGGCATTTGTACCCAATACCCAACAATACAATTGTAAGATCTGTAAAAGCTGTGGGAAACAAAATTTTCACAGGTGCCTATATGGAAATAGGGTATTGGATGAAAAACAGCAAAGGTGTACTTGAATATACCAGCCTTATACCTCAAATTCCCGGGGGAGTACAGGATGGAGAAGAGTTCTGGCATATGGAATATATGGGAGAGGTCCTGGTTTTCCATAGTTTTGAAGGACTTTATCTTTATAACTTGAAAACCCTTGAAATATCAAGGGTGAACACCCCTGCCGGGGTTATCAAAAATCTTTTTACAGGAGTAGGCACGGTCTATTTTCAGGTGATGACACAGGGTTTATTCACCGTAAAAAATAACAAGACTGAAATCGTTATTCCACAGGAAGAATTAGGCAATATTGAAATAATGCACGTTTCTCAACGAGATAATTTTCTTCAATTGATTGGCCGTAACGTAAATTTTTATAAATGGGATGGCAAGGAATTAATAAGGAACAACCTGGAACTAAGTGAAAAGCTACAAAACCAAAGTGTTTTTACGGCGGTTAGTCTTGATGATAATTCCCTTCTCCTTGGCACTGTTGAGCAAGGAATATATCATATAGATAAGAATGGCGAGATCCTGTTACATTTCAATCAGAAAAACGGATTATTGAATAATACGGTCCTCGATCTGTTTGTAGATGAGGATAATAACGTTTGGGCGGGATTGGATAATGGACTTAGCGTTATCAACCAGGATTCTCCTTTTATGCTATACCAGGATAATTACGGAAATTTAGGATCTGTTTATGCTTCCTTTCAAACAGATGAATTCCTTTACCTGGGAACCAATCAGGGATTATTTTTTAAAAGGAAAAACGAAGATTTTTTCAACTTTATGAAAGGAACCAATGGGCAGGTTTGGAGTTTACAGCTTGTTGACAATAACTTGTTCTGTGGACATAATAATGGGACTTACCTAATAAAAGGAGATGTGGCAACCAGGATATTTGACCATTCGGGAACCTGGGTGGTTAAAAATTATGAGGGGATGCCTGGATATTATCTGCAGGGACATTATGATGGAATAAGCCTTTTACGGGAAGAGAACGGAAAGTTCAACTCCCTGGGAATGGTTGAAAATTTTCACCTTTCTTCAAAATTTATTGTATCGGAAAAGGATGGGGATATTTGGACGGTAAATGATCATCAGGGTATTTACAGAATTCAATTGGACTTTCCCCAAACCCTTGATGGCAGTATAGAAAATTATTCTTTTAGGGAGATTTCGGGAATAAATTCCAGCATTTTTAAATTTAATGATACTCTGTATTATTCAGCTAAAGAACAATTATTTCAATTTCAGGAAAAGGAGAATAAATTTATGGCCGAAAGCAGCCTGGGAACAATTTTCAAAAATCTTGATCTTGTTTCGGGAAAATTGATCAATACGGGAAACAACTTGCTTTGGGGATTTTTGGAAGATGCCGTGTTTAGTATAGAGGTGGCCCAATTAAGCAATTCCTATAAGATTAGCAAGGTACATTTACCAAAGGATCTTCGGAATATTACCCTGGGATATGAAAACATTAATTTACTCGATAAAAATTCATATTTATTGGGAGTTTCCAATGGTTATCTGAAATTTGACAGGAATTTTACCCGAAACCTGGAATATGAAATTAAAATTGACAGGATTTTGATTTCAGTCCTGGATGGATCTCCGGAGGTTATAAACCTAAACGATTCCCCCTCCTTCAATTATAAATCAAATAATATAACTTTTGAGTATAATATCCCGGAATATAAAAAGTTTATCTCTCCGGTTTATAGATACAGACTTCTGGGCTTAAGCAGCAAATGGGTTGCCTGGTCAGGAATTCCTGCAGCGGAATTTGAAAATTTAGCATTTGGGGATTATGAATTTCAGGTAAGGGGTCAAATAGGAGAAAATCTCACTAATACGGAAAGTTTTAAATTTCGGGTAGACAGGCCTTGGTTTTTCGGGTATCCGGCCTTGGGAGTTTATATGGCGTTTATTTTATTTCTTGCTGTATTAGTTCATAAAGCCTATGAAAGGAATCACAATAAAATTATTGAACAGAATGAAAAGGCTTTAAAAATGAAAAATCTGGAAGCCGAACAAATAATAAGTAAGCTTCAAAATGAACAGCTGGAAATGGATATAACCAATAAAAACAAAGAACTTGCTGTTTCTACTATGAGTCTGATCAGAAAAAATGAATTTCTCACCAATATAAAGGATCAGTTAAAGGAATCGGGATCCTCTAAAATTATATCGGTTATTAAAACCATTGATAAAGATATTAATGAGGAAGATAATTGGAATTATTTTAAAGAAGCCTTTAATAATGCCGATAAGGATTTCTTTAAAAAGATCAAAGCCCTGCATCCTAAACTCACCCCGAACGACTTAAAACTCTGTGCTTACTTAAGACTCAATCTTTCTTCCAAAGAAATTGGTCCATTGCTGAATATTTCGGTCAAAAGTGTAGAAATTAAGAGATATCGTTTGCGTAAAAAGATGGATTTAGACCGTGAAGCGAATTTAACCCTGTATATTCTTAATATTTAAACCTTTACAATCCTTAACACAAACTCTACATTACCTTTACAAAGGCCGCAAAAACACATCTTTTTGGTTAATATCTAACTTCCTGTCTGTTAATAAATTTCACTCTTTTGCTATATTAAATAAGGCTTTTGAAGTATCTATACAATATTTCTTCCACCTGTATATATTTTGTATAGGTGGAATTCGCATTCTCTTAACATTCTCTTGATACATTGCTAAGACAATTTTAACAATTAATCCAATGAATAAATTTACATGTTTTTTAATTGTCCTTTTTGGAGGTGTTCTTTCTATGGTTTCTCAAACGTTTTCGGTTAAAGGGAATGTTTCAGATGAAAATAAGATGCCGTTACTTGGGGTCAATGTATTAGTCAAGAATGAGGCCAGGGGAACAACAACTGACTTTGACGGAAATTATTCACTTGATGTTTCCCCAAATGAGACTTTGATTTTCTCTTATGTAGGCTTCGCCATTAAAGAGGTAGCAATAGACAAATCCCAAACCCTGGATGTCGTCCTGCAGGAGGATAAAAATAGTTTGGAGGAGGTTGTTGTTATAGGTTATGGGACTCAAAAGAAGAGTGTTGTTACAGGAGCTATTTCAAGTGTAAAAGCAGCTGATATAGAAGACCTTCCTGTTGAAAGAGTAGAGCAAGCTCTTCAGGGTAGAGTTTCAGGTGTAGTTATTGCGGCTGACGCTGGACAACCGGGATCCTCTTCTACAGTAAGAGTAAGGGGTGTTACTACCTTTGGGAATAATAATCCTCTTTGGGTTATTGATGGCGTTATTGTAGATTCGGGTGGTATTGG
>Ga0314774_1002482_pt1 | contig 10319 bp, 10 predicted proteins | sample MetaGCBIA2018_FD_204515 | JGI IMG/M metagenome (GOLD analysis project Ga0314774, IMG submission 204515) | Cryopeg brine microbial communities from Beaufort Sea near Barrow, Alaska, United States - CBIA 2018 | ecosystem: Environmental > Aquatic > Marine > Coastal | place: USA: Alaska | collected... | reverse complement strand
AGCTTACAAAACAAGAGGATAAGCCTCGGCAGCAATTACTGATGGCGAGAATCTACAAAAAAATGCTTTAAAATGCATCAAGGGCTAACATAAACTGGCTTCGCTAGAGAGCTTTTCAACACCCTTTATAGATCAAAGGTTTATTGTTAAGGATCCAAAATCAGCGGTTGAAAGATTTTCATCAGAGGTTATCAGACCCTATCTGCGGCTAAACGGCTTGTGGTGGGACCTTAAAGTCAAAGGTTTTTGCCGCTGATAAAATCTGATCAGGTCTGATAGATCAACAGTTTTATAACTTAAACAAAGGTCATACTCTGAAAAGCGTGTAACGGTAAAGAGTAGAGTCTTTTCATTGTAGGTTACGAGGCCGGGCTAAGGCACTGTTAATCAGTTTCTCAACTTTTTTTTGGTTATAAGTCCGTTTTTAAAAGGGAATTAATAGGGAGTTAACATCATAAAAAAGGCGACCTGCAGGTCCCCTTTTTTTACTCTTGTGTCCGTTGAAACTGCTGCTCGGCATGATAGGAGGAGCGAACCAGCGGCCCCGATTCGACATGGCTGAATCCGAGCGACAGAGCTTTATCCCCCAGCGCCGCAAATTCAGCCGGCGACAGGTAGCGATCGACCGGCAGATGCTCCTTGGTCGGTTGCAGATATTGACCGAGAGTCAACAGTTTGCAGCCGGCAGCAACCAGATCTTGCAGGACGCAGACAATCTCGTCTTCCCGCTCCCCCATACCGAGCATCATCCCTGATTTGGTCGGAATCTCTGGCGCGAGCCTGCCGGACGCGGCGAGAAGGTCGAGGGAACGTCGGTAATCGGCCCCGGCCCGGGCGAGAGTATAGAGCCGCGGAACCGTTTCAATATTGTGACCGAGAATGTCCGGACCGGAAGAGAGAATCGTCTGCAACGCAGCAGCATCCCCCTGAAGATCGGGAATCAGAAGTTCAATGGTACAATCTGGGGCCCGATCGCGAATGGCGAACACCAGTTCGGCGAAACAGGCGCCCCCTCCGTCCGGCAGATCGTCGCGGGTCACCGAGGTGATCACCGCATGCCGCAGCTTCAGTTCGGCCACCGCCGTCGCAACCTTGCTGGCCTCAGTCGGGTCGGGCGGCATGGGGTGATCATTCTGAACATTACAGAAAGCGCAGTTGCGGCTACAGCGATCACCGAGAATCATGAATGTGACGGTACCGCTCCCCCAGCACTCGGCCTGATTCGGGCAAGCCGCGCTGCGACAAACGGTGTTCAGCCCCCGCTCGCGGTGATAACTGTCGATAAGGCGGTAACCCTCCCCCCCCGGCATCTTCACCTTGAGCCAATCCGGTTTCCGCACTCCAGTTCGTTTCATGCGTTACAACTCTTTCCCGTTAGGTCAAAAAAAACAGAGACGGGCCGGTCTCGTTGACCGACCCGCTCCACAACCAACTAAAACGACTCACAACTTAAACATGATGGCTAAGCAAAAATTTCGTCCAGCAAGGCGGAGTCGTTTTTCAGGATCGAAGGCATACATCGGTATGTCGAGAGTCTGAAAAACTGCGACAACGCCGCTGGGCGGACTTTTCGCGACGCCATCAGACCATTTCGAAGTTGCTCTTGTCTGCGCCACAGAGCGGACAAACCCAATCTTCCGGGAGGTCCTCAAAAGCTGTTCCTGCAGCGATACCGCTATCGAGGTCACCGATCTCAGGGTCATAAATGTAATCACAAATGATACAACGGTACTTTTCCATAATAAACCTCCAGAAAGCATGAGTGGACTGCGTAAAAAGATGAAAAATCAGTCTAAACTATTTTCCGGACTTAGCAATCCCCTTTCACCTTCCCTTGTTGTAATTTTTCAATTCAATCGACCATAGAGAGAAGAATCCGTACTGTCTCTTCGATGCCGTCGGCCGCTTCGCTGATCCGTCCGGCCAGCATATACGCAGGAGAGGTCACAATCTTGTGCTCACGGTCGACGACCACCTCCCTGACCGGGCAGTCAATATGCGTCGCCCCCATTTTCTGAATCGCTTCGGCTGTTCCGGTATCGGTACCAATGGTCAGGCTCGGAGCGAAGTCAGAACCGAGAACCCTGGCCAGCAGTGCCGGCGCGATACAGACGGCGCCGAGAGGTTTCCCCCCCTCAACCGTCTCTTTCAAAAGCCGCGCAACCTCCGGATGCACCGAGCAATCCGGACCATTGACAGCAAAATCACAAAGATTTTTTGCGGCACCGAATCCGCCGGGCAGAATCAGGGCGTCATAATCTGCAACCGTCACACTCTTTATATCGACAATATTTCCACGGGCAATCCGGGCCGATTCAACCAGAACATTTCGGGACTCACCTGCTGCCACCTCTCCGGTCAAATGGTTGACAACATGCATCTGATCAACATCTGGAGCCATGCAAAAAGCCTCCGCTCCGGCACGATCGAGAGCAAGCAGAGTAATCACTGTCTCGTTAATTTCACTCCCGTCATAAACACCACACCCCGAAAGAACCACACCAACTTTTTTCATCGTCTTGTCTCCTTCTCTTTTAGAAAAAGGTTCTCACCAAAACAGCAAACCGTAACGTCACAGTTTGGAAAAAACCACGGCAACCGCCCGGGGGCGTTGTTGACTGACCGCTACATAGCCATGACGTTCATTGGAATTATAACAGACCGAATCACCGGGGCGCATGCGCATGATCTGTTCCCCATAGTGAAAGACTAACTCCCCCTCGAGCAGAAACAGGAACTCTTCCCCCTCATGACTCACGAGAAGGTCATCGGAGAGCTCCCTCTGCTCAAATTCGACGATAAACGGTTCAAAGTTACTCCCTTTCTTGCCGAAAGCGAGAGAATGATAACTGTATGGCGGAACTTCAAACCCGGACTTGCTCCGGATTGAGTGCTTGTGACTTTCCCCGGCCCGGGTGAAAATACAGTTGCGAGCCCCCTCTTCCTGAAAAAAATGGTGCAGACCGACATCAAACACCCTGGCAATCCTCAACAGGGTCGCCAGCGGTGGGATCACCTGCTCATTTTCAATCTGCGATAAGAGCGGTTTGGACAGACCGGTGGCGTCGGCTAACGCCTGCAACGTCATCCGCTTCTCCTGACGCATTGTCCTGATCTTCATCCCGATCTGTAGCTCTTTAACTTCCGCTCTGGCATTTTCCATCGAAATTAGCGACTCCCTGGAGGTTAAGTTTTTTTACCCCGAGCTATGTTACAAGTCAACCGTTACTGTTATCAATCTATAATTCGAGTCAACCACTCCTCATCCACAAATTTCAGACGCTACGCAAATTATTTTGACCTCTGCGCCGATCCCTCCTATCATATCGCCCACCAACAACTTATTAAACAGACGGACAACCACACAAATGACAACTCGCCCGACATCTCCTACCGGGAGCGCCTACCTCCTGCTTCTCCTCCCTCCGCTGTTCTGGGCGGGGAATGTTGTTCTGGCCCGTGGCATTATCGATCTGATTCCACCGGTCTCCATGTCGTTCTGGCGTTGGACAATCGCTCTTTTGCTTTTGGCACCGTTCACCTGGAAGCAGGTCCGTCGGGACTGGGCGGTCGCCGTACAGGGGTGGAAGATTCTCTCTCTGGTCGCATTTCTCGGCATCGCCAGCTTCAATATCATGCTTTATGCCGCTGTCCACACGACGACCGCACTGAACTGCGCCCTGATGCAGGCCGCCATGCCGGCGGCGATCATACTTGTCAGCTTCTTGATCGATCGGGTGCGAATCGTGCGGAGGCAGGCGTTCGGCACCGTCCTCTGTATGGCTGGAGCCATCTATATTGTCTTAAAAGGAGAGATCGACACCCTGATTGAACTCCGTCTGACCGAAGGGGACCTGATCATGTTTGTGGCGATCTTTTTCTATGCCACCTATACGGTCCTGGTCAGAAGACGACCGCAGATCCACCCTTTGAGTTTTTTAACGCTGATTATCGCGATAGGGGTGCTCATCCTCTTCCCGCTCTACCTCCTGGAACAACAGTTCACTCCTGCACTAATCGTCAACCGGGAGGTTTTACTCAGTATCGGCTATGTCGCGATCTTTCCGTCAATTGTTGCCTATCTCTGCTGGAATCATGGGATTGAGCGTCTCGGGGCGAACCGGGCCGGTCTCTACATAAATCTGATCCCGCTGTTCGCCTCGGTGATGGCCGTTCTCCTGCTCGGAGAGGAGTTTCAACCTTATCACTGGCTCGGCATGGTCCTGATTCTTTGTGGCATCACCCTGTTTAATCTACAGAGGCAATTGAAGAGGAGCCTATGACCCTGCTCAACAAAAAACGTATCAAAGCGATTCTATTTGATCTCGATGGCACTCTGTTAGAGATCGAAATGCAGAAATATATTTCGATCTACGCGGCCTCCCTGGCGGCGTGCTTGCATGACCTTGTCGCCGTCGACAAAACTGTCGATGCCATTTTTTCGGCCATCCACGCCTTGATCAACAGGGCGTCTGGCCAGGCGAGCAACGCGGCCTATTTTCACCAGCATATTGCCGGCCGACTCGGCCTCGACGCAGAGCTGGTCGAACGCAGCTTTGCCGGTTTTCTCTCGGACGGGCTCTCGATTCTCGATCCACTCATGCAGCCGACCTCACTCGCCAGAACCCTCATTGAGCAGAGCCAGGAGCGTGGGATAACTGTTGTCATTGCCACAAATCCGGTATTCCCCGAAGTCGTGGTCGAGTCGCGACTGGCGCGGGCCGGGCTCGCGGACTTCAATTTCCAGCTGGTCACCAGTTATGAAAATTGTAGCCGATGCAAACCGAATCCTGATTATTTTAGCGACATTATGGCCCGGCTCAACCTGTCAGCCGAAGCATGTCTGATGGTCGGCAACGACACGAAACACGACCTCGCTGCGCGAAAACTTGGCATTCCGACCTTTCTCGTCGACACCTGGTTGATCGACAGATGTCAGGGTGACTTCAAATCCGATTTGCGTGGCGATCATTCAGCCCTGCTCGAGTTTATTATGACAATCGACAAACAGGGGTGATTATTGACATATCTGTTCTAATTAGCTACTCTATTGCGGGTACATTTACAACAGAAACAGCCGGTTGACATTCAATAGACATCATTGTGATGCGACCGCTTCTTAATATGATGTCCGGGAACGGACTGGGAGGACAAATGGCTAAACTCGTGGACAATCCGGACTTGGCGTTCCGACTGGCGCGCGCAATCGTCTCCGACATTGCCCTTTATAACCCTGAGAAGGTCAAAGAAGGGATCACGAACGATAATATTTTCGATCTTCTCGCCGAAGAATTGACTGAGGGAAGGGATCACTTTCACACCAGGGTCTCTCCCGACATGTCGAATCGCGACCACCTGTATGACCGAGCCGTCGTCGATGTTATGATCAAACAGGCGGGTAAAATAGAAAGCTCGATCTGGTAAGGGATGAACGAACCCCTTTACTTCACATTTGAACGCGGACAAGCACCTCAGCGGCTCGATCAGTATCTTGACCTCTGCTTGCCCGACTTAAGCCGCTCCCAGATCAAACGCCTGATTGAAACCGCCCAAATACGCTGCGACGATGAGACGATCAAAGCGGGATTCAAGCTCAAAGGGGGAGAGTCGGTTACCGTCACCATCCCGGAGCCGGAACCGATCGAAGCACTCCCAGAGGCGATCCCTCTCGACATCCTCTATGAAGATGCGCATCTGATTGTGATCGACAAACCAGCAGGAATGGTTGTTCACCCGGCACCCGGCCATAGCTGCGGTACGCTCGTCAACGCCCTGTTGCACCACTGTCAGGATCTCTCCGGCATCGGTGGTCAAATCCGCCCCGGCATCGTGCACCGTCTGGATCGTGACACGTCCGGTGTTATGGTTGTTACCAAAAATGATGAAACACATCAGGAGTTGGCACGTCAATTCAAACTCCACACGATTCAGCGCCGGTACCTTGCACTGGTTTTTGGTCAACCTGAAAAAGAGGTCGGCACAATTGACAAACCGATCGGTCGGCATCCGCTGCATCGGAAGAAGATGAGCGGGACCTCCCGGCATGGACGCGAGGCAGTGACCCACTGGAAAGTGTTGCAGCGGTTTGACACCGACCGACTGACGTTGCTCGAATTAAGACTTGAAACAGGGCGCACGCACCAGATCCGGGTCCACCTTTCCGAGGCGAACCATCCCGTCGTCGGAGATCCGGTTTACGGAAACTCGCGACGTGGCAACCACTTGCCAGATACGACCCTGCGCGCGATGGTTCAGGGGCTGAACAGACAATTTCTTCACGCCAGGCTGCTCGGGTTCAGACATCCGGCTACCGGAGAGGAGATGGAATTCAGCTCCGCTCCGCCACCTGTATTACAGGCACTGATCGATTATCTAAAACACAAGCACAAAGAGACTGTCGATTCAATTTAAAGCAGTCGACAGAGGATAAAGACATCATGAAAAACTGTCGTCACGGCAAAATTAACGTACTGCAACCGCTCTGGGCCGAAAACAACATGATCCAGGCAGGATTCACGACCCGCAACGGCGGATCGAGTCGCCCCCCTTATAACTCGTTGAACCTCGGGCAGAACACAGACGATGCGAATCACAATGTCGAAGCAAACCGGGCGACCCTGACCCGCACCTTCGATCTCCCCCCGCATCTGCTTTTAACTGTGCGTCAGGTCCACGGCACCGATATCCTGATTCTCGATGAGCCGAATCCTGACGTCTCACATTTCCACCAGGTCGAGTCTGACGCGATTATCACAAACCAGAAGGAGATCATGATCGGGGTCCTGGTCGCCGACTGCTATCCGGTTTTGCTGTTTGATCCGTGCAAAGAGGTGGCAGCCGTTATCCACGTCGGTTGGCGCGGCGCAGCGGCTGGCCTGATCGGTCGAACCGTCTCCGCCATGACCGCCCATTTTGGCTCTTCTGCGTCAGATCTGCAAGCCGCTATCGGCGCGGGGATCGGTGCACACAAATACACGGTTGATCGACCGGTCCGGGACGCCTTCCGCGAAGGGGGTGAAAACTGGGACGCCATCACCAAAGAAACCTCTCTCGGGGAGTGGCAGCTCGACCTGAAAAAAAGCTGCCAACGACAACTTGAGTCGGCCGATGTTTTGGAGAAGAACATCGAATCGGTCACAGAGTGTACCTGCTGTCACCGGGAGCTTTTCTTTTCTTATCGGCGTGATAACGGCCAGACCGGTCGTCAGATCGGCTTTATGCTTCTGAACAGTCAATCCGAGAAAAAGAGCTAACCGCTGCCGGAGCACTATGATTAGAGACCGGATACTTGCAATTGAAGATGATGCTGGAGTCTGCCGACTTCTGCGTCACACCCTTGCCCGTGAGGACTTCAATCTGCAAATCGTTACCACCGGGAAAGAAGGACTCGACCTCGCCCGTGAATTCCATCCCGTTCTTATTTTGCTCGATCTCGGCCTGCCGGATATCAACGGCCTTGAAGTCTGTCGCCGTCTAAAATCAGACCCGAAGACCCGACATTTACCGGTGATTATTCTAACCGGGAATGACAAAGAGTCAGACATTGTTACCGGACTGGAAATCGGCGCTGACGACTATATCATCAAGCCGGTCAGCCCCCGTATTCTGACAGCCCGTATCAGAACCGTCCTCCGTCGGCGAATGGAAACTCCGGCTACGCCGGAAACAAGCCAGGATCTTAAAATTGGCGAGTTTACGATCTCTGCGCAACATGAAATCGCCACACTCTCCGACATTAAAATAGAACTCAATTCGGCTGAATTTAATTTTATCCATGCCTTAACACAGATTCTCGCCACTCCCGAAATGAATACCCCTCTTAATTTTTCAATCGGCCAAGAAGGGATGGCTCTCTATGCCGAAAACCGTCTCGAGAACCTGCTCCCCATTTTAAGGGAACTCCTCGGTGCCCCCAAACAGCACCCCCTCCTCTATAAGTTTACCGGTCTGGCCCTTTTAAATACCGACACAACTCAGGCCGGAACAGTGCTAACTCGGGCCGCAGCCCTTTTCGAACGGTCGGAGAACCGAGTGGCCGAACTCTCTGTTTTGGCACACCTTATTCACCTCCACCTTCTCATTGATACTGACTATAAAAAAGCGACAGAACTGTTTCAAAGAGCAGAACAGCTGGAAAACCCTCACTTCGACCAGTTAAGTGTCTTTTCACGCATCAGTGTCGCCCAGGCGTTGGCGCTCGGAAATGCCATTCTCTATAACAATTTCAGTCGCGCCTACGATTATTTGGCAATTGCCGAAACCTTGGCTGAAGATCGTGGTCTTGAAAATTTCCGGGTCGTCACCCTTCTGATACATGCCTACAGTGCCTATATAGAGGCTGATACGGAAAAACTTGCCCAGACGATTGACGAAACCCTTCGACTGCTCAACCACCCACTGATTAACGCTACAAACAGGGCGCTTTTAAAAATGGCGCAGTTAAGTTACCTCTCCTTGACCGGAGAATACAGTTATTTCAGATCGGTGGAAAAATCGTTACGAGAAGAATTCGGTGCGCTCTTCCTGCCGACCAGTTTTCCATCAGCCCTGCTGACACTTCTGCAGGCACAATCGGCACAGATCGAGGGGGCGCACGGTGTGGTCCTATCATTAAACTCGGCAGAAACCTTTAACTTCCTGCGAAAACCTGTATTGGGTGGGATGGTGGCACTATCAGAAGCGCTCACAAATCAACCAGAAGCCGCAATGCGATCGATCGCAACCTACCTTGAGAGTGATCAAAAAATACCTTTTTTCGACGTGCAAGGACGGCTCTACTGTATCCGGACTTTACTTGAACTTGACCAGATTACCGAAGCGGCCAAAATGCTGGAGCAGATACAGTTTTGCCTCCTATCAACCAGCTGGAGGGCGATTGAGATTCAGGCTTTGGCACTCTCACTTCTCTTTCATCGGGATCAGCCGATGTCGGCCGACAGCCTCGATTCTCTCCAGACGCTTTTGGGTGAGATGAAAAAGACTGGCATCAGGCACCTGTTCTGCTTGACCCGTAAAGATATTCACTATCTGCTCTGTTCTGCAATCGACCATGATATTGAGCGACTCTTTGCAGCAGAGCTCTCGGGGCAACTGCTGAAACTCGGTTGGGATCTGGACTGGAAGCCGGCCCCGCTTCTCGAATTCAAAACGTTGGGGGGGTTGCATCTCTCCTGCGAAGACGCCCAGCTATTAAGTGCCGACGATTTCAGCCGCAGTCAGAGAGATTGCCTGGCCGTGCTGATAGCATCCCCGAAAAACCGGGTTGATCAGGAAGAGATGCAATTAGCCTTCTGGCCCGACAGTTCACCGGATAAAGCGAGAGCCAATCTCGACACCATGCTCTCCCGGCTCAGAAAAACTCTGCAAGCAGAAATAAAACCTCTCGCAGCAAAAAAGTACCTGAAGCTTCAAAAAGGGGTCATCAGCCTTGCACACTGCAGTTTCGATATCGATACCCTTCGGTTTGAACTCGACAGGGGGCGAAGGTTTCTATCGGACCGCAATTTCTGGCGCGCGGACATCGCCATAACCCGCGGGCTGTCGCTCTGGAAAGGCGCTTTTGTTCCTGGTTCTTGTTGTACAAATCAAGCGACTGAAGTTGCTGAACAAATTCACCAAACATGCATTAAAATGACTCTGCTCTGGGGGGAGACTCTCACCAACCTGGGGCAGACAACGCGCAGCATCGGACTCCTGGACAATGCGTTGTCAATCGATCGATGCAACGAAGATCTGATCGCGGCACTTCACCGCAACCATATGCGCAGCAACAATTTACCCAAAGCAGGACTCTTACTTCGACAGTATGAGGAATCGCTGCACGTCGAAGGGTACTCACCCTCTGAAATTGGTCGGTTGCTGACCAGACTTCGTACTCTCATCGCTAAATAACCACTTCCTTCCCATCTAATTCCTATTTATTTCTATTTTTTTAGTATATTTCTAAAAATAACTCCAAAATGTCAGAAAAATGTCAGAAATCATCTGTAGAATAAACAACAATAACCGTATCGATCAAGGCGTAAGCCTTTTTCGGCTAAAGCTCACGAGGGGGCTGTGGCCCAATAGATGTAAAATTTTATGTATTATGTGAGGGGGATTCCCCTGTCTCGACGGAAGCAGGGGATATTTTTTGTTTTTTTTCCGTCGAGATCTGTCATCTCAATTGCATATCGATCGATTAATCGCTAAATGGTAAGTGCCACCACATCGTGCACAAAAAAATGTGCCAGTACATCGTTCACAAAAGTTCTCTGACAATCGAATAGCAACTGCGTAAGACTGTGAACACCCAACTTTATAAGGAGGTGTTCATGGAC
>Ga0314774_1002481_pt1 | contig 10323 bp, 11 predicted proteins | sample MetaGCBIA2018_FD_204515 | JGI IMG/M metagenome (GOLD analysis project Ga0314774, IMG submission 204515) | Cryopeg brine microbial communities from Beaufort Sea near Barrow, Alaska, United States - CBIA 2018 | ecosystem: Environmental > Aquatic > Marine > Coastal | place: USA: Alaska | collected... | reverse complement strand
AGTCGATTGGACATCAACTGCAAGTATCTGTAAGCGATAAGCTGTTGGGAAGAGTGTTAGACGGCCTAGGTAAACCAATAGACGGTCTCGGACCACTTTATACGAATGAATTGTATAATATTGAAAATGGAGCCCCAGATCCTTTGACACGTGATAGAATCGAAGACATTCTACCAATTGGAGTGAAAGCGATCGATGGAGTTCTGACCGTTGGTAAAGGTCAGAGAGTTGGTATTTTTGCAGGTTCCGGAGTTGGTAAAAGCACGCTGCTTGGTATGATTGCTAAGAATACAAAGGCAGACATCAATGTTATTGCATTAATTGGTGAACGAGGTCGTGAAGTTAGAGAATTTATTGAAAGGGATCTTGGACCTGAAGGACTCAAAAGATCGATTGTCATTGTAGCTACATCGGATAAACCGGCAATGGTACGTCAAAAAGCGGCTAAGACAGCAACAGCTATTGCGGAGTACTTTCGTGATAATGGAAGAAATGTATTGTTAATGATGGACTCGTTAACAAGGTTTTCGATGGCCCAACGAGAAATTGGACTAGCTATTGGCGAACCACCTGTAAGCCGTGGTTATACGCCTTCGGTGTTTGCAGTTATGCCTAAACTATTAGAACGTGCTGGAAACTCTGACGTTGGATCGATTACAGCGTTATACACCGTGTTGGTTGATGGTGACGATATGAATGAACCAATTACAGATGCTGCTCGTGGAATTCTGGATGGTCATATAGTTTTAAGCAGAAAAATGGCTAACAAAAATCATTATCCGGCTATTGATATTCTTCAAAGTGTATCAAGGGTTATGAGTGAAGTTGTAACAAAAAGTCATAAGCAAAATGCAAACTACTTAACGCGAATAGTTGCAACTTATCGAGATGCTGAAGATCTCATAAATATTGGAGCATATTCAAAGGGGAGTAATGAAGATATTGATGAAGCGATTAAGAAAATAAAAGCAGTCAATGAATTTCTACAACAGGAAGTTGATGAGGTTGTTGGTATTGAGGAAATTATTAGTATGTTAAATGAGATTCATCATTCCTAGAGAATTTAACAAGTGGCTATGTACGAAGAATTTAAACCATCGGATATGTACGAATTAAGATTTGTCATACATGAAAGTTCAAGGCTACTATTGATATGTAAATTAAAGATTGTATAAAGGTAAAGTATATGGCTAAATTTGTATTTGGTTTTGAACAATTGTTAAATATAAAACGTAAAATAGAAAAACAAGAACAAATGAACCTTGGTAAAGCCATGAAGGCTTTAAGTGCTTCTATGCAGAAATTGGAGATTACCAAGTACCATTATAATGATTCGGTTAAAGGGTTCCAAAACTCACTTTCGAGTAATAGAATTGATCCAACGAAGATTAAAAGGTTGAACGTCAATGTGGCTTTTTATCATACTCAGGTTAAAGAACAAGAAGCTTTGGTCACAAGAAATGAAGATATTGTGGAAAAAGCGAGAGAAAAATTGAAATTAGCATTGAAAGAACGGAAAACTTTTGAAATTCTTAAAGAAAAAGCATATGAAGTCTATATGGAAGAAGAAAAAGCCGTTGAAGCTAAGGTTATTGATGAAATCGTTAGCTTTAAATACAAAGATGAACGTTAATAGGAGGTTCAAATGTCTGAACAAGTTGATGCGAAAAAGAAAGAAGGAATAGGTAAGTTTATAGGAATTTCTTTCTTGTTTATAATTGTATTAGTAGCTGTTTTTATTGCACTTCTTAAATTTGATGTTGCAGGTCTTGGAACACAGATTATTGGACCGAAAATCATGAATATTCCAGGAGCTTCACTTATTTTGCCGGAAATGCCTGTTGAAGACAAAATTATTGAAGGTGAAGACACCTTAAGTTACGAAACAATGGAACAAGTTGTAGAAATATTAAAAGTTACTGAAAATTTACTTAAGGAAAAGGAAAAAGATACCGAAAAACTTATTGAGCAAATAGATCAGTTACAATTGGAAAATGGAAGATTGAAAGTGTTTGAAGCGAATTTCATGGATTTTGAATCAGACAAAGAATCTTTTGATAATCTTATTGTTGCAGAAACTAACTCGGAAGCCTTCTCAACTTGGTACGCAAAAATGAATCCGGATAATGCAGCTAAGATATATGCTGAAGTAATTGGAGATCAAGCGATAGATGCTGAACTGAAAGATTTAGTTCTCACCTACGCTGAAATGAAACCAGCAGCAGCAGCAGCGGTGTTGTCTGAGATGAGTGGAACAAGACTAGAGATGGTGGCAACCATTATTAAGCACCTGGAAGCTGATGAGGCTGCAAAAATACTTGGTGCTATGGATTCTACATTAGCATCGCGTGTTACAGCTTATCTTTATCCAGAACAGTGATTTAGGAGGTAATACATGAATAATGTTGCTATGAACCTAGTAGCGACCTTGATGCAAAACAATTTTAGCAGTAAAAGTTACTCAGAATCTAAGCAAGGAACAAGCAAATCTAGTTTTACTACAGTGCTTAATCAAGCAAAAGTTAATACGAATGAAAGACCAAGTGATCGAAATAATAATTTTGATGCAAATGGGAATCATGATGATTCAATAGGCAAAACTATTGATAAAAAGGCGAATGAAACTGTGCGAAATAACACTGTACGAAATGAAACTGCACAAAATAAAACTAGAGAGAACCTTGAAAAAATGAATCGTAAAAATCCTGTCCAGGGTAAACATGAAAAAGTTTCGGAAGTTACGGTAAGCAAAGACGATAAAGAAGTCAATGAAGTTGAGACAGAAGAAATTAATGTTGTCGAAGAAACGAAAACTACCAAAACTGAAAAGGCAAGTCAAGAGGGTGAAGAAATATTAGCAGAACTTTCAGAAGCTGAAATGGAATTGGTTAATGAAATTGCAGCTCAGCTAAATATCGAACCGGATGAACTTGCTAATCTTATGAATCAACTTCAGTTAACAGTGTTAGATTTGTCTAATATGGAAAATCTAAAATCAGTTATTAGTGAAGTCCTTCAAGTAAATGAACCTTTGGAATTATTAGTAACCGATGGAGCAATGGAAAAGTTGCAAGAGGTTATGAAGACATTACAAGGTGCAATGGCATCAGACCCGGAACTTGCTCGGAAACTGGCAGCAATATCTGGTAATGAAGTAAGTGCAGAAAATGAAGGTCAAGCTAACAAAGCAAACATAGCTGAAGTGGCAAATAACTTTAAGGGTGAAACTGGTGGACAAATGAATCAGGAACAAACACCAGAGGATAAGACGATGATGCAAACTTCAAAAGGTGTAGAAGTTTCATCATTAGAATCAAATCAAACTTCAAGTGGATTTGAAGGCGCTCTTAACCAAGTGATAACTCAAAAGAGTGAAACAATCATTATGAATGGACAGATACAAACGATCCATACCGAAGTAACAGCTAAAGACGTTTTTGATCAAATCGTTACAGGAATGAAAGTTCAGGTAAGTGAGACGAAATCAAATATTGTATTACAATTGGAACCACAAAACTTAGGTAAGATAGCACTTAGTCTTATTACAGAAAATGGTAGTTTAACAGGTCATTTTGTAGCTGAATCACAAGCTGCTAAAGAAATTATCGAAGCAAATCTAGCTCAACTTAAAAATCAACTGCAATCACAAGGGATTGATGTTAATGAACTTAAGATTACAGTGGGCAATTCAGAATCGTTTTTCACTGGTGAACATGAGAAAGAAAATGCTTTTGATGGACAAGGCTTTAACAAAAACAACAAAAGAAACAAAATCGGTAATATTAATGACATTTTAGCCGATAAATTAAGTGAAGAAATAGAATTGGAACACGATACGATGATTCATGAGAACAGCTCTATTGAACTACATGCATAAAGCGTAAGGAAAGTTATTTCATTTAAGGAGGTAAAATAATGTCAACTGTGGATACAGTACAAAATCTTCTAGATCAATATGGTGTTAAAGAGAACAAAGGAACAACTCAAGGTAATGATATGGGTAAAGATGCGTTTCTTAATCTACTGGTAACTCAACTTCAATACCAAGATCCATTAGAACCAACAAATGACAAAGAATTCTTGGCTCAAATGGCTCAGTTTTCAGCGTTAGAACAAATGCAAAACTTAAATACTTCTTTTCAAATGTCACAAGCGGGCGGACTTATCGACAAATACGTTAAAGGAGCTAGTTTTAATGAAACAACAGGAGAGACTAGCGAAGTCGTTGGAATCGTCGATGCAGTTAATATGAAAGCTGGAGTCCCTTACTTATTAGTCGATAATCAAGAAATAGAACTTTCAAAAGTTACAACTGTTATTAGTGACTTTGGTAGTGAAACAGTAGCAATGATTGATGCTCTTAAATCAGTAGAAGACAAAATTCAAGCGATTGAAGAGTTATTTGCAAAGATGAGCGGTGAAACAATAGTGAGTGATGAGACAGCAGAAGAAGAAACGGCAGTTAGTGATGTAATTAGTGATGTAAGTAGTGATGCAACATAAATAACGAAATAAAGTTATTGGAACCAACAAATAAGTATACACAACAGTGTAGGAGATGATGTTATGATTATTAATAATCAAATGGCGAAGTCCATACAACAAATCGGGAATGTTACGAAATCCCCTACAAAACCGGGTCAAGTAATTAAACAAGGAAATAAAAACTTTCAGAGTATCTTAAACAAACAACTAGAACAATCTTTGGAACTAAAATTTTCAAAACATGCAACTGATCGATTAGCTTCAAGAGATATCACGCTGAATGGTAATCAAATGGAAAGATTAACAAAAGGTGTTGAAAGTGCAAGAGATAAAGGTATTAAAGAATCACTGATGGTGATGGATAATATTTCTCTTATCGTCAATGTTGAAAACTCAACAGTTATTACTGCACTCGATAGCGAAGAATCAAAAGAGCATGTGTTTACTAATATTGATGGAGCCGTTTTGTTATAGCTGGACCTCACGTAGGAAAGCTATTTACCCTTGACTGATTGATAGGGTAAGACAAACAACAATTACATAAGGAGGTCACACATTATGATGCGTTCTATGTATTCTGGTGTTTCGGGTTTAAGAATCCACCAGACAAAAATGGATGTAATAGGTAATAATATAGCCAACGTTAACACAGTAGGATTTAAATCAAGTCGAGTAACCTTTAGTGAAGTGTTCTCACAAACAATTCAAGGAGCATCTGGAGCCAACGAAAACACAGGTGGTACTAATCCGATGCAAATCGGTTTAGGAGCTGGTATCTCGTCTATTGACATTGATATGGGTGAAGGCGCTGCTCAAAGAACTGATAATCCTCTCGATCTCAAAATCGAAGGAGACGGGTTTTTTGTAGTATCGGATGCTACAGGTAATAAATTTTCAAGAGCAGGTGCATTTAGACTAGATGAAGCAGGTAACTTAGTTACACCTGATGGCAAGAATGTTATGGGTTGGTACCCAGATCCAAATACTGGACTTATTGCTAAAAATTCAGTTGAAAAACTGCAAATTTTAAGTCCTGATAATTTATATTCAGAACCAACTAGCACAACAGACGTAACAATGAGTGGTAATATTAATAAGAATGATGCGCAATTAGCTCCGGCTAATGGAGGCGTACCGTTTACAACCAATATTTATGATTCATTAGGTTATCCATATACAGTTGAGATGACATTGGAAGAGACTATAGATCCTAATACATTTAATGTAGTTCTTTTAGCTGACTCAGTAACTGACCAAACAGGAACAACGATTAATAATGCAGGTATAGGTGCAGGGACAGTACAAGCCGTATTTGACCCTTCAACAGGAAAAGTTACTAATGTTCCTTCAACCTTTGATATAGCTGGACTTAATACTGGATTTTCAACATTCCCTGCAGCTGGTGTAACTGCTGATTTCGGGTCAATCACATTGTTCTCAGGAAATACAACAATCGAAGCTACAGCAGGTGATAAAAACAGTCTTGGTGCTGGTAACAAAGCGGGATCGATTTCTGGTTATGAAATTGGTGGTGACGGTCAAATCCTTGGTAGATACACAAATGGTGAATCTAAACTTTTGGGACAAATCGTTATTGCAACATTCCAAAATCCAGCAGGGCTTCAAAAAGTTGGTAGTAATCTGTTTGAAGCAACAAACAATTCAGGTGTCTTTGACGGAATTGGTGAAAATATAACTGCTAGTGGTGGAAGCTTTAATGCAGGTGTTCTTGAAATGTCGAATGTTGACTTATCAAGAGAGTTTACAGAAATGATTACAACCCAAAGAGGATTCCAAGCAAACTCGAGAATTATTACAACATCAGATGAGATATTACAAGAGCTTGTAAACCTCAAGAGATAATGCTAAAATAAAGTAGGTTATCTTAGAATCTAAGAAAATACATCTTAGATTCTGAGATAACCTTAATGTATAAACAGAAATGAATGAAGGTGTGAAATGATTTATATAACAAAATTCAATCATGATCAGATATTACTTAATAACGACCTTATTGAACAAATTGAAGAAACACCCGATACAGTTATTACATTAGTATCAGGAAAGAAGCTTGTGGTTCAAGAATCAATGAAAGAGATTTATGCTAAAGTTATGGAAGCGAAACAAATAGCTAGGCAGACAGGCTTTATATCAGAATAATATACCAGACGAAGGTAGCAGATGAATGTAGCAGACAAAGGCAGCAGACGAATGTACCCAGACAAACGTAGCAGACAAACATTATAGACGAACGTAACAGACTAATAATTATCGCGGGGTGGAAATATTGGATATAGCAACTATATTGGGTTTAATACTTGGAATTGCTTTTTTCTTATTGTCAATAATAATTGATAAAGGTATTGGTGGAGTTGCCGCTTTTTGGAATGCTCCTTCAGTAATGGTTGCTATTGGAGGTTCAATTGCATCAACTTTCATTAGCTTTCCTTTACCTAATTTTATTAACGGTATGAAAGCTGCATCTATTGCCTTTAAAGCCGTTACAATAAACGAAGGCGAAGTAATAAAAAATATAATTAATCTATCTAATGTTGCACGTAAAGAGGGATTATTAGCGCTTGAAGAAGCAGCAGAGGCAATTGAAGATTCATTCCTTCGAAAAGGAATATTATTAATTGTTGATGGAACAGATCCGGATCTTGTTCGTAACATTCTTGAAACGGAACTTAGTTTCATCGAAATGCGTCATAAAGATGTAAAAGCAGTATGGGAGAAGCTTGGAGAACTTGCACCAGCGTGGGGGATGATTGGTACACTTATCGGACTTATTAACATGTTGGGTAGCTTGGATGACCCTGCAGCAATCGGACCCGCAATGGCTATAGCATTGCTTACAACAATGTATGGTTCGCTAATGGCTAACTTCATATGTATCCCATTTGCTGGAAAACTAGGTATTCGAAGTGCTGAAGAACTTTTACTAAAAGAAGTAATGATTGAAGGATTATTATCAATACAAGCAGGAGAAAATCCTCGAGTTATTGAAGAAAAACTTAAAGCTTTCTTAGCGCCTGCAATTAGAGCTGCATTAGCTGAAGCGCCAGAAGGAGAAAGTGACGGTGAATAGTTATGTCTAAAAAATACAAAGCGCCTGAAGGAAGTAAGGGTGCACCAGCTTGGATGGCTACTTATGGTGACATGGTAACGTTATTGTTATGTTTCTTTGTATTATTATTTTCAATGTCTAGTGTTGATATTGCAAAGTTTAAAGCTGCAATGAGTTCATTTGCTGATCAAATAGATGTTCTTCCCGGTGGGACAGCTTTAACAGAAGGTGAGTTGCTGAATAATGGTATTTCTCAACTTAATGATGTTCAGATTATTTTTAGTGGTGGAATGGCTTTAAATGAAGAGGGAGATGGCTTGAAGCCGGAAGGACCCAAAGAGGATACTGTTGAAGCTAAAAGTGAAGTAGATCCTTATGAACTTGCAGGAAAGATTGCTAAAGAGTTTCAAGCGCTTATTAAAGAAGAAGGGTTTGAAACTAGTGTGGCAATATCATATACAGCTAATTATGTAAAATTCACATTACAAGGAGAATTTTTATTTGATAGTGGACGTGCTAATTTAAAATCACAAGCAGTTGAAGCTATTGGAGTTATCGCTGACATAGCCAAAGAACGTGAATATGCTGAATATGATATCCAAATAGATGGCCATACAGATAATCTTAGTATCAATAGTGTGCAATTCCCTAATAACTGGATATTATCTTCCTATAGAGCATATGCAGTACTAGAGGAACTGATTGAACGACATGGATATGACCCTGGTCGAATTGCAGCAACAGGTTATGGTGAATATAGACCTATCTATGATAATGTTACTGCCGAGGGTAGAGCGAAGAATAGACGTGTTGAGATCAAAGTGCTTTTGGATACTGAAGAGTTATCAGCAAAGGATATAATTGAAACATCAGTTGATGACGAATCAACAGGTGAATAGCAAGTTGGAGAGATGGGGAATTAATCGACTTGCAAAAGTATGTTTGAGGCACGATTTATAAAAGTCATTATACATCATGTAGCAGCACACAATAAGAGAATGACAAAAGGAGAGGTATAAATGCAAAAAATATTACCAATAGTTAACGTAGCATTAGCTGCAATTGCAATGATTGTTTCAATCATTGTGTTATTACAAGTTACGGGGATTAAGTCATCACTTCGAGATCCTGTTGAAGAAGAAGCTGCAGCAGCCGCTGCTGCTGAAGAAGAAGCTATAATTCCTTTATCACAACTTGAAGAGTTTAATATGACGGATAGCTTTATATTGTCCTTTGATAGTATTGAGAATGTAGGGAAAAAAGTTAATGTTGTACTAAAAATTGGATTTGCTATTGATACTGAAAACAAGGGTGCTGAAGCTGCTAGATTGGTATTAGCTGGACAAGGACAGATTATTCGAGACCGCATACAAAAAGTACTTATCAGTAAAGATGTAAGTTCCTATCAAGACCAAGTCAAGCAAGATGAGCTATACGCTGAGATACTTGTACTGGTTCAAACGCTTATAGGAAATGATGCAGTTACTGAAGTATATTTCATTACTCCAATTATCAGTGAAAAGTAACAATTAGTACCTGATAACTACCGAATAACCATTAAACATGAATGTGCGATTGTGCAATTTGACGATTATGTAACAACTTTACTATATGAAAGACAGGAGGTGAGGATATGGGTGAGGTTTTAAGTCAAAACGAGATAGACCAGCTGCTTAACGCGTTAAATACTGGAGAGCTGGATGTTGAAGAATACAAATCTGCAGCAAAAGAGAAAGTTATTAGAGATTATGATTTTGCAAGGCCTAGTAAATTTGCTAAAGAGCACTTAAGAACTCTTGAAATTATATATGAACACTATTCAAGGTTAATCTCGACCACTTTACCTGCCTATATGCGTAGTTCTTGTCAAGTTGACGTTATTAATTCAGAGGCAGTTGCTTATTCAGAATTTGCAAATGCACTTTCGAATCCTATACTTTTAGGGATTATTGACTTTTATCCCTTAAAAGGAAATATTGTTTTGGATATGAGTGTTAATATTGGGTTCGCTATTGTCGATAGATTACTTGGAGGGAAAGGTGAATCTCTTGAAAAAGAAAGAGATTTTTCTGAGATTGAGTTAGCAATTATTGAAAAGCTTATGAATATCTTTGTTGAACAAATGATTGAACCTTGGAAAAACGTAGTCGAGTTAGATCCTAGACTTGAACAAATTGAAACAAATTCGCAATTTGCCCAAATCATTTCGCCTAATGAAATCATTGCACTAGTTACTTTAAATATTAGGATTGGAAAAGTTGAAGGATTAATCAATATATGTATACCTTATATATGTGTTGAATCAATTATGGATAAATTGAATACTAAATATTGGTATTCATCTTTACAAGAAACTAATCATGAAGAATACTCGGAATTTATTGAGAAACAAATAGCAAATACAAAGATACCGCTAAGTGCAGTTCTAGGTAGAAGTTCAATTTCTGTTAATGATTTTGTTAATCTACAACGAGGCGATATAATTAAATTAGATACAAAGATTACGGATGATGTTGAAATTTTAGTTGGAAACATTAAAAAGTTCAAAGGAAAAGCAGGGCTTTCAACTAAAAATAATGCAGTTATGATTACTGAAATCATTAGGAAGGAGGAAGATTGATATGGGTGATATGTTATCACAAGAGGAAATAAATGCATTACTCAAAGGATTAGATTTGGATGATGAACCTTCTTCCGATGCAGCTGTTACAGAGGAAGAAAAAGATGCCATTGGTGAAGTTTCAAATATTAGTATGGGAACAGCTGCAACA
>Ga0314774_1002480_pt1 | contig 10324 bp, 7 predicted proteins | sample MetaGCBIA2018_FD_204515 | JGI IMG/M metagenome (GOLD analysis project Ga0314774, IMG submission 204515) | Cryopeg brine microbial communities from Beaufort Sea near Barrow, Alaska, United States - CBIA 2018 | ecosystem: Environmental > Aquatic > Marine > Coastal | place: USA: Alaska | collected... | reverse complement strand
CTCTGTGCAAGCTTCATCCCTTAACGATAGCTAGGCTGTGTGTGCGTAATGCATACGAAGGGGTACATCACATGGAACTTCAGGGTGTTGGAGTTGGACGATCGGTTGCCATTGGAAAGGTCGTGCGCATGCCCGACCCGCTTCCGGAACCGAAGGATGCACGCCACGCTGGCGATGCCGAAGCAGAGAAGCAATCCGCAGCCGCAGCGCTGACATTTGTGGCTGCCGACCTGCGAGAGCGAGCCTCGAAAGCGGATGCCGAAGCTATTGAGGTGCTGTCTGCGACGGCTCTCATGGCCGAAGATCCGTCAATTCTCGACAGCGTCAACGAGATTATTGATGGTGGCAAGACTGCAGAACGTGCAGTGTTCGAAGCGTTCGGACAGTTCCGCGAGATGCTGATCTCGCTTGGCGGCATGATGGCTGAGCGCGCGACTGACCTCAGCGATGTCAGCCAGCGCGTGGTTGCTCGACTCCGTGGCGTTGCTGCGCCCGGCGTTCCCCAGCGCGATGAGCCCTTTATTTTGGTTGCCGACGACCTCGCTCCGGCAGACACCGCTCTGCTTGAGCTCGACAAGGTTCTTGCACTCGTCACTCGTCAGGGTGGCCCTACAAGCCACACCGCGATCCTGGCCCGGTCGAAGGCGATTCCCGCAATCATGGGTGTTGCCGAAGCACTTGATCTCGCCGATGACATGCTCGTGATTGTGGATGCCGCTGCCGGCACTATCACGACTGAGCCCACTGATGAGCAGCGTGCAGCAGCAGAAGCCCGCCTTGCGGAACTCGCTGCAGTTGCGAACGCCCCCATCACCGATGGCGAGCTTGCCGATGGCACACTCGTACCTCTGCTTGCCAATCTAGGTAAGCCTTCGGAAGCAGCACAGGCAGTAGAGCTTGGCGCAGAAGGTGTCGGACTGTTCCGCACTGAGCTCATGTTTCTCGATGCCAAGACCGCGCCGACCGTCGAAGAGCAGACGGCCGAATACACCGAAATGCTCTCGCATTTCTCTGGCAAGAAGGTTGTCGTCCGCACTCTTGATGCCGGTGCAGACAAGCCGCTGAACTTTATGGATATGGGCGAAGAGGTCAACCCTGCGCTCGGTCAGCGCGGGCTTCGCGCGCTTCGCGTCAACGAGGACATCCTCCGCGACCAGCTCACCGCCCTCGTCAACGCCCAGAACGCAACGGACGCTGACCTCTGGGTGATGGCACCAATGGTGACGGATGCCGAAGAGACAGACTACTTCGTCGCACTCGGCCGCGAACTCGGCCTCAACACCGTCGGTGTCATGGCGGAGGTTCCGTCACTCGCCGTGCTCGCGGACCAAATCGCCGAACGCAGTGACTTCGTCTCAATTGGCTCAAACGACCTCACGCAGTACACGTTGGCTGCGGACCGCATGCTCGGCTCCCTGGCTAGGTTCCAGGACCCGTGGCACCCCGCAGTTCTTCGACTTGTGAAGATGTTGGCCGATGCTGGCGCTGCCACAGGCAAGTCAGTCGGTGTGTGCGGCGAGGCTGCCGCCGACCCGCAACTCGCGATTGTTCTCGTTGGCTTGGGTGTTACGAGTCTCTCGATGACACCTCAGGCACTCGCCGACGTTCGTGCCGAACTGAAAACTGTCACGCTTGAGCAGGCCAAGGCGCGAGCCGCAGCCGCAATCAACGCAACAACGGGCCCGACTGCCCGCGAGGCTGCCGCTAATGCCAACTAGCGATCAGAGGGATTAGCGGTACTCAGGGTTCTCATCGAATCCGAAACGCTTACCGCCGTCCCACTCGGCGCGCACATTGCCCTCTGCGGGGATGCCCCCATTGGCGTTCAGCATCGTGGCTACGTGAATGAGATTGTGCGCCATGAAAGTGGTGTTGCGGTTGGTGAAGTCATTTTCTGGCCCTCCCGATCCCTCGTCGAGGTAACTCGGGCCAGGGCCGGCTTCGCCGATCCAGCCCGCATCCGCCTGTGGGGGAATCGTGTAGCCGATGTGTTGCAGGCTATACAGGACATTCGATGCGATGTGCTTGATTCCGTCTTCGTTTCCGGTCACAAGCGCCCCGCCGACTTTGCCGTAGTACACATATTGGCCTTTGTCGTTGGTCTGACCGCTGTGAGCGTAGAGCCGTTCGATGATTTTTCGTGACTCTGAGGATTGATCGCCGAGCCAAATGGGTCCAGCCAGGATGAGGATATCTGCTCGTTCAACGAGCGGCCATAGTTCGGGCCAAGCATCCTCGCCCCACCCATGCTCGCGCATATCTGGGTACACGCCTGGGGCGATGTTGTGGTCGACTGCGCGAATAACTTCAGTGGAAACGCCAGCACTTTCCATGACGTGACGGCTGCGTTCGATGAGTCCGCCAGTGTGGCTAAGTTCAGGTGAGCGCTTGAGCGTTGTATTGATATAAAGCGCCGTAAGTGTCCTCATGAGCTTTAGATTACGCCGAGGCTCTGCACGCCAACAGAGCGCGGAGGTGCCAATATCTGGCGGCGTTGCCCGAAACAGCACGAATTGTGCCCGCCAATGGGGGGCACAAACTTTAAAGAAATTTCGATAGTCTGCGTCATAATGCGCGGGGTTGCCTGTCTCTTTGAATACGAAGGTTGTTTTCTCCACAACTTTCGCTCCAAATGGGCCACAGAGAGGTCCGGGAAGTAGATCAGGGGGGTGAGTGGAAACGTGGCTCCGACGATAACGGCATCTGACGGGCAATTGCTGGCACAAGCGCGTACGGGGGTACATAACGCTTTTGCAGAGCTTTGGAGCCGCCACTACCGCTCGGGTATCGCCGTCGCTCGCCAGTACACGTCAATAGACGCGGATGATCGCGTGTCTGAGGCGTTCGCACGCATTTATCAGCGTGTGCTGGCGGGCAGCGGTCCACACGGAGCCTTCCGCCCCTACCTGTACACGACCATCCGCAACCTCGCATCAACCTGGGGTGCTGCCTCACGGGAGGTGCAGGTGGAAGAAATCGCAGACTTTGAGGACCCGAACACGATCGATGACCCTGCTGCTGTCGCCCTCGACCGTAGCCTGACAGCCCAAGCCTTCCGGCAGCTGCCCGAGCGGTGGCAGTCGGTTCTCTGGTAAACCGAAGTTGAGGGGATGGACCCTCACGAGGTCGCCCCAATCCTCGGCATGAGCGCGAACGGGGTAGCCGCGCTGTCGTACCGCGCGCGCGAAGGCCTTCGCAAGGCCTGGTTGCAGGCTCACATTAACGATGCCGCGGCATCCGGTGAGTGTCGGTGGGCGATCTCCAAGTTCGGCGAGCACGCTCGGCAGAGCCTAAATTCACGAGATTCGCGACGGGTTGACGCACATCTTGAGTCCTGCACGCGCTGCGCAATCCTCTGTCAGGAGGTTGACGAGGTCGGTTCTCGACTCGCTCTCGTGATGATTCCGATTCTGCTCGGTGGAGTCGCTGGCGGCAGTTTCTTGAGCGAGTTTGCGCAGAGCGGAGCGGCGTCGCTCACCGCAGCAGCAGCTCCGTCCATGCCTGCCGCCGTTGTGACGGGCTCCCAGTTCGTAGGCGCGAGTGCCGGAGCAGTGATGAGCAGTGTTGGCGCGGGAATGTTTCCCATTGCGGTTGCCGGATCCCTGGCGGCAGTTGTTGCACTTACCGGTTCCCTAGTGCTTCTTGGGCCGCAGGGCTCGGCGCCGGAAAACGGGGCAACTGCGAGCGAGTCGCAGACTGACCAGACCAGTACTAGCGCTAGCGACTCCGTAGTTGATGACAACCTTGGTGGCGGGCGCCGCGACGCGGCCGACGCAACGGTTCAAACCCCGCCAGGGATTGACTTTGAGGAGGTCTCCAGCCGAGCTGACGGCACGCTAGTCGGTGACCCTGGCGGTGCGCTTGTCGGTGATCTGGTTGGCGGGCTCGTCGACTCAGTCCTCGGCACCGTTACTGGCGCAGTGCCTCCCGCTGGTCACACCGCTCCGGGGGGAGTTGTCAGTGCGGATATTGATCTCAGCTTGGTGGGAACTGCAACTCCGGGCGCACACCTCTCGCCGCAGGGCGCTGGCCTGGTCTACGCGACAACGACAGTGTCTAGCTCTGGCACGTTCGTGCTCACAGTGACTGGTATCCCAGGTGGACTGTCGTCGCTCGACCTCGTGCAGACGGTAGACCGCAACTACCTCTCCGGGTTGGTCGGAACCGGTGGGGGATTGCTCGGCGGACTGCTTGGCACGGTGGATGGCCTGATCAACGATCTCATCAAGCCCCTAGTCCTGTCGAGCGGATCCAACCAGGGCATCGCCATAGGGCTGATTGGCTAGACCACCGGCACACGCGCGGCGGTGAGTGACACCCGTGCACGTAAATCGGCCCTGTCGCTACCGAGGTAGAGACAGGGCCGATTGCGTCACTGTGGGGGCAGCTGTTACGGCTTTCCCTTAAGGATTGCTTGCTTCACTTCAGCGATTGCCTGTGTGACCTGGATGCCGCGAGGGCATGCGTCGGTGCAGTTGAAGGTAGTGCGGCAACGCCACACACCCTCTTTGTCGTTGAGGATGTCGAGACGAACGCCAGCGCCCTCATCGCGCGAATCGAAGATGAAGCGGTGCGCGTTCACGATGGCGGCAGGACCGAAGTACTGTCCGTCAGTCCAGAACACCGGGCAGCTCGATGTGCACGCGGCGCACAGAATGCACTTAGTGGTGTCGTCGAAGCGTGCGCGTTCTACCGGGCTCTGCTTGCGTTCCTTGCCGCCCTTGGTTGTGCCTGCCATCAGGAACGGGCTGATCTCCTTGTAGGAGTCGAAGAACGGTTCCATGTCGACGATCAAGTCCTTCTCCAACGGAAGGCCCTTGATGGCCTCAACGTAGATCGGCTTGGTGATGTCGAGATCCTTGATCAGGGTCTTGCAGGCCAGACGGTTGCGGCCATTGATGCGCATCGCATCCGAACCACAAATGCCGTGCGCGCATGAACGACGGAAGGTCAGCGACCCATCCACCTCCCACTTGATTTTGTGCAGGGCGTCGAGAACGCGGTCAGTCGGGTAGATCTCGACGTCAAAATCTTCCCAACGCGGTTCGTCGTCTACTTCAGGGTCAAATCGACGAATGATGAGCGTAACCGTGAAGGTCGGTATGACCTCCGGTGCGGCGGGCTTCTTGTCAGCGACGGCAGTGCTCATTAGTACTTTCTCTCCATCGGCGGGTAATTAGTGATGACTACCGGCTTCCAGTCGAGCCGGATGTGGTCACCCGCCTCTTCTGATTCTGGGTCGCCAGTGAGGTACGCCATCGTGTGGACGAGGAAGTTCGCATCGTCACGATCGGGGTAGTCCTCACGCATGTGGCCGCCACGGCTTTCTTTGCGAGACCGTGCGGAGAATACGAGAACTTCGGCGAGGTCGAGCAAGAAGCCAAGCTCTACGGCCTCAAGCAGGTCGGTGTTGAACCGCTTGCCCTTGTCGTGCAGCTGAATGTTCTTGTAGCGAGCGCGCAGGCTCTGGATAAGGTTGGTGACCTCTTCGAGACTTTCATCTGTGCGGAAAATCTGTGCGTTGCGGTCCATCGACACCTGCAACTCTTTACGAATTGCAGCAATACGCTCAGTACCGTCGCCGGCGCGAACCATGTCGAGAATGTTCTTGACCCCGCTGGCGGGGTTCTCGGGGAGTGGTACGAACTCGGCCGTCTTCACGTACTCGACGGCTGCCTTTCCGGCCCTCTTTCCAAAGACGTTGATGTCGAGCAGCGAGTTGGTGCCCAAGCGGTTAGAACCGTGAACGGAAACACACGCACACTCGCCAGCGGCGTAAAGCCCCTTGACGACATCCGTGTTGTTACGCAGCACTTCGGCTTGAACGTTGGTCGGGATGCCGCCCATCGCATAGTGCGCGGTCGGCAGCACGGGAACCGGCTCGGTGTACGGCTCAACGCCCAAGTAGGTGCGAGCGAACTCGGTGATGTCTGGCAGCTTCTCGTCAATGACGGCAGGCTCGAGGTGGGTGATGTCGAGGAAGAGGTAGTCCTTGTCAGGACCAGCTCCGCGGCCTTCGCGAATCTCGGTGGTCATTGACCGCGCAACGATGTCGCGTGGCGCGAGGTCCTTGAGCGTTGGCGTGTAACGCTCCATGAAGCGTTCACCCTCAGCGTTACGCAGGATTGCGCCCTCGCCTCGGGCCGCTTCGGAGAGCAGGATGCCAAGGCCGGCGAGGCCGGTGGGGTGGAACTGGAAGAATTCCATGTCCTCAAGCGGCAGGCCCTTGCGCCAGATGATTCCTACGCCATCACCGGTGAGGGTGTGTGCGTTGGATGTCGTCTTGAAGATCTTGCCGAATCCGCCGGTAGCAAAGATGGTGGCCTTCGACTGGAAGACGTGGAGCTCACCGGTGGCGAGCTCGTACGCGACAACACCGGCGGGCTCTTCAACGCCGTCTACCTCGGTCATGACGAGGTCGAGAACGTAGAACTCGTTGAAGAAGTTGATGCCGAGTCGTACACAGTTTTGGTACAAGGTCTGAAGAATCATGTGACCGGTGCGGTCAGCGGCGTAGCAAGCTCGGCGAACCGGGGCCTTGCCGTGCTCGCGAGTGTGACCACCGAAGCGACGCTGGTCGATCTTGCCATCTTCGGTGCGGTTGAACGGGAGACCCATGTTCTCCAGATCAACTACGGCGTCGATGGCCTCTTTGGCCAGAATTTCTGCCGCATCCTGATCAACTAGGTAGTCGCCACCCTTGACCGTGTCGTAGGTGTGCCACTCCCAGTTGTCTTCTTCAACGTTGGCGAGCGCGGCAGCCATGCCGCCCTGCGCTGCACCAGTGTGCGAACGCGTCGGGTAAAGCTTGGAGATCACCGCGGTCTTGGCGTGCGGGCCGGCTTCAATTGCCGCACGCATACCGGCGCCTCCGGCGCCTACGATCACAATGTCGAACTGGTGGTAGTGGACTCCATCGATGATGGTTCCGTCGGCGATATCGCCCGTGTTAATCGTAGACAATTAGCGTCCCTCACAGATGCTGGAAAGCAGAGCTGGGTCAGCTCCGGCGGGGCAGGGATCGAAGGTGGTGATCACCAGGGTTCCCAAAAGGATCAGAATTGCCGAGGATGCGGCGATACCGATCAGAAGAACTTTGCGCACCTTGGGGTTGGTTGCGTAGTCGTTGACGAGCGTGCGCATTCCGTTGCCGCCGTGGATCAACGCGAGCCACAGCATGAGGCCGTCCCAGATCTGCCAGAACGGGTCAGAGAGCTTTCCGCCGACGAATGCAAAGTCGATGGCCTTGACGCCTTCACCGGCAACGAGGTTGACGAAGAGGTGGCCGAAGATGAGAACGATGAGTACAACGCCGGAGGCGCGCATGTAGATCCATCCCCATTTTTCCCAGTTGATTCCGCCGGTGCGGCGGCCACGGGTCGGAGTGCGGGGGGCTTCGATGAGACTCATGCTCAACCTCCGAAGACGTTTATTAGCTGGCGGGGAATGAATCCGGCAAGCAAAACCAGCCAGAGAGCAATGACAACCCAGAACATGGCGCGTTGGTGCTTGGCGCCGAATGCCCAGAAGTCGATCAGGATGATGCGAAGTCCGTTGAATGCGTGGAAAGCGATTGCGGCAACCAGCGCGATCTCGCCGAGGCCCATCAACGGTGTCTTGTAGGTCTCGATGACCACGTTGTATGCCTCAGGGCTCACACGCACGAGCGCGGTGTCAAGAATGTGAACGAGTAAGAAGAAGTAGATAGCAACACCGGTAATACGGTGCAGCACCCACGACCACATGCCCTCGTTACCCCGGTACAGGGTGCCAGCAGGTCTTCTGGGTGAGCGAATCTTAGACGGAGACTGCGGCTCCGCCACTAGGTTACTCGCCGACTTCTCTGGCACGAGGACCCTCCTTGCGGTGTGGGGTCGCGTCCACCGCGACCGATGATTGTCCGCATAGCGGACCCACCCAGTCTATTCCCGTGCGGAGGGCCCCGCTTCCCACTGTGATCTAAATAGGGAGATTTGCACGATGTTTTCGTGATTATCGCGAAAGTTAATGGGCAGATGTTGCCTCGGGCGCGGAATCTTTCGACACGTCACGGTTGCGCGTGACAGCGACAGCATTCCCGCTGTGATTGGTGATTGCGTGGGCGATCGTTGCTTCGTAGTGCCCGAGCAACTGAGCACACACGCCATCCCACGACTTGCCAAGCACCGTACGCCGCCCGGCTTCGCCCATACGCGCCCGCAGTTCTGGGTCGATTGCGAGAGCCTCGACGTAGGCGCGAAGCTGGCTCTCGTTGTCAGCCTCGAACAGGTAGCCATTGGTTCCGTGATCAACCAGATCGATGGGGCCGCCCGAACGAGGAGCGACCACGGGAACCCCTGCAGAGTGCGCTTCTTGGAGAGTTTGCCCGAAAGTCTCCTCCGTGCCCGTATGCGCAAAGACATCGAACGCTGCATAGGCGGTCGCTAGTTCTTCGCCACCCAGCTTTCCCAACCAGGTGACTGGGATGCCGGCGAGCTCCCTCTTAACAGAGGGAACGGATGGCCCGTCGCCGACGATCGCAACGCGCACCCCGGTGAGACCGCGAAGGGCTCTTAGGCGCTCCACTTGTTTCTCGGGGGCGATGCGTCCGACGTAGCCAACAACCACTTCACCGTTGGGCGCCAAACGTGTGCGCAACTTCGCCGCAGCCGGGGACAACTTCTTTTTCGGGTGGTACATCGTGAGGTCAACACCGCGGCCCCATCGCTCCAGCCGCGTGAGGCCGACACTTCTCAGATCGGCCATCGAACTGCTCGAGGGAACAAGGGTGAGTTGAGCGCCATCATGAATCCAGCGCACGATGCGCCACGCCAGTTTCGTTGCCGGACCGAGGCGGTTGCGGCGGGCGTAGCCGGCGACATCCGTTTGAAAGATCGCAACTGTCGCGATCCCCAGCCGATTGGCGGATGCGATGGCTTGTGCCCCTAGGAGAAAGGGCGCGGCAGCGTGCACAACATCCGGGCTAAAGTCTGAAATCAGTTTGTGGACCTGAGGGTTCGGGAGTCCAACCGGAAACTGCCGGTACGCCAGCGCCGGAACCGAATGAACAGCGAAGCCCGCATAAGTCGCCGGTGCGCCCGCCGCGGGGCAGATCACGATTGCTTCATGACCCTGGACACTCAAATAGTCGAGCACTTTGCGCACGCTATTCGTGACGCCGTTGATGGTGGGAAGAAAGCTTTCGCTCACGATGGCGACCCGCAAATTCAGCACCTCACTCAGTTGTCGTGAGGCTCACGGTAGAAGGTGAGGATAGCGGGGGAGTTAACGGGTGCTGAAGTCTAGGGTGGAGGCATGAGTCAACTTCCGGCCCCCTTTGACAACTTCTATAGCGTGATCCCTGCCGGTGGCATCGGATCACGGTTGTGGCCACTCTCGCGCGCCGATGCGCCCAAGTTCTTGCACGACCTCACCGGCTCAGGTCAAACCCTGCTTCGCGACACGTGGGACCGCTTGGCACCGCTGTCGGGAGCAGACCGAATCATGGTGGTCACGGGGCGCGCTCACCGCGCTGCCGTCGAAAAGCAGCTTCCGGAACTCAGCGACCCCAACGTCGTGCTTGAAAGCGAACCGAAAGACTCCTCTGCCGCCATCGGGCTTGCCGCCGCAATCCTGCTGAAGCGGGAGCCTGACGTTGTTATTGGGTCGTTTGCCGCTGACCATGTGATTCGCGACATCCGTGGATTCCGGCGCAGTGTGCGTGAATCGATCGCTGTGGCCAACGCTGGCTACATTGCTGCGATCGGCATCACACCGTCTGAGCCGGCGATTGGGTTCGGTTATATCCATTGCCGTGGCCCGATCAAAGTTGACGGGGCACCGAGCGCGGTCGCCGTCGAATCTTTCGTGGAGAAGCCGAACTTTGAAACAGCGCAAAAGTACGTCGAGAGCGGCGACTATTTGTGGAACGGCGGGATGTTCATTTCTCGCGCCGATGTGCTTCTTGAACAACTAGGCAAGTCCGAACCAGAATTACTTGCCGGTCTCCTCGAACTCGCGGATGCGTGGGACACTCCCGCCCGCGGTGCCGTGGTCGACCGGGTCTGGCCTCATCTGGCCAAGATCGCAATTGACTACACGGTGGCGGAACCTGCTGCGGCCGAAGGGCGACTAGTCGTTGTTCCCGGTGACTTTGACTGGGATGACGTCGGCGACTTTGCCTCCATTGCCAAGTTGCACTCCGGCGGCCGCAAATCTGACCTCGCCATTTTGGGTGAAAATGCTCGAGTTTTGGCCGACAAATCGACCGGAGTAGTGATTAGTCAGACCAATCGACTTATTTCTTTGATCGGTGTCAATGACATCGTTGTTGTCGACACACCGG
>Ga0314774_1002478_pt1 | contig 10331 bp, 8 predicted proteins | sample MetaGCBIA2018_FD_204515 | JGI IMG/M metagenome (GOLD analysis project Ga0314774, IMG submission 204515) | Cryopeg brine microbial communities from Beaufort Sea near Barrow, Alaska, United States - CBIA 2018 | ecosystem: Environmental > Aquatic > Marine > Coastal | place: USA: Alaska | collected... | reverse complement strand
CGGCGAATATTTTCAGTTTTACGAAGGCGTCTTGTTCTATTCATAATCAAAATATTGATTTACAGATTTTATTACATTTTCAACTGTTGGTTCATCGGCCACAAATACATTTTCAAAATCATTGATAGCTTCAGAAGCAGTCGTATTTCCAATACAAAAAGCAATGCTTTGGGTATTTGTATTTTCCACCAGATAACTTTTTACTGATGATGGACTAAAAAACAGGATACCATCATAAGTGTTTTTAATTTTTGTCGGTTTAAAATTAGTTGCATATACTTCAACTTCATTTACCTTGATATTATTTTCCGTTAAAATTTCCGGCAATTCATTACGTCTTAAATTTCCGCAGAAAAAACAAACCTCATCAATGTCTTTATTTAGAAGAATTTCATCTGCCAATTCTTGTGCTGAATTTGCTTTAACGGTTACTTTAATATTTATGTCCTGCAAAAACTGCGAGGTTTTGTCGCCAACGCAATACACGTTTTCAAATTGCAATTCTTCTGATGAAAACCGGTTTAAAATTCCAATAACTGCATTTTTACTAGTAAAAACTGCGTTCTTAACCGGTATTTGTAGTTTAACGGAAGTGTTATAATCAATCTCAATTAATTCAATTTCATCAACATTAAAATTACTCAGAAGGTCTTTCTGAGTTGCAGAAAGCTTTTTGGTTGACAGGATCTTTTTTTTGCTGTTCATTTAATTTTGCATTTCAGCTTTTATGCTTTCCATTAATTTTTTTCCACCATTACCCAACACTTCTTCAGCACAAATTTTTCCTAAGCTTTTCCATTCACTTATTGGTAAAGTTTTTTCAACTTCAACTTTTTCTGAACCGTCAATGGCTATTAAAATACCTTTAAAATAAATAGTGTCACCTATTATTTTTGCATTTCCACCAATTGGTGCTGTACAGCCGCCCTCCAGTGTTTTCATAAATTGACGTTCAACACCAACGGTAATTTCAGTTTCTTTATGATTTATTTGACTACAAATTTCAAGAAGTTCCCTATCGGCTTTTAAAGCAGTAATCATGATTGTGCCTTGAGCGGGTGCAGGAATCATCCAATCTAACATCACATGATTTTTTGGCAATAATTCAATACGTTCCAATCCGGCAGCAGCAAAAATTGCCCCATTCCAATCATTGTCAATTAACTTTTGCAAACGTGTATTTACATTCCCCCTTAATTCTGTAATCGTATGTTTCGGATATTTTTGTAGCCATTGTGCTTTTCTTCTTAAACTTCCAGTGGCTATAATAGCGCCTTCAGCATTGTTTAAAAAGTCGGCATTATTTTTTAACACCAAAACATCATAGATATTTGCTCTTTCCAACACGGCAGCCTGCGCAATATTTTCAGGCAATTCGGTTGGCACATCTTTAAAAGAGTGCACTGCAACATCAATTTCTCCTCGAAGCATCGCATTGTCAAGTGTTTTTGTAAACAAACCAAAACCTCCTATTTGATGCAATGGCTTATCCAAAATCTCATCGCCGGTTGACGATACTTCTACAATTTGTGTTTTGTATCCTAATTTTTCAAGTTGTGTTTTAACTAAATTTGCTTGCCAAAGTGCGAGTTGACTCGCTCTAGTTCCAATTCTAATCATTCTCATTTAAGCATAACTCTTTAATATTAAACATTTTACTGATAACGCTGATGCTTATATCAACAGATGTATCTTCATCTTTTAAATGCTTAACAAATTGCGTGGTAATTTTTTGAATCATTCTGTTTGTGACAAACTCTGCATGCTCAGTATTAAAACCTTCTATTTTTCTGGAATGAAAATCAATTTCATCGTGTTGAATTATTCGAAGGGATTCTTTTAAAGCATTTACTGCAGGTACATACTTACGTTGTTCTATCCAATCATTAAATTCACCTTTGTATTTTTCTATGATGGCTTCAGCTGCAGGAATTTCATTTTTCCTGGTTTCTATTGTTTTGTCGGTAATTTTTGAAAGTTCATCCACATTTACCAAGGTAATTCCATCAATATTTTTAACAGAAACATCTACATTTTCAGGCAAAGATAAATCTAAAATCAATAATTTTTTACCCTCTGTTAAATGCGTTTTATTTATAGTATGAATATCTGCGCCAGTAGAAACTATTAAAATATCGGTATCTGCTATTTGTTCGGTTAAGTCGGCATAATTTTTTATAGAAATTTCAGGATGAATCGCTTTGAATTCCAAAGCTCTTTCATGGGTTCTGTTAATTAGCGTCACATTTTTGTTTGACGTATATCCCAATACATTTTTACAGGTATTCTTCCCAATGTCACCCAATCCATAAATAAGAATTTTCGTTTCATTATAGTCGGGCATATTCTCCATAATATAATGTATGGCCGCATAAGCCACAGAAGTTGTTCCTGAACTTAACTGGGTGTTATTCTTAACCGCTTTACTAGCCTGCAAAACCAAGTTCATTAAACGCTCTAAATAGGCGTTGGTAGTTCCCGCTATTTTTGCTTGCTTAAACGACTCTTTTAATTGGCCAACTATTTCATAATCACCTAAGATTTGGCTATCCAATCCGGTTCCAATATGAAACAAATGTTTTACGGCATCTTTATTTTTATATACATTGGAGACTTCTATAAAATCTTCAACACTTCCGTTTGAATATTTTATCAGTAAACTAATTAGTTCAAAAGGATGTTTTGCAAAACCAGTAATTTCCGTTCTATTGCAAGTTGACAGGATAAAAATCCCGTCGATCCCCTTTTCCTTAGCCTCTTTTAGTAATAATTTTTGATTTTCTCTAGTTACACTGAAAGCGCCACGCACCTTTACATCAGCTTTTTTATAACTTAGTCCTACGTTGTATAATTTAGTAGGTATGTTTTCTTGACTCATAAAATTAGTGTTATCAATAAGTATCGACAAAAGTACAAATATATTTCACTACAAAACAACGGCAAAAGTACTTTAATTGTCGGCATAAGTTATCGTTCGTAATTTATAATATATCTAAATAACAGGTTTTTGAATAAAAGTATGATAAATGTCATAAAAATAAAGGCTTTAAAACTATGACTTATGTCATACTTTTTCATATCTGATCATTTTTTTGTATAAATTTTTATTAGTACTTTTGTTTAATCATTAATGTTAGCCAGCGAAAATACCTCATGAAATCCAATCTTGAAAATTACAAAAATATCGACAAAAGTTCCGATTTTCTTTTTAATGAAACCGGCACTTTTAAAGTCTTTAATTTAAATAACCTGTCCGATAGTTTAGAATTATACAAGTGTTCTCTAACCAATAATTATATTCAAATTTATTTTTGCTGCAACAACGCATGTAAAGTTGCTTTTAACTTTGAACATTGTGCAATGCCTTTAACTGAAGGCAATTCTTGTATGGTATATTTTAAAGATGAGAAAATGGATCTCCTTATTAACTTACCTCCAAATTCCGAATTACTTGCCATCTTAATTTCCATTGAGCATTTTCATTCTTTATTTTCCATTAACGGAACTGTTTTATTTAACTACAACAGCTTAAAAGGAGAAAACCCTATCATTGAGCCAAAAGAAATGAATTCTTCCATAAAATTAATTTTGAGCCAACTAAGAACCAAACAAACAAATGAATTGCTCAGGCCCATTTATATTAAAGGAAAAATTTACGAACTATTGAGTTATTATTTCAGTCAATCATCAGAAAAAGAAACTGAAAATTGTCCTTATATTTCCAATGAAGAAACTGCCAGTAAAATAAAACAGGTAAAACAACTGATCCTTTCGGACATGAACAATCCGCCTTCCCTTGCCGATTTGGCAAAGGAAGTTGGTCTTAACATCAAAAAATTAAAAACCGGCTTTAAAGAAGTTTATGGCGTTCCTGTATTTACTTTTTTGTTGAACTATAAAATGGAACTGGGGAAAACCTTGCTGCAGGAACAGCAATTAAACGTAAATGAAATAGCATCGCATTTAGGTTACAGTACTTCGAGCCATTTTATTGCTGCGTTTAAAAGAAAATTCGGAATTACACCAAAACAATTTGCAAAATCATAATTACACCAATATCATGAAAGGAGCTTTATTAGTAAATTTAGGATCGCCAAACAGCACTTCCACAAAAGATGTAAGAAACTATTTAGATGAATTTTTAATGGATGAACGGGTCATTGATATTCCTTATCTATTGCGCGCATTTTTGGTGAAAGGCATTATTTTGAATACCCGACCTAAAAAATCGGCAGCGGCCTATAAAAAAATCTGGTGGGATGAAGGTTCTCCTTTAATTGTGCTTTCGAAAAGATTGCACAAAAAAGTAAATGAAAACACCAATATCCCTGTTGAATTGGCGATGCGCTACGGAAATCCGTCTATGAAAAGCGGCATTCAAAAATTGGCAGAACAAGGCGTTACAGAAATTTTACTACTTCCTCTTTACCCGCAATTTGCGATGGCGACAACGGAAACGATAGAAGTCTTAGCGAGAGAAATTTTAAAAAAACAGTTCCCTAATATAAAACTGACCATGGTTCCTGCTTTTTATAACAAACCGGATTACATTGAAGTTTTAAGTAAAAGCATTCAAAATGAGCTTACCAGATTAAAGCCTGAACACCTGCTTTTTTCCTATCATGGTGTTCCCGAAAGACACATTAAAAAATCGGATATCACAAAATCACATTGTAAAATTGACGGCAGTTGCTGCAATACCCCATCAGCAGCCCATGAGTTTTGCTACCGTCATCAATGCTACCAAACCACTAAAAATGTTGCCGAAAAATTAAATTTGAAGGAAGGAAGTTACAGCACTTCATTTCAATCTCGTTTAGGACGCGACCCCTGGCTACAGCCTTATACTGATCAAACAATAGACAACTTTGCGAAAAATGGCGTAAAAAAATTAGCGGTGGTAACGCCTGCCTTTGTTTCAGATTGTTTAGAAACTTTGGAAGAAATTGGTATGGAAGCCAAACATTCATTTAAGGAAAATGGCGGCGAGGAATTTAATATGATTCCTTGTTTAAACGACAGTGATGATTGGGTAAAAACGTTATCACAGTGGATTGAGAACTGGGCTAAATAGTTAAATTTATTTTAGAATTGAAAACTTGATTGCGGATTTGATGGTGCGGATTAATCATCATGTTTTTTTGAGTTTAGAATAAAAATTTAACTCTGACGGGGCGAATTCGTGATTGGATGATACTCTGAGGAATTGGATTAAAAAAAATAGCTTGAAAACCCCTTCAAATGGCATAAAAAAATACGGAATCTTTAAATTTATTTCAATTTTTTAATAAATTCCATAAAATAGAAGGATGGTTACAATACTTATATCCAACAATCCAAGTCTTTTATTGAATATATAACATATTGTTCATCAGTCAGTTATAAGCGTCTAATGATTTTAATCATACAAAATACGAAATCGTTTTCATAAATTTGTGACATTATACTTACAATTTTATAACTGAAATTTATGAAAAAACTTCTATTAGGAAATGAAGCATTGGCACAAGGCGCCATTGACGCAGGGATTTCCGGCGTTTACGCCTATCCGGGAACGCCTTCCACTGAAATAACAGAATACATTCAAAAGTCGAAAATAGCACAAGAATTAAAGATCCATTCTTCCTGGTCGGTCAATGAAAAAACGGCCATGGAAGCCGCACTTGGTATGTCTTACGCCGGGAAAAAAGCAATGGTTGTGATGAAACATGTGGGTTTAAACGTGGCTGCAGATGTTTTTATGAATATGTCCGTTTCAGGAATTAACGGCGGATTGGTAGTTGTTGTGGCTGATGACCCTTCTATGCATTCCTCACAAAATGAACAAGATTCCCGTTATTATGGCAAATTTGCCATGATTCCTATTTTAGAACCTTCCAACCAGCAAGAATGTTATGAAATAACAAAATATGCGTTTGAGCTATCTGAAGAATTAGGATTACCAGTTCTCATAAGAATGGTAACGCGATTGTCGCATTCAAGAGCCGGCGTTGTTACTGGTGAAAAAGTGGCACAAAACAACATTCATCTGCCAAAACTTTCAACACAATTTCAGTTAATTCCAATGCATGCACGTGGCAGATACCAACATTTGGTTGACATTCAGCCTGATATGCTTGAAATTTCAGAAAACAGCAACTTTAATACATTCCATGAAGGCACCAATACAACCATCGGAATTATTGCTTCCGGAATCGCCTATAATTATTTGATGGAAAACTTTGAAGATGGCGAATGCCCTTATCCGGTTTTAAAAATTTCGCAATATCCAATGCCTAAAACCACAATTAAACAATTGTTTGATACTTGTGAAAAAATATTGGTTTTGGAAGACGGATATCCTTTTATTGAAGAAGGCATTTCCGACTTTTTAGGTGAAAAAAGAAACGTTATCGGGCGCTTAAGCGGCGATATTCCGCGTGTTGGAGAACTAAACCCTGACAATATTGCAAACGCTTTAGGTTTTGACATCGTGATCAATGAAAATCTGCCCGAAGTCGTTTTGGGAAGACCTCCACAATTGTGCGTGGGTTGCGGCCACAATGATTTGTTTAATGCCATCAACGCCTTAAAAAACGAATCCGAAACCCAACAGGTATTTGGCGATATTGGCTGTTCCGCATTGGGTGTTTTGTCGCCTTATGAAAGTATCAATACCCTGATTGAAATGGGTTCTTCCATTACGATGGCAAAAGGCTCTTCCGACGCAGGAATTCATCCTGCAATTGCACTCATCGGAGATTCCACGTTTACGCATTCCGGGATGACCGGCTTATTGGATGCCGTTATTGAAAAAACGCCTATCACCGTTATTATTTCAGACAATTCGGCCATTGCAATGACCGGCGCGCAGGATTCTGCGGCTTCAGGCAGGTTGATTTCTATATGCAAAGGTCTGGGCATTGAGGAGAATCATTTAAAAGTGATTACGCCATTGCACAAAAATTTACAGGAAAACATTGATGTTATTCGTGAAGAAATAAATTACAATGGCGTTTCTGTCATCATTTCACAACGTCCTTGCGTACAACTTCCGAAGGAGAAAAAAGACAAATTAAAAGAATATAAAAACGTGTCAATAAATTAACGATATGCGCACAAAAACAAATATAATTTTAGCAGGTGTTGGCGGACAAGGAATTTTAACCATCGCAGCCATCTTAGACACTGCCGCTTTGGATAACAATTTAAACGTAAAACAATCGGAAGTTCATGGAATGAGCCAGCGTGGCGGAGCCGTGCAGTCTCATGTGAGAATTTCGGATAAACCTATTTATTCTGATTTAATTCCGCAAGGAAAAGCAGATATGATTATTTCTGTAGAACCTATGGAATTGTTGCGCTATTTGCCTTTTCTAAAAAAAGACGGCTATTTAATCACCGATTCCAATCCGTTTGAAAATATCAGCAATTATCCTGAATTGGAAACGCTTTACAATGAAATAAAATCGCATAAAAACCATATTTTAATTGATGCCATGAAAATTGCAAAAGATTTGGGTAATTCAAAAGCAACCAACATGGTTTTATTGGGTGCCGCTTCTTCTTTAATTCCTTTAAGCGATGAAAGTTTTCAAAAGGCAATTGCCACACTTTTTGAAAGAAAAGGCGAACGCATTGTTGCAAAAAACATAGAAGCTTATTTAAAAGGTAAAGAGATTGCCACTGAACTCGTTTCTTAAAACACTCATTTTCTTATGCTAAACAAAGAATTACTAAACCCCAAAAGCATTGTTGTTATTGGTGCTTCAAACAATATTCATACGCCTGGTGGCAGCGTTTTAAAGAATTTAATCGCTCACAGTTTTAAAGGTGCGTTATTTGCCGTAAATCCGAAAGAAACGGAAGTGCAAGGACTAAAATGCTATCAAAATATTGCAGAAATTCCTAATGTAGACCTTGCAATTATTGCCATCGCTGCAAAATTTACTTTGGAAACAGTTCAAATTTTAACAAAGCAAAAAAATACCAAAGGATTTATTATATTTTCGGCGGGTTTTGGTGAAAAAGATGATGAAGGTAAAAAATTGGAAGAACAAATTGTTGCAGCAATAAATGCTGTTGGCGGAACGCTTCTCGGGCCAAACAATATCGGGTTGATCAATCAACATTATGCAGGCGCATTTACAACACCAATTCCAAAATTAAATCCAAAAGGCGTTGATTTTATTTCAGGTTCCGGGGCAACTGCTGTTTTTATTATGGAGGCTGCCATGGCAACAGGCCTGACATTTTCCAGCGTATATTCCGTAGGAAATTCGGCCCAGATTGGCGTGGAGGAAGTGCTGGAGCATTTAGACGAAACCTTTGAAAATGGCAAAAGTTCAGAAGTGAAATTGCTCTATATTGAAAGTATTGAAAATCCGCAAAAGCTTTTAAAACATGCGGCTTCACTAATTGCCAAAGGTTGTAAAATAGCCGCCATAAAAGCAGGAAGTTCCTCAGCAGGAAGCAGGGCTGCAAGTTCGCATACGGGCGCACTTGCCAATTCAGACGTTGCAGTAGATGCTTTGTTTAAAAAAGCCGGAATTGTACGTTGCTACGGAAGAAATGAACTGATCACCGTGGCCGGAATTTTTATGCACCAAGAATTAAAAGGCAAAAATATTGCGATTATTACGCATGCTGGCGGACCTGCGGTAATGCTTACGGATGCTTTGTCTAAAAACGGACTGAACGTTCCGGAAATTACTGGAAAAGAAAGTTCAGCATTACTGAATACATTATTTTTAGGTTCTTCCGTTTCAAATCCCATTGATTTTTTAGCGACCGGAAATGCAGAACAACTGGAAACCATTATCGATTATTGCGAACACAAATTTTCGAATATAGATGCCATGGTTGTGATCTTCGGAAGTCCGGGATTATTTGAAGTTTACGACGTTTATGATGTTTTAGACAAAAAAATGCGCGAATGCAAAAAACCTATTTTCCCTGTTTTACCCTCGGTTATAAACGTAAAAGAGGAAATAGATTATTTTATTTCAAAAGGGAACATCAATTTTCCAGATGAAGTATTGTTTGGAAATGCCCTGGCCAAAATATATAAAACAGCAAAACCAATTTCAGGTGACACAGCACAAAAAAGTGTCAATTTTGCAGCCATAAGAACCATCATAATCAATGCTGAAAATGGTTATTTAGAACCTCAGCAAGTGAAGGAATTATTAATAGCTGCTGAAATTCCCATTGTTAGTGAAGCTGTTTGTTCCACAAAAAGAACCTGCTTGGCAGAAGCACTAAAACTTGGTTTTCCTGTGGTGATGAAAGTGGTTGGACCCATTCACAAATCGGATGTGGGCGGTATTTTTTTAAATATCAATTCAGTAGAAAAACTAACAGAATCTTTTGAGAAAATCATGCAAATTGATGGCGCAAAAGCGGTGTTAATACAGCCCATGAAAAAAGGTATCGAACTTTTTATAGGTGCGAAAAAAGAAGGTGATTTCGGACATATGGTATTGTGTGGTTTGGGCGGAATTTACATTGAAGTTTTAAAAGACATCAATGTTTCGTTAGCACCAGTTTCAAAAATGGAAGCCACAGAAATGATTCAAAATTTAAAATCGCACAAAATAATTCAGGGAATCAGAAATCAGGAAGGCGTGAATGAAAACCTGTTTGCGGAAATTATCGTAAAAGTTTCCGATTTGCTATTAGCTGCTCCGGAAATAGCCGAGCTGGATTTGAATCCGCTGTTAGGAAATTCTAAAGAAATTTTTGCAGTTGATGCCAGAATTATGATTGAAAAAGGATAGTATTTATTTTCATAGCTAAATGTATCGTGTTTCCGTTATGCTCATTTCATATGTAAATACTTATTGTTTTTTGGTCATATGTAATGCGCATATTTTCATAGGTAATTGTATCGTGTTTTGGTTATGCTCATTTCTTTTATCAAACATAACACAATAAACTCAAAATCGTATTTTTTAATTTTAATTCAAGCCTGTTAAATTTATTGATTAAATTTGAAGGCTTGAATAATTTTTTTTACAAAAAAAATATTATCTAATCCATCAATTTAAAATATCAGCAAATGAAATCATTTTTAAAAAACGGCCAAGGACTGATCAAATGCGATAAATGGGAACCAAATTGTTGGGTTAACATTGAAAGACCGACTGAAGATGATAAAAAATATCTTTTAAATGAACTAAACATTCCTGAAGCATTTTATAATGATATTAAAGATATAGATGAACGTCCGCGTATAGAAATTGAAGACGGCTGGGTTTTCATTTTATTCAGGATTCCATTTAAAAACCCTAAAACAAATAACCCTTTTGAAACCGGTCCGGTGGGAATTATTTTTAAAGATGATGTTTTTG
>Ga0314774_1002477_pt1 | contig 10340 bp, 4 predicted proteins | sample MetaGCBIA2018_FD_204515 | JGI IMG/M metagenome (GOLD analysis project Ga0314774, IMG submission 204515) | Cryopeg brine microbial communities from Beaufort Sea near Barrow, Alaska, United States - CBIA 2018 | ecosystem: Environmental > Aquatic > Marine > Coastal | place: USA: Alaska | collected... | reverse complement strand
AGCAGTTGCACCTGTAGACAACACCTTACTGTCTGCTACTGCGCTGGAAGCCCTGCGCAATCAGGCCAGCAGAGAACGTGCGCCAGATGACCTGCTGAGGCAATCGGATGCCGAACTGCTATCCACTTTGGGGTTAATCAAACAGGGCAAGCTGACCCGTGCGGCCATCCTGCTGGCCGGCACTGAAGCGGCTATTCGTGAACACCTGCCCGGCCACAACTGGACCTTTCTGCAGATGACGTCCGATACCGACTACGGTATCCGGGAAGATCGCGCCAGCGCCTTGCCTTTGTCCGTTCAGCGCATTGAGGAACTGCTAGTACCCTTTAACCCCATCACCACCTATAAGCAGGGCATGTTTCACTACGAATACCGCACCTGGCCGGAAATCGCTGTGCGCGAGGCTCTGATGAACGCGTTCTGCCATGCCGATCTACGAATTGCCGGGCCGATAATGGTCAAGCTGTATGCAGAGCGGCTGGAAATCAGCAATAACGGCGGATTTATCGCTGGCATTACCCCCAACAACATTCTGCACCACCAACCCGCCGCCAGAAACCCTTTACTGGTTGAGGCACTTACCCGCCTGCGCCTGGTTAACCGAAGCAATCTGGGTATTAATCGCATGTTTTCTGCGCTGTTAATGGAAGGCAAAGAGCCGCCCCAGATCAGGGAAGTGGGGGATTCCGTGCAGGTGAGCTTTCCCAAACGCGAGTTGAACGCCACCTTCCGCTTATTTGTGGCAGATGAAAGCGAGCAGGGTCGCAAGCTGGGAGTGGACGAACTGATGCTGCTGCAGTACCTACTTCAGCATCCGGAGGTAGACACCAACACTGCCGCTGCCCTATGCCAGCGTGGCGAAGCAGAAATGCGCGAAAAGTTATCCACAATGGAGTCGGCCGGATACATCGAACACGGCGGTACCGGGCGGGGAGCTTACTGGTGTATTCAGCCCGAATTCTACAATCGCCTCGCCGAGGATGGCCAGAGTGACGCCCGCCGACGAATCGGCTGGGACGCCGCGAAAACGCGCGTGCTCAGCATTCTGATGGAGCGGGCGAAACGGGGCGAGCTGGGGCTGAGCAACAAGGAAATTCGACAGATCACACGTTTTGACCGCAACCAGGTGCATCGATTGATGACCGAACTTCGACAGGAAAACCCCAACCTGCAGCCACCGGGAAGAGGCAAATACGCGCGATATGAATTCAGGCAATGATGCATTAATTGCATTTGAGCATTAAAGACAGCATTAGATTTTTTTAACGCTCGATTTATTGCAGAGTGAGCAATGAAGCGAGCGTTATAGAACGAAAGGATGGAAAAAGTATGCAGCCACTGGACAAAATCCTCAGACACCAACTGGAACGCGCCGTTAAAAGCGCCCGCGACACCGCCGAAAACGGCGCTGATGCCGCGCTAGGCCAGTTGGGCGTGGCCGACCCCACACCGGCCGCACACCTGAGCGATGCCGAGCGCGACCTGCGTCGCCGCCTGCGTGCCCATGGCCGCCAATTGGGGGACTCTCTGAACGGGGGAAAAATCCAGAGCATGGATCGCCTAGTGGAAGAAGTAGCCTACGAGCACTGGCACCGCATGCTATTTGCCCGCTTCCTGGCCGAGAACAACCTGCTGATGTACCCCGACCCAGACGAGCCAGTATCCATTACCCTGGAAGAATGCGGAGACCTAGCCGCCGACGAAGGCGCTGCCAACGGCTGGGAACTGGCCGCCCGCTATGCTGCTCAAATGCTACCGCAAATTTTCCGGCTGGATTCCGCAGTGTTCCAGCTAACCCTGTCGCCAGAGCATCAACAAGCCCTAGAGCGGTTGGTCTCTGGTTTGCCACAGGAAACCTTCACTGCCTCCGATAGCTTAGGCTGGGTGTACCAATTCTGGCAGGCCAATAACAAAGAGCGCATCAACAAATCCGAAGTGAAAATCGGTGCCCGGGAACTACCAGCAGTTACCCAGCTGTTTACTGAGCCCTACATGGTCAGCTTCCTGCTGGACAACGCCCTGGGCGCCTGGTGGGCCGCCAGAACGCTTACGGATGAAGATCTCAAAAATGCCCAAAGTGAAGAAGAGCTGCGCCAGAAAGCTGCGATTCCCGGCGTCCCCCTAGAATACCTACGCTTCGTAAAAATTTCCTCTCCCCACGCAGGAGAGGGCCAGGCAAATGAGGAAGAAGTCTGGACTCCCGCAGCCGGCAACTTCGACGCCTGGCCGGAGAATCTGGCCGAGTTGAAAGCCCTAGACCCTTGCTGCGGCTCCGGTCACTTTCTGGTGGCCGCCTTCCTGATGCTGGTACCCATGCGCATGGAACAGGATGGTTTCTCAGCCAAAAAGGCAGTGGATGCGGTACTCCGGGAAAACATCCATGGACTGGAACTGGACCAACGCTGCGTAGAGCTGGCCGCCTTTGCCCTAGCGTTGACCGCGTGGAAATACCCGAACGCTGGCGGCTATCGTATTTTGCCGGAATTGAATGTGGCGTGCTCTGGTTTGTCGGTCAACACTAAGAAGGAGAACTGGCTGGCGCTGGCTGGAGACAATACCAATCTGCGCATAGCCCTCGAAGAGCTTTACAAGCAGTTCAAGGACGCACCGGTGCTCGGCAGCCTGATCAACCCAGAAGCAAGTTTGGGCAAGGGATCGCTGTTTGAATTGAAGTGGGATGAAGTTGGGCCACTGCTTACTAAAGCACTGGCGGGCGAAAAAAATGATGAAAAAAGTGAGATGGGGGCTGTTGCAAAGGGAATTGCAAAAGCGTCTGTTTTGCTCTCACAAAAGTATACGCTTGCCATGACTAATGTCCCATATCTTGGCAAAGGCAAAATGAACGAAACCTTGTTGCAATATCTAGATAAAAACTATTCTGGCGCCTCAAATGATCTTGCAACATCACTAATAGAAAGAATGGAAGAGCTTCTCATTGACTATGGACATGTTGCTTTTGTTTCATCGCAAAACTGGATGTTTCTTGGTTCGTTTTCTGCATTTCGAAAACAACAGTTGAAAAATATGAACTGGAAACTAGCTGCTAGGCTTGGCTATAAAAGTTTTAGCACCCAGATGTATGATTTTCCTGTTATTTTAGGTATTTTTGAAAAAAAATCTCTGCACATTACAGACAAAATAAACAGCGTTTCAGTTGAGGAGGTAGAGCACCTTCAAAAATCTAAACTCCTTTGTTGTTCAAAAATTTCTTCAATTTCACAAGAAAAGCAGCTCAACAATCCGCAGTTCCGGCTTACTTTCGACCTAGATTTATCAGGCAAAAAAATACCCGTTAAATCAACAGAAGGTCTTTCGACTGGTGATTCCGCAAAGTTTATTTGTTGCTTCTGGGAAATGGCTAATAAAGGTTTGTCTTGGGACTACTTTCAGGCATCTCCATCACAAAATATGAGGCTAGACGGACTTTCCACTTTTATTCGCTGGGAGAATGGTGAAGGCGAATTAGCTCAGAGCAAGGCCGCCAGAATCCAGGGTCACTATGCATGGGGAAAACAAGGGGTTATCGTTGGCAGAGTTGGGGATATGAGAAGTGCCCCGTATTTAGGCAAATTATTTGATAAGAGTGCTGTTGTTTTAACCCCCCAAAAAGAAGAAGAATTATTAGCAATCTATTCTTTTTGCACTCATCCGGGTTTTAGTTCATTGGTTAGGCAATTAGACAAAAAGCTTGGTGTTGCAACCTCAGTATTTGAAAGTCTTCCCTTTGATCTCGAACACTGGACCAAAGTCGCAGAAGAAAGACACCTCAATGACCTACCAAAACCCTACACCAACGACTCCGCACAATGGATCTTTCACGGACATCCTTGCGGTTCCGTTGTATGGGACAAAGATAAAAAGTGGACAGCCGAAGGCGCTCTGCGCAATGACGACACCGTACTCCAAGTCGCAGTTGCCCGTCTGCTCGGCTACCACTGGCCCGCCGAACTGGATGAAGAGATGGAGCTGGCCGAGGAGCAGCGCGAGTGGGTAAACCGCTGCGAGGCGCTGCTGCACTTTTCCGATGAAGACGGCATTGTCTGTATTCCCCCAGTACGCGGCGAAGCCTCTGCCGCTGATCGTTTGCTCAACCTGCTGGCCGCGGCCTACGACGATGCCTGGTCTAACGATGTACTGACCGAGCTGCTGAAAAATGCCGGCCATGCAGGCAAAACCTTGGAAACCTGGTTGCGGGACAAGTTCTTCACTCAGCACTGCAAGCTCTTCCAAAACCGTCCCTTTATCTGGCACGTCTGGGACGGTCTGCCCGATGGTTTCTCTGCTCTGGTCAATTACCACAAGCTGGATCGCAAGAACCTGGAAACCCTGATCTACACCTACCTGGGCGACTGGACCAGCCGCCAGAAGCAAGACATCAACAACAGCATCGACGGTGCCGATGAACGCCTTGCCGCTGCTGAAGCCCTGAAGAAAAAGCTGGAGCAGATTCTGGAAGGCGAAGCCCCCTACGACATCTTCGTACGCTGGAAACCCATCGAACAACAACCTATCGGCTGGGAGCCAGACCTGAACGACGGCGTCCGCCTGAATATCCGTCCCTTTTTGACAGTAGACGACGTTAAAAAGAAAGGAGCGGGTATCCTGCGCGACAAAGCCAACAACATAAAATGGACCAAAGACCGCGGTAAAGACGTGGAATCCGCACCCTGGCATCACACCTTTGGCGGTGAGCGGATTAACGATCATCATCTGAGCCTGGCCGAGAAGCGGGCTGCGCAAGAGCAAATCAACAAAGGAAAGGGTGCCTGATATGGCGAAGAAGATCAGTGGCGCTGAGTATCCGTTAGCCAAAATTTTCAGCTCCGAGTTTGAATATGCCATACCCTCTTACCAGCGCCCCTACGCGTGGACGGTGGATCAGGTATCAGAGTTGTTTGATGACCTCTACGATTTTTATCGTTCAGAGCCGGGTGAGGGATATTTCCTCGGCAGCATCGTGTTGATCAAGGAGGAAGGAAAGCCGGCCGCAGAAGTCATAGATGGCCAACAGCGACTGACAACGCTCACCATATTGCTTGCGGCACTGGCTGCGCACTCCGCTGCTGACGATCGCGCCCTTCTGAAAACCTATCTTGTAGAGGCCGGGAACAAGTATGAGCAGTTGGCCGCAAAGCCACGCCTGACACTCCGTGAGCGAGATAAGGAGTTTTTTGCCAGGTACGTGCAAACCCTTCAGTTTGACGAACTGCTTGAGCTTAACCCTGAGTCTCTTCAGAACGAATCTCGAAAAAACATACAGGCCAACGCCCGTTTATTGCTGAACCGTATTGACCGGTCCTTTGGCGGCAATACGTCTTCACTTGAGGGCTTTGTTGGTTTCTTGCTGCAACGATGCTTTCTGGTAGCGGTTTCAACACCCAGCCAGCAGTCTGCATTTCGCGTTTTCTCGGTTATGAACAGTCGTGGCCTTGATCTGCAACCTACTGACATCATCAAAGCCGACATTATTGGCGCGATTGAATCCACGGAGGAACAGGAACTTTATAACGAAAAATGGGAAGACATGGAGGTTGAGTTAGGGCGTGGTGGCTTTAACGATTTATTCGCTTACGTTCGGATGCTCTACGCCCGCGAAAAGGCTAAGAAGGCGCTGCTGGAAGAGTTTCGTCATCACGTTTTGTCCCACGTGTCGTCATCTAAAGCGCTTGTGAATGATGTGTTGGAGCCCTACGCGGAAGCTTTGTTTATTCTTCGTACCGCAAGCTATCAAGCCGAAGTAGACGCGCAAAAGATTAACGCTTATCTGCGCTGGCTAAACCGGATAGATAACTCCGACTGGGTGCCACCAGCCATGCTGTTCCTGGCCCAGCACAAGAATAAACCTGAATACGTTCTGTGGTTTATGAAACAGCTAGAGCGACTGGTCGCGTGCCTACATCTGACGGCAAGGAATGTAAACGAGCGTATTGAACGGTATTCAACTCTAATCTCAGGTTTGATGGATACCCATAGCATTGGTAACCCCGTGCAGGCTGTTTTGCTTACTGAAAGCGAAAAGAAAGCGATGCGCAACGTGCTGAATAGCGATATCTACACGCTCACTGCCAGAAGAAGAAACTACCTTATTTTGCGCCTGGATTCGTTTTTGTCAGATGGTGCTGCAAGCTACGATGCGAGCCTGTTAACGATCGAGCATGTGCTGCCACAAACGGTAAGCGAAGGCAGCCAATGGGAAAGCGATTGGCCCGATACTGATACACGGGACACCTGGATCCACCGGCTGGCAAACCTTGTACCTTTGAACAAACGCCGAAACTCACAGGCTCAGAATTATGATTTTGACCGGAAAAAAGATGCCTATTTCCGGGGACGATCAGGCGTTAGCTCCTATACGTTAACGACGCAGGTGCTTAACGAACAGGAGTGGACACCCACGGTTGTATCGAACAGACAAAAAGAGCTTATGGGGCTTCTTGCGGAGAAGTGGGAGCTGACAGCGTGTTAATAGGTTCCCACGAAATTTTTGAGCTGGGAACCGTGAAGTGACTACGGCTGCCAAGCTTACTAAGTGGGCTCAGAAGAAACCTCTGATCTTGATCCGTTTCGATGAGGCGCAGTCAGAATTTTTGCACAATTCGAGGCAGGGGTTCGAGCAACTAACATTGATAAACCCCCACTCTGCACTTCAGGCTGTCAAGTTGCCAACGCTTTGCTTGTTGGAGATTCACGAAGACGACGCAACCAAGTGTTACCTCGCCACTGCGACTCGCAAAACTGCGGTGAGCACATTTGATACACGGCTAACTCTCAAAAAGTTGATAGCGGTGAAACCAGACTCACTGCAAATCTTGGAGACCCTAGTTACCGACGCTCGTATGAAGCGCTTGTTGAAGGATCGCCTCCCCGACGACGGGGAAATAAATTATCTTTCTCCCAAGCTCAGTGCGTACCTAGTTGAAATTCTGGCTGCTGATTCCCGCAACCAAGCTGCAATGGAAATGGCCCTTTCCCAGCTTCCACAATTGAGACGAAGAGACGATGCCAGCTGGGCGCAGGACGATGCCATTCATGCGGCAATGTCTGCTTTTGGAATCCGGAGCGGTGTCTTACCGGATAAGATCGTCCTGAGGAGTGGCGCCTCATCTGGTCTAGGGCTAATTGGAGCTCACCTTTACGAGGATAATGTGGTGCATCATGATGCATTGCGATTGCCTGGATTCGATGCAATTTCATCTGATGTGACAGGAAGAGCTGTTTTCCGAAAAAGCGATGAGCAGCTTGTGATTTACACAGCCAATAAATTGCCTTTGGAAAAAATGCTTGGCGTTGACCTCATATATGTCAACGAAACGCGGGGCAGCATTGTGATGATTCAATATAAAATGTTGGAACAGCACAAACAAAATCAAACGAACACTGACTGGATATTTCGACCTGACCAGCAGTTACGTGATGAAATAGCCAGAATGCGCATTCCGAACATTGAAAATGCCCCAGACGACTATAGGCTTAGTCGCAATCCATTTTTCTTCAAGTTTGTAAAACGCAAAATTGTAGATGACTCTCATCAGTCGTTTTTCGTGTCAATTGATCATCTAAACCAGATTCTGGCGTCCCAAGACGCAAAAGGCCCGAGGGGTGGCGTTCGCATAAGTTACGAGGCTCTGAGTGGGACTTACCTCCGTGAAGCCGACATGCTTAGCTTGATCCGTTCAGGATATGTTGGGACGCACAAGGTGGAAACAGAGGCACTGCACACGATTATTCATGAGGTGGCGAAAGGGAACAATGCCATCGTGCTCGCATGGCAGCAGAAAATTCAGGAAAATTGAATGGGTAAGCGGATTCGGCGTGTTGATTCCATCAAAGGTGAGCTCCTCAAGAAGTCTCGTGAAGCAGCTCTTGCTGCTGTTCAAATTTTTAACAATCCCAACATCAGCTTCAAGTCGGAATCCTATGTAGTTCTTATGGTTATCGCCTGGACGTATCTGCTCCATGCTTATTTCAGGGATCAGAAAATTGAGTACAGGTATTACCAGAAAAGAGGCCAGCGGAGAGAGTTCGACAAAACCAAGCATGGTGCTTACAAGTATTGGGAGCTTGAGCGCTGTCTAAATGAAGCCCACTCTCCGCTCGACAACGATACGGCTAATAACCTGCGTTTTCTGATCGGGTTGCGTCATGAAATTGAGCACCAGATGACAACACGGATAGATGATGTCTTAAGCGCGCGCTTTCAAGCATGTGGCCTGAACTATAACGAATACATAAAGAAATTATTCGGGCCCAATAACGGTATTGAAAAGCACCTATCTTTTAGTCTCCAATTTTCAACGATATCTACTGAGCAAAAAGAACTCCTTGAAGACCAGCCTGGCCTACCGCCCAATATTGAGGGCTACATTAAGAGCTTTGACAACAGCCTTTCTGACGAAGAATTCTCCAATGCACACTATGCATACAGAATTTTGTTTGTGCCAAAAACGGCTAATAGAAAGGGTCAAGCAGATCGAGTGATTGAATTTGTAAAAAGTGACTCTGCCTTAGCTGAAACCGTAAACAAAGAATATGCCGTTATTAAAGAAACGGAAAAGACAAAATATCTGCCAACGCAGGTCGTGGATTTAATGAAAGCAGAGGGGTATCCCAGATTCTCAATCCGCTATCACACGGAGCTATGGCAGGCTCTCAATGCCAAGAGTCCCTCTCAAGGCTATGGGACATTGGTAGCCGGAAAATATTGGCATTGGTACCAACGCTGGGTCGATGAAGTCAGAAAACACTGCCATGAGAACAGGAGGCGCTATTCATGAGTCAATTACCCTTGGGACAAACCGCATGAAACTGTTAGACCATCTCTCGAAAGCTGTACGAGAGGCTGGAGTTTACAATCCGGACATCCAAGTCGCCCCAGCCTGTATCTTATGGCCAGACCGAGATCGGCAGTGGGAAGCCGTAATTCCGGTGCTGCAAGCTGAGCTGCCAGAACTTATGGTTTTAGGCGATTACGCCCCAGAAAAGCGCACCGGCCCAGCTATCTGGCTACGCTACGCCATTTCAGGCTTTGCTGAGGATATTGAGCTACCGACGGGCAAGGCACCGATTCTGTATTTGCCGGGTGTTAGCCGGCAGGATCTCCGGGCGGTGGAAAGCTGCCCGGATGAGCTGAAGCCTTTGGCAGAGCTGCAATATCGCGGGGTGATCTGGTCTCAGGTGAACGCTAAAGACTGGACCATTCTGGCCTACCTGAAATCCGACCAGGGTGATTTGGGGCTGGATGTTGCGCAAGACAGCGAAAGCCGCCACGCCATGCAGCTGGCACTTTACCGTTTGCTGGATGAAGAGGTGGAGCTACTACGGGGCAAGCGACTGGATAGAGACTACTTCAACACGCTGCTGACTGGGGGCGATCCCATTCGGGATTTATTGCTGTGGTTGGACCAGGGCGAGGCGCTTCAGGCTTCCCGAGGTGAAAACGAATGGCAGGCATTTGTTTCGGTGTGTCAGTCTCAGTTGGCGTTCAATCCCCAGCAAGATGGTATTCTGGCCGGTTGTAACAAACTGGCCAACCACGAAGGCCCCTGGCAGGCCGTGTGGGAACGCTTTCGTGAAGCGCCTAACCGGTATCCCCACATTCCGGACCAGATCCGTAAGTGTCAGCCGCCGTCTTTCGATTTATTCGCTGATGAATCCGTAGCCGGTGGCTGGCCACAGTGGAACCAGAGCCAGGAAGAACACTTGCGCCGGGATTTGCTGGCACTGAGTAATATGCCGGCCCATAAAGCTATGGCCCAGATGAAAGAGCTTGAGCAGGTACACGGTGGCCGCCGTGCAGTGGTGTGGGCCGAGCTGGGTGAGGCGCCTCTGGCGCTGGCGTTGAAGCACCTGGCCTCAATGGCAGACCATGCTCAAACGGCACTAGCGGCCGGTACAGTGACAGATCTTGCCAACGGGTATGCAAATACAGGCTGGAAAGTGGATGACAGCGTGATGCGTGCGCTGGCCAACGTGAACAGCTCAGAGGATCTCGCAGCAGTTACCTCAGCAATCCGATCCGTTTATCTGCCCTGGATGGAGGACTCGGCGCGTTACCTGCAAAAACATGTAGATGGTGACAGTTATCCGGGAGGCTCTTACCAGAGTGCGCCGTCTCTCCCGGCGATCCAGGGCGATTGTGTTCTTTTTGTGGATGGCTTGCGATTCGATACCGGCAAGCGCCTGGCCGAACGATTGGGCGCGGCTGGCCTAGAGATTGCGGAAACTGTGGTTTGGACAGCGCTGCCAAGCGTGACCGCCACCGGCAAGGTGGCCGTTTCTCCAGTACGGGACAAAATCAGAGGCGACGATAGCAGTGCTGATTTTGAGCCGGCTGTGGCCGC
>Ga0314774_1002476_pt1 | contig 10342 bp, 20 predicted proteins | sample MetaGCBIA2018_FD_204515 | JGI IMG/M metagenome (GOLD analysis project Ga0314774, IMG submission 204515) | Cryopeg brine microbial communities from Beaufort Sea near Barrow, Alaska, United States - CBIA 2018 | ecosystem: Environmental > Aquatic > Marine > Coastal | place: USA: Alaska | collected... | reverse complement strand
TGGCGATTTTTTGATAATAAACTTGATTCGAAAAGAAAATAAAAATGACTTAGTGCAAGACCATCCATCGGAAGCAGGGTGTTATATTTATAGAAAAACAGAAGAAAAGGCAACACACAACACTGTATAAAATTTATGCTCAAATCGGATTTAGCACAAACCGACAAACATTCAATAAAAATATTGCTACAGCGGGAAAATCTCCGATTTTTACGTCGCACAAATCTTATACAAAACCGTTGGCTTTAACCACAGAAAAGAAATACAACCTTAAATATAAAAATTATGAGAAAGATTATTTTATTAATTACGATTATTGCAATATTTTCTAACTGCTCAAATAAAAAAGAATTTATAGCAAAAGAAAGAGATATTATAGGAGTTTGGAAAATAACTAAATCAACTTTTAATGGAACTGCACTTGAAATGGATAACTGTACAGCTAAATCTATTCTTGAAGTATCTGTTAATAGAGTTGGTGCCTTAAATATGTATTACAATTTAACTCCTTGTCAAAATGCTATTGAAGTTTTTTCATTTTCAAATTTTAAAGATAATAATTTTGATATAAATAGTTCTGGTTCTAATCCTGAATTACAACATTATGGAACTTTTATAACTCCTAGAATTATCGAAATAACAACTTTAATAAACAATACTTATAATACAGGAAAAAATAAAAATGTTTACACTTTTGAAAAAACAATAGATTACTAGAAAAGAGCATCCTAAAGATTTATTACTTAAAAAAAATCCTGAATAGTAGACGGCAAGAATTTTTAATTATGCGATTTTTTCGAATATGAATATCCTAATGGGAAATAGTTTATAAAAACCAAACTAAAATTATTCAAGACACTTTTAAAAATAGCTTTTTTTATACGTAATTGGCTTTAACAACAGAAAAGAAATACAAACCTTAAATACAAAAATTATGAGAAAAATTATTTTATTAATTACGATTATTACATTGTTTACAAACTGTTCAAAAGACGATGATGACAATACGACTATAACTATAAATGATATAGCAAAAAATGTAGAAATGTCATTTTCTATCGAGAATTATCAACCAGGATTAATAACATTTTCAGGTTCTGTATTTTCAGTTATAAAAAATAATAACAATGTTGATTTTAACGTAAGAAGTTTAAAAGTTTATGAGGTAAACGGAGATGTTTTATATGAGAAAAACTACAATAACGATTTTATTACAGTTTCTAAGAATGGCGGAGAATGGTTAGACGGCAAGAATTTTAATTATGCCCTTTTTCCTGTAATATTCGAATGGACAATAGTTTATAAAAACGAAACTAAAATTATTCAAGACACATTTGAAAAATAGTTTTTTTAAACATCTTTCTATAAAAATAACGTCTTGATAAGAAAACTAATAGTAACAAAGTGGCTAAAAGCCAACATCGTATATAATTTATGCTCAAATCGGATTTAGTACAAACCGACAAACATTCAATAATAATTTTGCTTCGGCGGAAAAATCTCCGATTTTTACGTCGCACAAATAATATACAAACACGTTAGGCACAATTTGAAAAACAAATAACACCCAAAATAAATTAAAAAAATATATTAATGGAAACATTGACAAATGAAAAGTTAGCTTGGAATGAATTTATGAAAGTTGAAATGAGAATAGGAACAATTATTTCAGCAGAGGAATTTAAGGAAGTAAGTAATCCTGCGTATAAGATGATAGTGGATTTTGGTGAATATGGAAAAAGAAAAACTTCTGCCCAAATAACTGACCTTTATAATCCTAAAGATTTAATTGGTAAACAAGTAATAGCAGTTATAAATTTCCCTCCTAAACAAATAGCAAATATTATGAGTGAATGTCTTGTTCTAGGAGGAGTTGGTGACAAGAAAGAAGTAACTCTAATTGAACCTGAAAGAAAAGTTAAAAATGGAACAAGAATTGGATAAAAACTGTGCCTAACAACTCATAAAATTTATGCTCAAATCGGATTTAGTACAAACCGACAAACATTCAATAAAAATATTGCTCGGCGGAAAAATCTCCGATTTTTACGTCGCACAAATCTTATAAAAACTCGTTAGCACCAATAAAAAATTGAACCTCTATGAAAAAATCACTCTTCTTTTTAATGATTATTGCAATATTCTATTCTTGTAAAAACTCTGAAAAAGAGACAAAAATGGAGAGAAAATCATATGCAGATATAGAAAGCCGACTAAAAATACACAAGGAAAATTCACAAAAATACATTGATAACGATAACAGCAAAAAGGCTTTTAAGTATGATGACTCATTAAAATATTTAATCATAAGTAGTTACATTGAAAAGTATAACTTTCAAACAATTGATAGTTCTATTTATAATTCCTATGATAGAAAAAAACCTCTTTTCCTTCAAGTTACTGCTTCTTGGTGTGAGCCATGTCAATTTGAAGTTCAGGCATTAAACAAAATTGCAGAAAAATATAATGAGGAAGTAGACTTTGTACTTTTATTTTGGGATAATCAAATGGAAACTGAAAAACTCGCTCATAATTATAACAAAAATATTGTTCTTGTTCCATCGATAAAAAAACATTCTAAAGGTAAAGCAATCGACATTTCTGGGTTTAAACATTTTTTGGGATTTCCGACAAATTATTTAATTACAACAAGTAATCAGATAATAAATCTTTATGGAGGAGCTATGATTCCCGTAACTTATACTGATCCAAACGGAAAAGAAATTACTGTTACTAAAGAAGAAGCTAACCAAATAAATTATAATAACCTTGAATCTGAAATAAAAGAGCTGATAAAAAAGAACTAAAAAAAAACTGGTGCTAACATCGTATAAAATTTATGCTCAAATCGGATTTGGTACAAACCGACAAACATTCAATAAAAATATTGCTACGGCGGAAAAATCTCCGATTTTTACGTCGCACAAATCTTATACAAAACCGTTGCCTTTAATTGCGGATGAAAACAAAAAATAGAAAAAAATGAACAAAACTAGATTTTTAGGAATTACATTATTGCTTATTGGAATTATTATAATGTATAAAATTGACAATGACTTGTATTCCTTCATTGGCGGATTATTAATTGGAATTGGAATTGGAACGATTATTTCTGGAAAAACCATTTTCTCAAGAAAAGAAGCTGAATAGAAAATTGATTTGATGTAAATTTTAACCGTATTAGGAATTTGAAAGTTGAGAATATATTCGACTTTGAGCAAAGAAAAAAAAATTGAAATATTAATTAAAATAGAAAAAGATGAATTATTTAGAAATTGAATTATCTGGTAGAACAATGATGATACTTGGTGGATTATCAACTATTGCAATTGTTTTAATAGCTGTTTGGTTTGCAAAACGTTATAATAAAACAAAGCAGAACAGATAGAATAGATTCGGAGTTTAAGCGGATTGATTATATCTATGAAAAATGATTTGTATAAAATGACAAAAAAGCAACTAAAAGGCAACAATGTATAAAATTTATGCTCAAATCGGATTTGGTACAAACCGACAAACATTCAATAAAAATATTGCTTCGGCGGAAAAATCTCTGATTTTTACGTCGCACAAATCTTATACAAAACCGTTGTAATTTATTACAGAAAAACAGAAACTATGAACAAAACTAGAATTTTTGGAATTACGATTATTATAATTGGAATTATCTCTTTTTTCTCATTTGAAAACGATTTAACTGGATTTATTTCCGGAATATTAATTGGTTTAGGTGTTGGAATGACAATAAATGATCTAAAGAATTTTAAAAATAAAATTTCGGTTTCAGAGAACCGAGAAATGACAAATTGAACTGTTCGATTTTAGCAAAATTCTGGAATTGAACGCAGGAATGGAAAAGCTTAAAAGAAAAATTGAAACAAGCTGAGAATGATTTTCGACTTTTTTCAATCAATACGGAATTGAGCAACGAAGCGGAAATTCTAAAAATAAAAATTGCAACAAACCGACAAATATTCCAGATTTCACAATCATTAAACTGTTTGAAAAATAAATAGATTAAGTTTAGAACTGAAAAACAAAAATTGAAATGAAAATAACAAATTACAACACCGTATAAAATTTATGCTCAAATCGGATTTAGTACAAACCGACAAACATTCAACAAAAATATTGTTACGGCGGAAAAATCTCCGATTTTTACGTCGCACAAATCTTATACAATACCGTTGGCTTTAATGCCCGACAAACAAAAATTGAAACAATAATATTAATTTAAAAAGCAGAAAAAGATGAATTATTTAGAAATGGAATTATCTGGAAGAACAATGATGTTACTTGGAGGATTATCAACAATAGTGTTTATTGCATTGGTTGTTTGGTTAATCTTTAAGGTGTCAAAATTTTACAAAAAGAAAGCTGAATAAGAAAGGTTTTCTTTAAAATTTAAGATGATACCGATTGATTTTAAAATAGTTACGGATTTGAGCAATAAAAATGTATAGATTTTTCGACATTCTCGAGAAATCTAAAATTGGAAAATTGTACCTAAACAGACAAAGTTCCGACTTTTTTCATATTGACTGTATTTATTGAAACGGAAAGACAAAACAGAAAAATAGATTTCCAATTTTTAGATTTAAACTAACAGAATAAAAAAGCACTAAAAGCCAACAATGTATAAAATTTATGCTCAAATCGGATTTAGTACAAACCGACAAACATCCAATAAACAAATTGCTACGCCGGAAAAATCTCCGATTTTCCAGTCGCACAAATCTTAATACAAAACCGTTATGCACTAGGCGGACAAAACTCTGAACTTAAATATGAAAGATAAAATACTAACTTGGAATGTTGATCCAGTAATTTATTGGATAACAGACACATTTCCGCTCAAATATTACGGAATTCTTTTTGCAACTGGATTAATGCTTGGGTATTTAATTGTGAAAAAAATCTACCAAAAAGAAAATATTCCAGTTGAAAATCTAGAAAAACTCTCAACATATATTGTAATTGGAACACTTTTAGGGGCAAGACTTGGGCATTGTTTCTTTTATGATTTTTCATACTATTCTCATAATCTTATTGAAATTTTACTTCCCATCAAGAGAATTGGTGATACTTATAAATTTATTGGATTTCAAGGTTTGGCAAGTCACGGCGGAGCAATTGGAGTTTTAACGGCTATTATTATATATTCAAGAAAATATAAAACTGATTTATTCTGGATTTTAGATAGAGTCGCAATTGCTGTTCCTGTAGCTGGAGCTTTTATCCGACTTGGTAATTTTATGAACTCTGAAATTTATGGTAAACCCACAAACGGAAACTGGGGAGTAATTTTTCAAAAAGACGATTTAATACCGAGACATCCGACTCAACTTTATGAGGCTTCAGCTTACTTATTGATTTTTGGAATATTATTACTTTTATATAAATCCGAGAAATTTAAAAAACCAAACGGAGTGATTTTTGGGATTTTTCTAACTTTATTATTTACAGCAAGATTTATGATTGAGTTCTTTAAAGAAAATCAAGTCAACTTTGAAAATGAAATGATAATTAATATGGGACAAGTTTTGAGTATTCCATTTATACTTACTGGATTGATTATAATATTCTTAAAAAGGAAAAACCCAGTGCATAACAACTCATAAAATTTATGCTTACATTTAAACTAAATAACGAACCGACAAACATTCAACTAACGATTTACTACGTCCGAAAAATCTCCGATTTTTACGTCGCACAAATCTTATACAAAACCGTTACCTTTAATTACTCGACAGAAAATTTTCCGAATAATAAAAATAATTGATTATGATAATACCAAGATTTATTGGAGCTTTAATAAGATATATTTATGAATCCTTTAGAGGGAATAGAGAACCTTTTTTAAACTTTTTAGAAAGCAGTAAAAAAATAGAAAATGAACGATTTAATACTAAACTTGGTTTTGGCTTAATAGCAATTTTGGTTATAACATTTAGTTTATTCTATTGTTTATAATTAACTGATTTTAACCAATAATCAGAGAAGAAATCTTTAAAATGGAAATTTCGACAAGTCAGACAAATTTCAAATTGACTTCAACTCTACTAGATTTAAAATTGAATCGATTAGATTTTGAGTAATGAAACGGAAAATATCGGCGGAGTTTAAAAGTAAAATAAAAAATTGTAACTAAACAGAAAAAATTTCTGATTTTCCCTTGGATACCGTAAAAATCACAACTGAAAAAGATAAAACCAAAATTGTAACTATGGCAGACAAAAATCCAAAAACCAGCAGAACGTGTCGCAAAAAAGGTAACACTGTATAAAATTTATGCTTAAATTGAATTTATTACAAACCGACAAACATTCAATAAAAATATTGCTTCGGCGGAAAAATCTCCGATTTTTACGTCGCACAAATCTTATACAAAACCGTTACCACCAATACAGAAACTGATTTCTCAAAACAAACTAATATGAAAAATAATATAATATTCTGTTTAATTATTTCAATAACAATTAATTCTTTTTCACAACAAATCCAGACAACTTTGCTGAGTGATTCTGATCCTCAAGAATTATATTTAAATGATGAGGAATCTGGTAAATTACTTTATTATGATTTAACTCCAGATAACTATGATGGTAATATATTAATATTATTACCAGGATTTTATTCAAAATCTAAGGAAGTCTTTCAAGAAACTAAATTACCTGAAAAAGCGTATGAAAATAATATTGCAACCTTAGTATTAACTATTAACACTCGCCTACATCTTGACTCTGATAGTTTCGATTTAATTAATAATATGATTTTAGATTTTAGTAAAAGGAAAAATATTAAGACTAAAAATATAATATTTGGAGGATTCTCTGCTGGAGGATCATTAGCACTAAGTTATACAGAATGGATGAATAAGAAACCCATTGACAAAATACCTACTCCTAAAGCAGTATTTGTCATAGACCCACCTGTTGATTTTTACAATTTTTGGTTCATAGAACAAAGGCTCGCTGAAAGAAAATGTTCAGAGGGGATGGCTCGAGAAGCCAAATTCTTTATGAATTACTTTGAAGAATACTTTGGTGGAACACCTAACGCTTTTCCAAATGAATATAAAAACGCATCTCCTTATTCGAGATTAGAGAAAAATGGAGGAAATCTTGTATATCTAAAGAGTACTCCGGTAAGAGTATATTGTGAACCAGACATTAATTATCGTTTAGAAAAATGTGAAGATTATTATGATTTGAATGCTACAGACCTATCAGCAATGATTAATCAATTAAGACTTCTTGAGAATGATTCTGCAGAATTTATAACAACTACAAACAAAGGATATCGAATGAATGGAAAAAGAAATCCACATTCTTGGTCTATTTTAGATGATAACGACTGTATTGAATGGATTAAAAACATATTAAAAAAATAAATACTGGTGGTAACAATGTATAAAATTTATGCTCAAATCGGATTTGGTACAAACCGACAAACATTCAATAAAAATATTGCTACGGCGGAAAAATCTCCGATTTTTACGTCGCACAAATCTTATACAAAACCGTTACCTTTAATTACTCGACAGAAAATTTTCCGAATAATAAAAATAATTGATTATGATAATACCAAGATTTATTGGAGCTTTAATAAGATATATTTATGAATCCTTTAGAGGGAATAGAGAACCTTTTTTAAACTTTTTAGAAAGCAGTAAAAAAATAGAAAATGAACGATTTAATACTAAACTTGGTTTTGGCTTAATAGCAATTTTGGTTATAACATTTAGTTTATTCTATTGTTTATAATTAACTGATTTTAACCAATAATCAGAGAAGAAATCTTTAAAATGGAAATTTCGACAAGTCAGACAAATTTCAAATTGACTTCAACTCTACTAGATTTAAAATTGAATCGATTAGATTTTGAGTAATGAAACGGAAAATATCGGCGGAGTTTAAAAGTAAAATAAAAAATTGTAACTAAACAGAAAAAATTTCTGATTTTCCCTTGGATACCGTAAAAATCACAACTGAAAAAGATAAAACCAAAATTGTAACTATGGCAGACAAAAATCCAAAAACCAGCAGAACGTGTCGCAAAAAAGGTAACACTGTATAAAATTTATGCTTAAATTGAATTTATTACAAACCGACAAACATTCAATAAAAATATTGCTTCGGCGGAAAAATCTCCGATTTTTACGTCGCACAAATCTTATACAAAACCGTTGCAAAACATTCACACTACTAAGTAAATAAAAAGAATAATATGGCAGAAAAGGAAAAATAACTATGAATAAGGATTTAGAAACAGCAGGTAAATTTAAACGTATTTCACTTATTATTTTTGGTATTTATTTTATTTCAACAATAATTTTAGTGCCTCTTTTTTCTTATCTATTTGATAACTATTGGCTTTTATTTGGTATTATATTTTCTTATCTAGGAACGATTGTTAAAAACAATCAAATTGGAAAAGGGTTTTTTCTCATAATTATTGTAATAATTATATATTGGATTGAAAATGGATTTGATTTTTCTGACCAAGTAACTTTCTATTGGTTTTCATTTTTGTTTGGTAGCATTTGCCAATCTTTTAGAAAAGTCTACGATGAATTAGCGCAACACATTATTGATAGAGAGGTAGGTGATATTAATTCTTATATCAAAGGACGTGTGGAAATGAAACGAAAACAAGATAATAAACAATTATGACTAACAAATAATTAAAACTAAATACTATGAAAAAAACAGAAAAAACAGAAAAAACACCATTTACATTTTCATACAGTCTATTAAAAGTTGAATTAGTCCATTTCAACATAGAGGATAGCGGAGTAATTTATCAGGATAAAGATAGTATTACTGACCTTAGACCAAATATAAGTGCTGGGGTATTAAAAAATGAATACATTATAGATTACGCAATAAACTGTAAAGCATTTCAAAACAATGAAATTTGCTCAATAACAACTTCGTCTCAATTTAAAACTCAAACTAATTTAGATATATTAGATAATTTGAATAATAAAGATGTTGTTGATTTTATTGCGAGATTAGGGTTTATTGCTAATTCACAACTAATGGGGATGTTCAGGGTTAAGAGTGATGGAACAAGTTATAGTAGATTTTGCATTCCAATTAGGGATATGCAAGAACTCTCCACTGTCCTCTACTCCGAATATAATAGGCGTTAATCTATTTTGACTATCTCTATATTCAATCTTAATATCACAAGATAATTCCGATGCTGAAGAACGTTTTACAACACTTGGTAAAAACAGATTTTTGATTGATTTGAGTATTTTTTTCATAATTTTAAAGTTTAATAATTAAAATAAATAATATGAGATTTATAGAAGTAAAAGCATACACAAATGACGCCCCAAGGGCTGGAGTAATTTCAAGTTTTATGTTCCTTTTAAATGTTGATTTGATTGGTGCATTTGAAAAAGACAGCGTTTTGTTAAAGGGGGGTAAAACAGTATCGTTAAATGGTAAAGAATACACCAACATAACTGTTATTAATAAATCCGACATACAAAAGCTATAAATAAGTAGCGCAAATTTCCAATTGCCATCCATTTTCTTCTGTACGAAAGAATATAACTGACTTTTCAGGACATTTGTCAATTACTTTTTTTAAATTTAACCAACTGTCATCAATTTGATTTGTGACAGATGTCAATTTATCAAATGAGGATAATTTAGGTGATGCATAACGTTTAGCAACACTTGGTATAAATAGATTTTTGATTGATTTGAGTATTTTTTTCATAATTAACGTTTTAGAAAGCTAATAAATTAAAATTGATTAAAAATATGGAGAGAGTGCGCGTGTAGATAAAAATTTCTGTTTAGTGTTATGTTCAGGATTCCGTAGTACGGATGCAAAAGCTGTTCGAGTTTATTGATTAGTAATGATAAACTCTTAAAACATTGACCAGACTGAAATATTTACATAACCTCTCTCCTTTATGAATAAAAAATGATAATAACGTTTTGCAACATCGTGTATAAATAATTGCTGCTTATTGCAGCTTTGATATTTACTGTTTCCCTACATTGTGTGGTAATATGCCGAATGGTATTTTTTATTTAATACCGCAACTTATTCATACACAAACACGTTGCAAAATATAGCGGAAATCGAATTTCTTCGGAGAAAAGTTTATTAAAATTAAATTTGGATTCGCAGGAAAAAGGAAACTGAATCGGTACGATTTCGTGCAAAATACCGAATTTAAAATAAGCATTAATTTTAAGTCAAAATAAAAGTCAATAATGAAGAAAGTACTGAAAGTTTTAAAATGGTTAGGAATTGGTATTATTGTAATTTTAATTGGAGTAGTTTGCTACATAAGATTTGATAGAGTTCTTGA
>Ga0314774_1002474_pt1 | contig 10344 bp, 7 predicted proteins | sample MetaGCBIA2018_FD_204515 | JGI IMG/M metagenome (GOLD analysis project Ga0314774, IMG submission 204515) | Cryopeg brine microbial communities from Beaufort Sea near Barrow, Alaska, United States - CBIA 2018 | ecosystem: Environmental > Aquatic > Marine > Coastal | place: USA: Alaska | collected... | reverse complement strand
CAGTTTTATACAAATCCCCTAGACCTAAATGATAACGTACTCCTAAACTTACTCCAGAATCAGTTTTAAAACCTCCTCCAAAATTCATTCCCCAATCAAAATTATTTGGATCTCTTTCTGTTGTAGTATCAAACAAACCTTCATTTACTTCCTTATGTGAAATGGCCAATCCTATTTGTGGACCTGCTTCCAAAAAGAAGTTTTTAGAAGGATAGGCTTTAAGCATTACTGGCAAATTGATATAATTTAATTTTTGGGTAAATGTTCCATTATTATCTTTTATCTCATATCCTTGTTGTGAATACATTAATTCAGGTTGAATAGAAAAGCTTTCACTAATAAAAGATTCTCCATAAACTCCTATGTGAAACCCGTGGCGTTGTCCTGTCGCTCCACTGCCATCGTAATTTACTGCAGCTAAATTATAACCTCCTTTTATCCCCGCATTTGATTTAGGGATTGTATCGTCCTGGGCATTCATTGTTGATAGTACCCCAAGAAATAGGGCTATTGATATATATATAATTTTCATATTTTTTATGTTTTTCTTTTAGATTTATTTTATACTTTTCTATTTTCCTCCGTTTGCACGAAGGTCTGCAATGCATTGTGCATCTAATTGTGGTGCCGATCCACCAGAAATCATGTTGGCAATCCCGCTTCCTGTCTCCGCTGACCAATACATCAAACAACTCTCCTCATTGCAATGTTTTGCATGTGCTGTATCTTCATGATTACTTTGTAAAGCTGAACCCAAGTTGGTAAGTCCCAAAATATGCCCAAACTCATGCGTAATTACAGTTGTTTCTATTAGACTTCTCTTGGGTTCAAAAGGACTATCACTTAAACCGTGAATTGTCTCTTCATAAATAACAAAAGATGTATTTCTATAAGCTGTTCCTAAAACAACTTCTGTATCGGTGTTACTGGCTGATTCTCCATCTGCAAAAAATGCCCAAACCGCAATCTGATTTGATGAGTTGTATTCAGTTCTATTGGCATCTTCAATGTCAACAATATCCTGATTTGTATAGGTGGCTTTCCCAGTTGAAGCGATTGCTCTTTTTTTAACAGTAATTCCTCCAGGTTTGTTTGCTCTGGCATTTAAAAAAGAAACAAAATTATTGATGGACGAAGCTGATGGTTCAAATCCTTGTACATATACCACTTCTACAAACATACTTTTGAAAGTGGCATCAGATAACAAATCATTAGCCGAAGTACCTGTAGCTTTTTGGTTGTTACTGATTAGATTTCCGTCAGTAGAAGTTTTATTTGTACTATGCTCCTGTGAACAGGAAACCAGTAAAACAATAGACAGCGTTAGTAGTGCAATTCTTTTTTTCATTTTATTTTTATTTTCTAAATTAAATTTAAAGTAAAGCACCCGTTTCTGGTTGCTGCACTTTAAACAAACCAATTATTTAAATCAAACCACTCAATTTATATTTGTTTCAATACCACTGTTACAGCAGCATTTGTTTGGCTTTGCAATGTGATTGATGAAGCATTAAAGCTTGTCACTTTCCAAGTATCATTTAACAAATTTAAAGCAGCATTTCCTGAAAAGTTCAACTGCAATAAAACATCCAATTCTGATCTCACCGCATAGGTACCTGTTGCCGCCGTGCCAAGTGTATTTAGCACTTTTATTGACATATCATTAGCAAAATCTACAGTGAAATCTTTATAATTATTTGCTGAATCCACACCTGCAGTTACAAATGAATCAACTTTAAACATTCCATTCACCAAAACTGTTTCCAGTTCATTCGAATTTTGAGATGCTTCTTCCATCGTCGCTTCTGTTGTAAGAGAAGTATTAATGGCGGCTTGAAATTCAGAATCACTTGAAATTTTTGTTGTTGTACCATCAATAAACGTCACAGTCATTGGGTAGTTTACCGAAAATAACTCCGTGCTACTTAGATTAGACATATACGCATATAATTGTTGTTCGGATGTGATAACAACACTTCCTGTCTGTTCTAAACCTAAGTTATACGTTAAAACCGTAATTGGGAAGTTAATGTTTACCGAAGAAATGGCACTTTGCCCAGAAGCTTCTGCAGACGAACATGCAGCAAGAATAGCGACGTATTCTGTTTGATTATTAACTGTAAATTCAGTGTAATTACTCATTCTAACTTTTAACGGAAAGTGAAGCGTAACTGAATCTTGATCATCGTTAAACTGACCCAAAATAGAAATAACCTGTGTGTAATCTAATTGGCTCAAGAGAGTCACATTAACTCCGTTCACTGTTGCTGTTGCGGGCAACACAATTGAAGAGCAAGAAGCACCGTCAATAAAATCATCAAATGAACCATCATACATTGAAGCACGTTTCATGTTATTTGCAGTGGTTGAATTTGCAGAATTCGTATTTGGATTCTCACCTTGAACTTCATCCACTTCACTTTGGCAAGATGTGAAACCCAATATGGACATCAAAGCAATTCCTGTAATAATTTTTAACTTTTTCATAATTTTAATTTTAATGTTTTTGTATTACTAAAGACGATTTTTTTACGCCTTTCTATAAGTAAGACAACCAACATTCTTTTTACCCTACCTTTAATTTCAAAAAATAAATTTATTACAAACCTGGTTACTTCCTATTTGTTTGAAAGCAAAATTATCCTAAATATTGTTTAGAGCTATTATAAAATTATCCTTAGAACTTATACGATTATTGAGAAACCATATCAAACACTAAAATAGATTCATGAAAGTATACCTGTATCGGGAACAACCAGCAAACGATTTTTTAAAATTTTGACTTTTTACAACTATATATACTGCGGTTGGAGAATTTATGATTGAGTCCAATAGATTCAAAAAATATTTTACTTTTACAAACTATTAAAAAGAATTAGCATTAAATGAGAGCCGATAAAACTAATCTTTGTGAGGAAACTCACTTCAATCACTTTTATGTCAAAAATGTACAATCGGCTACGAATTTTGCTTATTACAAATGTGGTGATAGCGATGCAGCTTTAGATTTGGTTCAGGATTCCTTTACTAAAATATGGGAGAATTGTTCTAAAATTGATTTTAGTAAGGCAAAAACATATTTACTTACCACTGTAAATAATTTATTTCTAAATACCATAAAACATAAAAAAGTGGTGTTGGAATATGCAAGAGCGTCTCCAAACTTAGACACAAACAATCAAAGCCCAGAATATTTATTAGAGGAAGAAGAATTCAAACTAAAACTGAATAATGCAATTTCCTCTTTAAAGGATACCCAGCGCGAAGTGTTTTTGATGAATCGTATAGACGGAAAGAAATATAGAGAAATAGCAGATATCCTGGAGATATCTCAAAAAGCGGTAGAAAAAAGAATGTCTGGGGCATTAAAAATATTAAAAGCTCAAATAGAAAATATATAATTTATTGATTTACAGTAGGGCAAACGGTCAATTAGTTGTCTTACTTATATAGAGATCCAAAATGAAGAACGAAAAAGAAATACTTAGATGGTTAGATGGGGAACTTTCAAGTCAGGAAATTGAGGATTTAAAAAAATCAGAGGATTTTGAGTTACTTGAAAAAATCGCCCATTATACATCAAACCTGGAAACTCCAAAAGTGGATGCACAAGCGGCCTTAGACCAATTTAAAGTCCGAAATAAATCTAAAAAGGAAACCAAGGTTAGCACCCTAAACTTTAAAACATTTTTTAGAGTAGCAGCTGTATTAGTTATATTGTTAAGCAGTGCTTATTTCCTGTTTTTTAATGCCGGCACCACTTTTAAAACCGAAATAGCACAAACAAAAGCCTTCCATCTTCCGGATGATTCCGAAGTCTTATTAAATGCTGCCTCGAAAATAACTTTCAATGAAAAAAAATGGGCTGACAAACGCGTTGTGACTTTGGAAGGAGAAGCCTATTTCCAGGTAAAAAAAGGACAAACATTTAGTGTAAAAACAGCCGATGGTGTCGTAAAAGTACTGGGAACACATTTTAACGTAAAACAACGAAAGAATTATTTTGAAGTGAGTTGTTACGAAGGTTTGGTTAGTGTAACCCATAATAACGAAACTGTTAAGCTACCACCGGGAAAAAACTTTAGACTAATCAATAACAATATAGAAGATGTTCCCGATTCTGATGCTCAAAATCCTTCATGGATGCAACAGGAATCCAGTTTTGATCGCATTCCATTAGATCAGGTCATAGCTGAATTAAAGCGTCATTACGACATTAAAATTAAAACGGAAGGAGTTGACACTTCTAAATTATTTACTGGAAGTTTTACCCATAAGGACAAAAAAATTGCGCTGGAGGCGATTACTATTCCGCTTAAACTCAGTTACAAGATAGAAGGCAAAACCGTTATATTTTACAACTATGGAGTTAAATAAATGGGTGCTTTACATTCTGCTATGCTTAGGAAGCATATGTCAAGCTCAAAAAATAAATGATAAAATCCCACTCACCGGAATTATAACTGCAACTGAACAGCAGTTTAATGTCAAATTCTCCTATTCTGTTGATGATGTTGCTGGAATTTCTATTAAAAAACCCGCAACGACACTAACGCTGCAAGAAACAATGGATTACCTGAACTCCAAAGTGCTTTTAAACTTCAAAGCGCTGGACAACCGCTATGTTACCGTTTCGATTCTTAACAAAACAATTCCAGTTTGTGGCACCGTCTTTTCAGAGGAATTGAAAGTGCCTCTTGCTGGCGTTACGGTACTCGTGGGAAAAACGGTTACAATAACCAATAAAAATGGTTTTTTTACTATACCCAATATTCCGATATCCGCAACAGTTTCGATTTCTTATCTTGGTTATCAAGGAAAACAGTTTTCAGCCAATCAGTTATTCTCGGCTCAAAATAACTGCAAAGAGCTATTTTTAAAAATAAGTGACGAAGAGCTGAATCAGATTTTGATCGATGTGTATTTAACTCCGGGTTTGCAAAAACACCTGGACGGAAGCACCGTTTTGAACACCAGGAATTTCGGAATCTTACCCGGATTGATTGAGCCCGATGTCCTACAATCAGTACAGGCTTTGCCGGGAGTGGAAAGCACCAATGAAAGTATCGCAAACATTAATGTACGTGGTGGTACAAACGACCAGAATTTAATGATTTGGGATAATATCAAAATGTACCATTCGGGTCATTTCTTCGGACTGATATCAGCCTACAATCCCAATCTTATCACTAAGGTAATTGTTACCAAAAACGGAACCAGTGCCGAATATAGTGATGGGGTTTCCAGTACCATCAATATGTTTACCAATGATAACGTGAACAATGTTTTTTCAGGTGGTGCGGGAATTAACGGTATTAATGCCGACGCTTTTTTGGCCATTCCTTTGACTAAAAACCTGGAAATCGATATATCTGGCAGACGTTCCATTACCGATCTTTTCAATACGCCTACATATACAAACTATTACAAACGAAGTTTTCAGGATAGCGACATTAACGCCGATAGTCATACAAACAATACTAATTCTGATTTTTACTTTTACGATTATACTGCCAAAATCCTTTTTGATCTCAATGAAAAACATCAGTTTAGAGCGAATGTCATTGGCATCAACAATGCATTGGATTACACGGAATACAGCACTAATGGAACTAATTCAGAAACCAAAGCCAATACGCTTTCGCAAAAGAATATTGGGTACGGCGGCAATTGGAAAGCACAATGGAATCCTAAATTCAGTACTCATCTTATCAGCTACTTTACCAAATACAATATTGATGCTACCGATTACAGGAAAGAAACAGACCAGCGGCAAACCGAAGCCAATGAGGTTATGGAAACAGGTATCAAACTAAATGCACATTATAAAACTACAGAATACTTCAGCCTATTGGTAGGATATGAATTTAATGAAACGGGAATGCTCAACCAGACTTCCGTTAGTGCTCCATCCTACACTAGCACCAAAAAAGATGTACTGGACAATCATGGACTATTTGCCGAAGGAGAATACCATAAAAATAACACCTATTTAAGAATTGGCGTGCGTTTGAATTATTTTCAAAAGTTTGAAAAATTACTGGTCGAACCAAGGATAAACATCAGACAGCAACTAACCAATGAATTTGCCCTAAAACTGGAAGGCGAATTTAAAAACCAAACCGCTACCCAAATTATCGATTTTGAAGATGATTTTCTGGGTGTTGAAAAAAGACGTTGGGTATTGGTCAATAATGAAAGTATTCCAATCGCAACCAGTAAGCAAGGCTCGTTTGGGGTAGAATTCAACAAAAACAGACTGAATATCGGTCTAACGGGATTTTACAAAATCGTGGATGGCATAACTGCGTCCAACCAGGGGTTTTATAATAATTTCCAATACAAAAAAGCACACGGAGGTTATACCGCCAAGGGCATAGAATTTTTAGCGAATAAAACTTCGGGCCAATTCAGCACTTGGGTAAGTTACACCTTTAGTACAAACGATTACCAATTTGACAGCTTTACCCCTTCCCAATTCCCCAATAATGCCGATATAAGACATTCTGGCTCTCTAGGTGTCAATTATGATATCAGCACTAATTTCAAGGTTTCAGCGGGTGGAATTTGGAGAAATGGCCTTCCATACACCATCCCTTTAGAAGGAAATGAAACGGTACAAAACGGAAATACGTACATTGTGAATTACGATTCTCCAAACAGCAAAAACCTCGATGACTTTATGCGCCTGGATGCTTCCGTCAGTTATTCCTTTAATTTCTCGACAGAAATTAAAGGAATTTTACGTGCAGGCGTGATTAATATGACCAGTAAAGACAATGTAATAAACCGCTATTACAAGGTAGATCCAAACGATTCCAATAAAACAGTAAAAGTGGATAACAAATCCCTCGGCATGACCCCCAATGTCAGTTTTAGGGTAAATTTTTAAAATATTATTTGCGATACAAGAATATAGAATTTACGGTGCTTTAGAAGCGAAAAAAGCAAAAAGGTACAGAAAGGTACACATAAATTAGCACCACTTTTTTAAAAAAAATGATAAGGAAACCTCACCCGTAATTTCACCAAAAATTATAAAAAAAAATTCGCAGGCCCTGGGTCATGTTTTTTTGATCACACCCGTTCCAATTTAAAAAAACGAAAAAGGGTCGTTCCCCGGTGATCTCTCCAAAAAGTAATAAAAATAATTGGCAGATCATCGGCAATGTTTTTTTATCAGATCAATTCCAAAAAAGCTAGGAAACGGCCAAATAGATCTGATGATATGTTAGGGAATATTTTTACTAAATATTTTCTAACATATCGTCTTTTTAAAAAGAAGATGAAGAATAAAGCGTGTGGATCTTCCTAAGGTCGGTACTGTCCAAAATAAACCCCCCGATCCTTCGGGGTTGATTAATATAGTTTTCCTGGCATGCCTCTTATTCGAATAATTCCAATTGGAGGTGATTCAAATGCTGCTATATGTCTAGATAAAGATCTATAAAACATGTGTTTATCCCCAAGCTAAAAAAATTATTCCGTTACTTTAATCTTTATATAATCCGTTATAAGTAAAGCTAAAAAATAAAACCATATGATAGTATTTCTAATCAGCTCGTTAGTAGCTATAATAGTTTCTTTTTTGTGCTCCTTAACAGAAGCAGCGCTTTTGAGTTTAAATAGTGTTAGGATAGAAACGGACAAACAAAAAGGTCTTAAATATGCTATTATTCTCGACAAGCTAAAAGGTAATATCAACAGACCAATTGCTGCGATCCTGATTTTAAATACCGTTGCACATACTGGGGGAGCCACAATTGCAGGAAGTGCATTTGACGAAATTTATGGAGAGGAATGGATTTGGATATTTTCTGTTGTTTTTACTGTTGTTATCCTATTCGGAACGGAAATCCTTCCTAAAGTCATTGGCGTTTCTAACTCAGAAAATTTGGCGAAACACATTGCGCTACCCTTAAATATTACGATTAAGGTACTTCAACCACTTATTTATCTCACAGACCTTTTCAATAAATTGATTGTGAAGAAAAAAGAAAAAGGTGCAAAATATTCTTTAGAAGACATTCAAACAATTGCCAGGATTGCTCAGGTCGAAAATATTATCAACAAGGATCAGGAAGATATAATCATTAAAACCTCAAACTTGAAAAATAGAAAAATAGATGATGTAATGCTTCCTATGTCTAAAGTAATTTATTTCCCAGAGAGCATTGGAATTGAAGATTTTTTCGATTTGGCTGAAAAACATTTGCATACAAGATACCCTGTGAGCAAAACGGAATCACCTCAAGGTATTTTTGGTTATTTGAATTTTAAAGAAATAGCATTATTGCGAGATGATATATCTTCTGCTGGCTTAAAAAAATTCATCAGACCAATTCTATTTGTCAAGAATACTCAAAGTATTATTCAAGTGCTAAAGGATTTGAATGTAAAAAGGTATCATTTGGCAATCGTAGAAAATGAACAAGGAGAATTTAAAGGATTAGTGACATTAGAAGATATTATAGAAGAAATTGTAGGTGAAATTACAGACGAATTTGACAATGAATAAGGAAGCACTACTCATAACAGCACCTACCCAAAGGTGGTTGTTACTATTTACTTACGGACCGTCCTTGCTATCAACACTGATACAGCAGTATCTCCAGATACATTCACCACCGTTCGGCACATATCAAGTGGGCGGTCAATCGCAAAAATAAGAGCAAGTCCTGCCTCTGGAATGCCTGCCTGAGCTAGCACTATGACCAGCATCACCATCCCAGCACCCGGGACCGCTGCCGATCCAATGGAGGCAAGGGTGGCGGTAACAATTATCATGAGTTGTGTTCCAAGACTTAAATCTATTCCAAATGCCTGGGCAATAAAAACTGCTGCCACCGCCTGGTAAAGACTGGTGCCATCCATATTTATGGTGGCCCCTATTGGCAATACAAAACTGGCAACTTCTTTCGGAACATCCAGGTTGTTTTCCACACAATCCATAGTAACAGGCAAGGTTGCTGCACTGGAACTTGTTGAAAAGGCAAGTAACTGGGCAGGTGCAATGGCTTTAAAGAAAAATTGGGGCGTCTTTCCAGTCGAAATCCACACGATTCCTGCATACACCCCGAGCATAATCAACAGCCCGGTTATAACGGTTATGGCGTATATAGCCAGAGCCGAGAAAAGATCAGCGCTTGGAGATTCTACTACCAATGCTGCAAGCAGGGCAAATACACCATAAGGTGCAGCAAGCATGATCAAATCTATCATTTTCAGGATCACATCATTGAAGCCATTAAAAAAAGCCATAACCGGTTTGGCCTTATTTAAAGGAATCAAAATAAGGCCAATTCCAAAGAATACCGCAAAGAAGATTACCTGGAGCATTTTGGTATTGTCACTGGCAGCGAGGAAAATATTGGACGGCACCAAATCTTCAAGAGCCTGCAAGGGTCCAGTTTCTTTTTGTTCCTTAGCCAGTTCGATACGGCCGGAAACCTCCTGAGAATAACTGCTCAACAAATTTCTTCTGGTCACATCAGAGATGCCATCTCCCGGTTTTATGACATTTACAAGAACCAATCCAATGGAAACGGCTATGAAAGTGGTAAGTATAAATGTAATTACCGTACGTGTTCCCATTTTAGACAACTTCGTGATATCTCCAAGATCTGATACCCCTTTTATCAACGAAGCAAGAATGAGGGGAACTGCTATGAGTTTAAGGGAATTTATAAAGATAGTTCCAAAGGGTTTGATCCAGTCTTTTATAAAACCTGCACCCCAAGAAAAACCCGATAGAAATAGTGCAAATAGGATTCCTGCGGCCATACCTAGAAGGATTTGCCAGTGCAATGCAATTTTTATATTTTTCACTCTATTGGTTTTTAAAGTTTTCAGATTTTTCTTACAATTAATTTATTCCTTCCATGGTTAATATGGTTATAGTCCACACAATTACGCAGGACATGTAAATGCCAACTGTACTGGCAAGAAATGCTCTTTTTTTCTCTAGGCCAAATAACCAGGCTACGATTGTACCGGCATAAACACCAGTACCAGGTATAGGCACCATAACAAACAGCAGTAATCCCCAAAAGCCATATTTCTGAACATTTTTACCAGCTCCCACTTTAGCTCTTCGGGCAATAAATATTGCAGACTTTTTATAGAATCTCCATTTTAATAAATATTTGTTGATATAACTAAGGAAGAAATGCATAACGGGAAAAACCATCGCATTGGCGGAGAAACATACCGTAAAAGCAAGGTAATAGTTCACATTATTATAAATGGCATATGGTATTCCTACTTTCGACTCCCCGAAAGGAGAAATACTCCATAGCATTGAGATAATTATATCATTTAACATGAAAGATGTTTTATTTTTCC
>Ga0314774_1002473_pt1 | contig 10345 bp, 7 predicted proteins | sample MetaGCBIA2018_FD_204515 | JGI IMG/M metagenome (GOLD analysis project Ga0314774, IMG submission 204515) | Cryopeg brine microbial communities from Beaufort Sea near Barrow, Alaska, United States - CBIA 2018 | ecosystem: Environmental > Aquatic > Marine > Coastal | place: USA: Alaska | collected... | reverse complement strand
AAGCAAAAACAGAGTCAAATGTTTGAAATAAAGATTTATATTCTACGTCAAAATTTGGATTTACCAAATCAATTTTCAAAATAGGATTTTTAAACTTTTCTTTCAATAATTCACAATAATTATTTCTTAAATCACTTAATACAATTTTTTTATTATCATTTATAAAAAATTTAGAAATATTTCCAATACCACTACCAATTTCAAGAATTCTGCCTTTACAATCTGGACTAATTGCATTATACATCCATTCATTAAATCTATTGGCTTTCTCTATCACATTTAATGTGACAAGCCCTTCTATGTCAATTTCTTTAATTTCTTTTCTCATCATAATTTAAATAGACCATATTTTATTATACAGTAAATGGCTCTAAACCCATCTTTCCATCCTATTTTTTTTCCTTCTTCCAAAGTTCTGCCATAATAGCTTATGCCAACTTCATATATTCTGATTCCTTGAATTCTTGATATTTTTGCTGTTACCTCAGGTTCAAAACCAAATCTATTTTCTTTTAGCACCAATGATTTTATTATGTCTGACCTAAACATTTTATAACAAGTTTCCATATCCGTTAAATTTAGATTGGTCTGCATATTACTCAAAAAAGTAAGGAATTTATTACCTATACTGTGCCAAAAAAATAATATTCGGTGAGGATTCCCTCCTATAAACCTGCTACCGTATACGACATCGGCAAAATCATTTACAATTGGCTGTAAAAGTAGATTATATTCATTGGGGTCATATTCCAAATCAGCATCTTGAATTACAAGTATTTCTCCAGTTGCATTTTGGATACCTGTATGTAATGCGGCCCCTTTTCCTTTATTCATATCATGTTCAAAATACAAAATATTTTGATCCGGATTGTTACTCCTATAATTTTTTATTCTTTCAAAAGTATCGTCTGTACTGAAATCATTCACAATAATAATTTCTTTTACGATACCATTTAGCAATTCAACAGATTTTATTTTATCCAAAATTTTATAAATTGTTGGGCCTTCATTAAATGCCGGAATTACAATTGATAGTTTCATTATAGTATTACTCATTTTGTAATATAATTAATTTTAAATACTTTCAAGCTGTTGTTTAGCTCTTAATTTATTGGCCCAGAGAACACTTCTTTTCCATTGCTTTTGAAAATCAATGAAATATTTAATTGGATTTTTAATTTTCTGAAGTTTGTAATATTTAAAAAACAATATGGTTTTATAGCCCAACAGCTGTTCATTAGTATTGTGCATAATTTGATATAACATGACACTTGGCGATGGTTTTGGCTGGATGGGATCACTATGCCATTGTAATATTGGTTTTGTCCTAAAACCACCCATAGGCGCTTTTAAATGCAATATTTGAGGCTCAGGTAAATATAAAACATCATGACCATGATTTCGCAACTGCATGCCAAAATCGCTATCTTCTCCATAACCAAACTCAAGTGCCATATTGAATTTTACCTTTTTTAAAAGCTCCCTCTTTACAAAACTGTTACCTGCACCAAAAGTTGGCCACTGAATGACTGTTTTATTCAACTTAGATTCATTTTTTTGTGGATATGCTGTTGTTACAATTTGATTGCCAAAATGCTCAATTTTTTTTAAAACACCATCCAGTAGATTGGGTTCAAAACGATTGTCATCATCAGCCAAAAAGACCCACTCGCTATTCGCTTGTTCTAAAGCCACATTCCTTGCATTACAGACACCCGCCTGATGGGTAAAGGTGTGCTCTATAACAAATGGCCAAGGTTCATTGGTTAAATAATCTAATTCTGAAACACTTTCTGACAAAGGATTTTGCTCCACAATGATTACCGATGTCGGCAAATGGGTCTGATTGCGTAAATCGCACAACACATCATACAAATAAGCTTTTCTTCCAATGGTTGGGATAATGACATCAATAGTTCGCTTATCTACCACTTTTCTTGAGGATTGAACTTTTAGGACCTCAATGTTTAAATTATTGTTACTCAAATTCCTATAAAACAGGGAAAATAACAAAGGCAACAACGGAAATTTTCTTTCATAGATCATTAAATTAAATAACAATAAAAATATCCATTGTGTTTTATAATGCTGTTTTACAAAACGAAAAAGGGTAAACAAACTAGGTTTTCGCTCTGTGAATACCTCATGTTGTTTTAATAGAAGTGGTTCTGAATAACACAGCAATCCTTTTGGCATCCCCAATTTCGCCAAGGAACATAAAAAATAGTCGAAATCCTTGTCATGAATCACCTCATTTTTTAAAACTAACAAGGTTGACCCAAAAATCCCTCCTGCCATACTGCTCATTTGATAGGTTGGATAAGCTACCTTCTTATTAATTTTTATAAAAGGTGATTCGTCCACATAGCCAATTCGTTTGTCTATAAAATACTTATTGGAAGGACTGTAAGATAATAACAATCTTTTGTGATGAAATAATTTCGCAATTTCTGGAATATTTAAATGTTCTTTTAAACGACTATGGCACCATACCAAAATTTCATCGGGATAGTCTTTGGCCAATGTGAACAAAAATTCAACGATAGACAAAGTATTGGTATTGTTAATGGTATCCCAATCAACATTGCTAATGTCAACCACTTTATTTTTCTGATGGTAAACTACAATCAAATTTTCACTATTAAAGATTCATAAAATGCCAAACTCTCCTTTGCCACTATTTCTATACTAAATTTCTGCTCCACCTTTTTCCTCGCATTAATTCCAAATTCTTGTTGCAATCCAGTATCTTTCAATAATTGCACAATTTTGTTGGCATAGGCTTCATGCTCTTTTGGATTTACCAGAAATCCTTCAACACCATCGTCAATCACTTCATTGGCCCAACCAATATCAGACGCTACGATGGGTTTTTGCATCGCCATGGCTTCCAGCCAGGAAACCGGCAAGGCCTCTGCAAATGTAGGAAATACACAAATGGTTGCCTGCGTAATGTGTTTTTTTATTTCGGAATAAGGTATACCTCCCAGATAGCCTACATTGGCCAAGGCTTTTGGGCCAAACAATTCCTGCATCATGGCCCAGGTAGACGTATTTCCGGAAATGATATCACTGGCATCCCTACCCACCAAAACCAATTTTGCTTCAGGGTGTTTCTCCACTACTTTATTGAAGATTAATGGCAGTTCGAGCAGGCCCTTTTTTCTTATCAGTGTTCCAAAATATAAAAGCCCCCTATCCCCTGCTTCGACTCTACTTCGGCTCCGCTCAGTACCCGCACTCAGCACAGGCTCGGAGGGAATATTTGTCTGTAATACGGTATTATCAAAAAAACTCATGTCTATAGCATTTGGAATGATGGTGAAATTTTTGTTTAAGCCAAATACTTGGTTTGTTAGGTCGGCGGTAAACTGGCTTACAGAGATAAGTCCATCTGCGTTTTGCAATGCTCTTTTTTCGTGAAATTTATTGATCCATTTTACACGGCGCCGGTCCAGATGACAAAAATAGGTGTCGGAACCGTTTAATCTTATGACAATTGGGCATTTTTTTGGTTTTATAAATGAGGTAATGCCTGTCCAGTCCGGGGCTTCTACCAAATCAATTTCTTGATTGGCATACAATTCATTGATGATGCACTCCAGTTTTTTGCGGGTCAACAGCCATGACAACCCTTTTAATTTTATATTCTTTATTTGCTGGACCACAATCCCGTTGTCCTCAAAAATTGTATCCTCTTTTTGACCGTACACCAAAATACGTACCGCACAACCCTGCGCCAACAATCCGACAGCGATATTTTTAATGCTGGTGCCAATGCCGCCTGAGTTCCCTGTTTTGGCATGGGGATATTCTGGGGTTAGAAAGGCTATTTTCCTATCCCCGGCCCGGTAATTATAGGAACTCTCCATGGGATTGCTTCGTCCCGAAAGTTTTCGGTCCTCGCAATGACGGGGAGCTTGTGTTGTCTTTATTACTGACATCAATTTAATATTTGTAAGTATTCATTAACCATTTTGTCGATAGTAAAATTTTCTTCAATTAATTTTCTAGTATTTCCCTCAATTGTTTTGTTCCCTAAATAAATTTCCTGTAATAAGTCGGCTAATTGTCCAATGTTCTTTGCTTCAAAAATAAACCCATTTTCATTGTTTTTAATGACTTCTTCATTGCCCCCAATATTGGTGGTAATAACGGGAACATTGGCCGCCAAACTTTCCAGAATAGACAAACTGAAACATTCCATATAAGTAGGCTGCAGCATATAGTCATAGCTGCAATACAAGGACTTGAGTTGTGCACTGCTGCCTTTAAAATCAAAACAGTTTTCGAGTTTCAAATCTTTTACCAACGATAATAATTGAATTTTATAGGGACCATCTCCAAAAACGTCAATTTTAATCTCTTTTTTTATAGATGCTGGCAATAAAGCCACTGCCTGTATTAAATCCTGAATTCCTTTTGAATACCTTAAATGGGAAGCGACCAAAAATGTTGGTTTCACTATTGACCCTGTCGTTCTAGATACAATTTCAAGAGTGTTTATACCATTATAGATGACCTGGGTTTTAGACCGGATTTGTTTTCCGAAATCTTTAAAAAGTTCATTGACTGTATATTCAGAAACACCTATAAATAAATCGACATAACGACTAAAAAGTAGTCCTTTTATTCTTTTCTTTATTATCTTGTCTAAGGGATAGCCTTCCAATGGACGTGGATTGTGATCTACCGTAATAATTTTTGCCTTTGACAATTGCTTTACTTTGTAAAAAAAGGGGGTACATAATTCCAAAAAGTGGGTAATAATGTGGGTATATTGATTATCTGTTTGACTTAAATTTTCTAAAAACAAGCTCTCAATACTTTTTTCACTATCGTATTTAATCTTCATTGATTTATAGGCTCCGTGGGTTGCTGAATTTGGAAAAAACCAATCTACCTCAATGTCATTTTTTTTGCATTCTCTATCAAATTGCCAAAAAAAAGTATCCATTCCGCCTACCCTTTCAGGGAGCAATTCATAATTGCAGAGTAACGCTATTTTCCTATAACCTATGCCCATTGCCTTAATGTTTCTGCTATTCGTTTGCTGGTATCCAATAAGGGTTTACCAATCTGCAAATCAATCATACCATTTCTCTGTTCAGTTCTTTTTTTTGGATTTGCCAATGCCTCATTTATTTGGGCAATTAATTCAGTTTCATTTTTTGCTACAGTTACCGCGCCGCTATCCACCACTTTTTTATAATGGTCATAGTTCAAAAAACGCTGGTCGTTGTACAATCTGTTGGTTTCATTTCCAAAAACCGTATTGATCACGGGTTTGTCGAACAACATAAAGTCCAGACTCATTGTAGAGCACATATTGATATTCAAATCTACATATTCTATTACAGCACGCAAATCTTTTATATCTTCCTCACTGGGAACTCGCTGTGACCAACTTTCCGCATGATGTTCCCTGGTCAACTTCCATTTTGGAACATTCCAAACAATCTCCGGGAATTCTTCTCTAACAGATTTAAACCTCACGTCGTCTTCTGCAGGAGAAGTCCGCACCAACAATTGCACTTCACTTTCAATGGTGTTACTTCTTATAGCATGTGCAATGGCAGTAATTACCACAGGATCATTTTTGCCAATAGACACATCGGCACAACTATAACAAATGGTTTTATTATCAGCATTTAATTCAAATTTATTTAAAAAATATTCCTTTGTTGTTGCATATTTTGGCATCACATAAGGCTCAAACTGTGGTGTTCCTACCACTTTCACATTTTTATCCTTCACACTCGGATAAAAATATAACAATTCATCTTTCATCAAATGACTCCACACCAAAAACTCATCAAAATTTCCTAACATTCTTCCTTTTGACGCCAGGTTGTCCCAGCTAAAAATAAAAGTACTTGTTTGTAGTTTCAATTGTTTTGCAGCAACTAAAAAAGGCGCTAAAAAAGGCGGACGCTGGTGGGTAAAAAACACATGCGAAGGCCTATCTTCTTTCAGCAATATTAAATAAGATTGGGTTACGCTATTCTTGGAAAACGATAAAAATTGCAGTTTTTCGGCAAATAAAATACTCGCATCCAAATGGATAAAATGGGTAAAAAAATAGATTCCCTTTACCAAAAGGGACCTTATTGAATTGGTCTTGGGATAACCTGAAATCAGATTGTCTTTCATGCCATAAAAAGACTGGTATTTTTGCAAATGCGCCACTTCTTTCCATTTTCTAAAAAACCAGGTTCGTTTGGATTCCTTAAACACTTCCAATTCTTTGATTGTTATATTCGCTGGTAATCTTTTTTGATAAGCACTTTTAGGCAAACCTGAATAAATAATCACAGCATCAAATTGTTGTGAAACTTCCTCCATGAAATTACTCAACATAAAATTCCTGAATCCTACCCCATCTGTGATAACGATGCCTAATTTTTTCATTTGTTTAAATCCAATTATTAAAGCTCCCTAAATTGTTTTTGATGGTTGATTTCCCATATATCTTGATTTAGCATCGCTTCTAAAAATAATTTCGCACTATTTCCTTCGCCAAAATCAGTCTTGGTTTTATTGACTTGGTGCCGGACTATATTTTTCAATGCTGCACTAATGCTTTTCATATCATAATCAACGTTAATAATGTCCGCATGAATTGCCCTATTCTGTTGCCTTGTCCCTATATTGATAATGGGAATGCCGTAATAAGGCGCTTCCCGAATGCCTACACTACTGTTTCCTATAATAAATTGGGCATTCTTAAGCAAGGTTAAAAAATATTCTAACCGTATGGAAGGGAATATTCTAAAGCGCTTGTTGTCTTTAAAGGATTTGTAAGCATTAATAATACTTTGACTTCCTAAATCATTATTTGGATAAATAACTATGTAGTTATGGGTATCATTCAATAATGTTTCTACAAAATCAGTTGCCTGTTTTTTCATTGCTGCAGCCTCCGTGGTCACCGGGTGAAACATCACTATGGCATAGGCATCAAAAGGGATTTCATAATATTTTTTAGCAACCTCCAAGTTTGGTAGGTCATTCGAAAACATGATGTCAATGTCAGGCGAACCAATGGTATAAATGGAAGATTTTATTTCTCCCATTTGGCTCAAGCGTTTTTTAGCATCACCATTTGAAACAAAATGAATGTGGCTTAATTTGCTTACGCTGTGCCGAATCAATTCATCTACAGTGCCCGACAATTCGCCGCCTTCTATATGTGCCACCAAAATATTATTTAATGAACCAACAATAGCCCCCGCCAAAGTTTCCACTCGGTCCCCATGCACCACCATCATATCAGGATTTACTTCTTTTACATACCTCGAAAGCCCTTCAATGGTTTTTGCCAAGGTTAAATCCATGGTGGTTTCGTGGGTGTGGTTCTCAAAGGTGTGTACATTTTTAAATCCGCAACGTTCTATTTCAATTAAGGTATAACCGTATTCCCTTTGCAGGTGCATCCCGGTCACAAAAACATAGACTTCAAATGCCTGATGGCTTTCAAGAATTTGAATGAGGGATTTTATTTTACCAAAATCGGCACGGGTGCCAGTGAGGAATAGGATTTTTTTCATTTTACTTCTCGATACTTTTTTGGCTAATATAATTCAATTTCATTACTTATTCTTTCTCTGCCAAAAACACTCCTTCTCGATACATCTTTGGCACATATAATTCAATTTCATCAGTTACATTTTTACAGACCAAAATCACTCGAAGAGACGAGTTTTTTTGTACACATCGTGATTTTTCTCCTCGATACGTTGCGAACTCTAGGTGACGAATAGTTAGCGTATTGAGAACTAAACAACATCCACCCAACTTAACTGTTCATCATTTTCAATATCCCTTAAAGCAACTTTCCCTAACAAATCGTTAAAATGTTCGGCTAAAATTTCACCTGTTCCCGGACGTTTTACCCAGATATTCTCTTTGGTAAAGGGTTCGCCTTTTTTTATGGGCGCAATGGTGCATACCGTGGCAAAAGCAAAATCGATGGTGACCTGCTCTTCTTTTGCAGGTGCTTTAATTCCTCCTCTCATTTGCCAGATTTCTTTACTGCCAGTAATCAATTCTTTGGTTGCCAGTTCATCCATACTGCAGACAATATCAGGCCCTGTCCGATTCATATGATCAGTAAAATGACGTTCCAAAATACTCGCACCCAAGGCCACAGCACCCAAACAGGCGTTGTTGTTTAAGGTATGATCGCTTAATCCGAATACTTTATCGAGGAAAGCATTATGCATTGTGGTCATTGCGCCCAAACGCACCAAATGAGAAGGGGTTGGATACAAATTGGTGGTATGTAACAAGGCCACCGGCACCTGATGTTTTTCAAAAATGGCCAAAGCTTTTTGAATGCTTTCTATGGTGTTCATACCGGTGCTTAATATCACAGGTTTGCCAAAAGAAGCAATATGTTCCAATAAGGGATAATTATTGCATTCACCAGACCCAATTTTATAGGCAGGCACGTTCATTTTTTCTAATCTGTTGGCTGCAGCTCTGGAAAAAGGGGTGGAAATAAAAATCATTCCTTTGCTTTCCACATAGTTCTTCAATGCCAATTCATCTATTTCATTAAGAGCACAACGTTTCATAATTTCATAAATGGAAACCGTTGCATTGCCAGGGATCACTTTTTTTGCCGCGCCACTCATTTCATCATCCACTATGTGGGTTTGGTGTTTTACTATTTCTACCCCTGCCCTGTGAGCAGCATCGACCATTTCTTTTGCCACTTTCAAAGAACCTTCGTGGTTGATTCCCAGTTCGGCAATGACCAATGGTGGGTAATCATGTCCTATTTTTCTTCCGGCTATTTCTATGCACTGGTTGTTGGTTATTGGTTGTTTGTGCCTCTCGCTTCTCGACTGCGCTCGAAGTGACGGCGCTCGAGGTGACGGTTGTTGGTTGTTGGTTGTTTTATTTAGCAAATATTCCGCATAGTCGAAATCTTCCTGGATATCAATATCAACTTTGGCAAAGGGATGATTTACAATAAATGGCATATGATTTACCCCCAATAATTTACCCTCCAAAATTAATGATGGTTTGGCGATGTAAAGCAGCCCATTTTCATAATACAAAGGCTCCAACTCCTGGCTGCGTTGACCTATGTAATAATTGAACGGCACAAATTTTTCGTTTGTAATTTCACCTAATTTTTGTTCATTCCTGCTCACGGTCATCAAACTTTCGAAATTTCCCTCTTTCATACTTTTAAGAGCATCCTGCAATAAGTTTTTTGGACGCAATGGATTTGTGGGTTGCAATACCACCACAAAGTCATAATTTCCAGATACATTTTCCATCACCTGTTTTAAAGTATCAATGGTTGGGGAATCATCCGTTGCCAAATCTTTTGGCCTGTCCATTACCTCAGCACCATATTGTAAGGCAATTTCTTTTATAGAAACATCATCCGTGCTTACCAAAATTTTATCAATATGATTCTCTTTTGCATAATTGATGCTGTGTACAATTAATGGAATGCCACTTAATAATTTAATATTTTTATTGGGTAATCTTTTTGAACCGCTGCGCGCAGGGATGATGGCTATAATTTTTATCAAACTAATATTTTTTAATTAGTGATTCTTTAATACAAAAAGCAATTTTTTTAAAATATGAAAATGATGCTATTTTTTCCTTAATAAGCTTATCTATAACAATAGCAAATCCATCTTTATATTTTCTTGTTTTTATTAATTCAAACTCTGTTTTTTCTTTCCATGATGATTCCCATAAATGAATAGCATACGTATTTAATGTTGCGTATTTTAGATATTCTGAGTCAAATTGGGCATAACCATTATAGGGGTATGGATAAAAATATTCTGCAGGGTAAATCTTTATATTATCAATTTCTATAATTTCAGAAAAATTATTATTGAATATATATCTAGTCCTAAATAATTTCGTTAATATGTTTGGTATAGGGTTGGAAAATATTTTATTATCAACTGAGCTCATGCTTATATAATAATCCAATGCTTCTTTAATAAATTCATTATTTTTTTGACATCCAACTATAGCTGCATTGAAAAAATTTAAGTTTTCAGCACCAAAAAAACATTGATCATTAAGTAAGTCATCAAAACTTTTTAAAACCAACATGTCAGTATCTAAATAAATTCCTCCATAATCATATAATGCTTTTAATCTTACATAATCTGATACGTAGGCCCATTTTTTATTCGTAAAAGCAAATTTAACATATTCGTTATCTAAAATAGTATTATTCTCATCCCACTTAATAAATTCATAATCCGTTAAAAGTTGTTTCCATGAACTAATGCATTTTTCACTTAAGGTTGAATATTCATTATTTCCAAACCAACAATAATGTATAATTTTTGGTATC
>Ga0314774_1002472_pt1 | contig 10353 bp, 8 predicted proteins | sample MetaGCBIA2018_FD_204515 | JGI IMG/M metagenome (GOLD analysis project Ga0314774, IMG submission 204515) | Cryopeg brine microbial communities from Beaufort Sea near Barrow, Alaska, United States - CBIA 2018 | ecosystem: Environmental > Aquatic > Marine > Coastal | place: USA: Alaska | collected... | reverse complement strand
TAATCTATAAACATGATGTGTATTTCTTTGTAGTTCCATGCACTGGATAATACAGACTGGGACAAGCCCAGTCTACACTATCCAGCACGGGGGCAAGCCCCCGAGATTTTCGCTACGCTCTGTTAAACAGAATTGACTTAACAGGTTATTTACATTGTTTCTCTAAACAGTGATCAAATAAAGATATTGTCATTCTCACGTCTGTACGCATTGCTCATTTAAAAGCAAAGGTGCGAAGAAAAGTCTTAAGGACAATGTCTCTTGGCGTCTGTCTTTGTCAGGATCCGCCAAATGCTTATAAACATACAAATGGACAACAAAAGAGATAATTTGATTATTACAGGAAGGTAAAGAATTGAAAAAAAGCCCCGGCAGACTGCCGGGGCTTAGAGGATCTAGATGAATTTTTTCGGACTAACCGGAACATTGTTACGGCGAATCTCGTAATGGACATGTGAACCGGTTGAACGGCCGGTATTGCCAACCTCGGAGATTTTATCCCCCCGCTTGACCCGTTGACCGGCACGAACAAGAATTTTAGAATTGTGACCATAGTAAGTACGATAACCGTAGCCGTGATCCACAACAACCAGTTTACCGTAACCGGGAGTTGTCTCCGAGCGGGTTACGACCCCATCGGCGGTTACATGAACCGAAGTACCGGTACGAGCAGCAATATCATACCCTTCATGCAGTTTTTTCCTGCCGGTAAAGGGGGAAGTACGCAGCCCAAAGGTGGAGGTGAGCCACCCTTTGGTCGGCCACCCTTCAGGGACTGCACTCAGCATCGAGCGTTGATCATTAAGAAAACCTTGAATCTCTTCCTGGCTTTCACGGCGCAGGTCGATATCACGACGCATCTGATCGATACGGCGCTGCATCTCGGAAAAAGAATCTGACCCTTCAATCTCAGGTGGTCCACCGACTCCGGTTAAAACATCGGAATCAGCATTAGCACGGGTCAACTGCGCCATAACGCGAACCTTGGCATCATTTTGGGCGAGTAGAGACATCTCGCGCTGCAGACTCTCTAAACCGGCGACCAACTGCTGCAACTCATTTCGCTGCTGCTGATTCTCAGTCTGTAGTCGCACAAATTCTGTTTTATCCAAATTGACCAGAACATAGTCAGTCGACAATGCAGTCAGACCAACAAAGAACAGAGCAACAACCGCCAACAGACCCTTCAGCGTCGAGCGCTGAAGCGAGTAACGCCGCACTTGATGCGACCCCTCTGGTATGATCAGTAATGTAAATTTTTTCGCAGACATCAAAAAACTTCCATTAAATTCTATCAACTCTTAGATGGTGGAACACCCACACAATTTTAAGTTAATACGTTAAAGTGCCAACAAATGTCAAGATTTAATGAAGATTCCGCCTCTTCATCACTACACAGACAGCTCTAAACCGTTATCTGCATAGCCGTTTCGTCGCAATCTGGAAACTTGGCACACTTGATACAATCACCCCATATTTTGTGAGGCAGTTGAGATTTTTCAATCTCACGAAAACCTATTTTTTCAAAAAAAGCGATCTTATAGGTCAAAGCAAAGACCTTGTGTATACCGATCTCGCGTGCTTCAGCGAGACACTGCTCAACCAGCTTTCGGCCGACTCCTCGCCCGGAAGCCTGTTCAGTAACGGCCAGGGATCGTACCTCAGCCAGATCTTCCCAGCTTATATGCAGACAGACCGTTCCGATGACGTTTCCACCAGACTCTTCATAAACGTAGAAATTACGAATATTTTCGTAGAGATCAGACAGAGATCGAGGCAACACCAAGCCATCAACCGCATACTTGAGCAACAGTTGATGTATCGCTCTGGCATCAGATATTTTTGCACTTCGAACCATAATTAAACGCCCTCACGGACAATAGTCTGTTTCGACTCTATGATCATCTCTCGGGCATGTTCCAGAGTCTTATCTGTAACCTGAGACCCGCCGAGCATCCTCGCCATTTCACCCACCCGCTCCTCTATATCGAGGAGTGAGAGTGTCGTTCGAGTGACGGAATCGCTCTGCTCTTTTTCGACCCGGTAGTGCCAGTCGGCAAATGCCGCCACTTGTGGAAGATGTGTCACACAGAGTATCTGCAACCCGCATGCCACCGCCTGAAGTTTTTCCCCAACTTTACTCGCAGCGACACCACCGATCCCGGCGTCGACCTCATCAAATATCAATGTGGTCGTTCCACCTTGCTGTGGAATGGAGCGCCGAATGGCCAACATGATGCGCGACAGCTCACCACCTGAAGCGATGCGAGCCAGCGGTTTAGGCGGTTCGCCAGGATTCGCAGAGAGGTAAAATTGGCACCGCTCCCCCCCTTTGGCATCGGGCTCATCCAGAGCTTCCAGCCGCACTTCGAAGCGGGCTTTTGCCATTGCCAGATCGGCCAATTCTGCTGTGACGGCATCGCTCAGTCGCTTTGCGGCATCGGTCCGTTTGCAACTGAGATCCGCAGCGCCCTTTTTCAGTCGTGCTTTCGCTGTATCGAGCTGACCAGAAAGGGCAGCCTGGCTGGCATCGAGGTCGACTAACTCAGACAGCTCGGTTTCAATCTTTATCTGGCAGGCGTGTATTTCAATAATACTAGAAGCATACTTACGCTTCAGGTTGGCGATCAAAGAGAGTCGCTCTTCGACTTCATCCTGGCGTTGCGGATCAAACACAACCTTCCCGGCGTAGTCGCGCAGCCGCGCGGCAACATCTTCCAGGCTATATTGTGCCTGACGGACCGCTTCGGCCAATTCTGCAAAGAGAGGTTCGACACTGACCAGATGTTCCTGATCGGAAGCCAACAGAGCCAAGCGCTCACAAACCGCCCCCTCTCCCTCATAGAGATCAGCATAGCCACCATTGCAAACATCAGCCAATTTTTCAGCATTGAGCAACCGCTTACGTTCGATCTCAAGTTCCTCGTCTTCACCTTCTTGCAATGCGGCCTGTTCGAGCTCCTGCTGCTGAAAGGAGAGAAGATCAAGCTGATGTTGACGATCGCGCTCGGCCATTGCCAGCTGATCTATGTGGATCTGCAAATCTCGAGCTTCAGAGAAAAGGAGATGACAGGCAGAAACCTCTGTCTCTAACCCGGCATAGCGATCGAGAAGATCGAGATGCGCTGAGGAACGTTGCAACTGCTGCTGCTCATGTTGACCGTATATCACCATTAAATCGGCAGAAATCGTCTGGAGTTGTGTCAGGGTGGCGAGTGCCCCATTGAGGTAGACCCTATTCTTACCGGAGCGACTCATTGTCCGACGAATCAGCAATTCGTCCCCTTCGGAAAACCCTTCTTCCGTGAGCCGTGTCAACACAGCGGGACAATCAACCAGATCGATCAAGGCTTCTACCGACGCTTCATCGGCATCGGAACGAATCAGTTCCGGTCGGGCTCTATCACCCAACAACAGACCAACGGCATCGATGATGATCGATTTGCCGGCACCGGTTTCACCGGTCAGGACATTGAAACCACATCGAAACTCAACCTGAAGTCGGTCGATCGTGGCAAAATTGCGTATTGTCAGTTCAATCAGCATGAGTCAAGGTGCGCTTACCGCTCCCCCCATCGTAATTTGGTCCGCAGGACCTCAAAATAATCTTTTTCAGGACTGAGAATCAATCGAGTTCGACTCGAAGCCTGAATAATTTCGACCACATCTCCGGCCTGAAGCGGCATTCCGACCTGGCCATCGGCGGTCAGAACCACATCTTCATCCTGAAACATCACCTCAACCCGAATCGACGCATCGGCCGAAACAATCATCGGACGATTGGTCAACATATGCGGACAAATCGGCGTGATAACGAGACATTCGGAACCGGGATAAATAATTGGCCCACCGGCCGCCATATTATAGGCAGTCGAACCGGTCGGCGAAGAGATAATCAGGCCGTCGGCCTTGTATGTCGTCAAATAAGAGTCGTTGACCCACACCTTGATATCGACAATTCTGGCCAGCGCCCCCTTGTTAATCACGACATCATTGAGAACCTGATACTGGACGAGACAGGAATCTTTGCGCGTTACCGTAACGTCAAGCATCAGGCGGTCGGAGGTCTGATAGTCACCGCTCAGGATACGCTCAAGAACCGGGAACAGTTCCTGCGTGGTGATTTCGGTCAGAAAGCCGAGACTCCCGAGATTGACACCCAGAATCGGCTTCTCCAGTGCGCCGACTTCACGGGCGACGGAGATCAACGTCCCATCACCACCAAGGACGATCAACATGTCACAGAGCGGTGGAATCGCGGGGGCAGGACTCCCTGAGACCCCCATCCCAGTGGCCAACCCCTCCTCACACAGAACTGTCACACCTCGGTCACGCAGCCAACTTTCGACTTTTAACGCCAGGGCGATCGCATCAGGCTGATTTCTCTTGGCAAAAACACCAATCCGCTGCATAGTTATCCTCCTTGCGGATAATTTAGGAAATCTAGCATAACCATCTCCTATAAGTCTATCTTTTCACCCTCCTCTTTCTGTATAGTGGCAGAGATATTAACAAATCAAACAACTGGAAATCATGGATCTTTTCGATACAGCCCCCAGCATAAACGGCATTCCACTCGCCGAACGACTGCGACCACACTGCCTCGACGATATGGTCGGACAACAACACCTGATCGGCGAAGGGAAGCTGCTCCGTCGCCTGATCGAGTCAGACCAGCTCGCCTCTGTTCTGTTCTGGGGACCGCCCGGCACCGGAAAGACGACTCTGGCACAGGTGATCGCGAGTACCAGTAAATGTAATTTCGTCTTCTTCTCGGCAGTTCTTCAAGGAGTTAAGGAGGTTCGGGAGATTGTCGCCAAAGCTCAGGAGGAGAAAAAATATCATGACCGGCGCACCCTGTTGTTCGTCGATGAAATCCATCGCTTCAACAAAGCCCAGCAGGACGCTTTTCTCCCCTACGTCGAAAAGGGCGATGTCATCCTGATCGGCGCCACTACCGAAAATCCGTCGTTTGAGATCAACGCGGCCCTCTTGTCGCGCTCACAGGTGTTTGTCCTCGAACCGCTCAATGCCGAAGATATCCGACTCCTGCTCATACGCGCCTTATCCAACCCGCAAGGTCTGCCGCATCCCCGCCCGGAGGTGAGCAATGAAGCACTCGATTTTATCGCCGCCCGGGCCGACGGTGACGCCCGCGTTGCCCTCAATGCTCTGGAAGTCGCGGTCTCTGCGCCGACCGATGGGAAGGTCGATTTGGCCACGGCCGAGGAGACATTACAAAAAAAGGCGATCCTCTACGATAAAGGGGCCGAGGAACATTACAATGTGATCTCCGCCTTCATCAAAAGTCTGCGCGGCTCCGACCCGGATGGCGCCCTCTACTGGCTGGCACGGATGCTTGAGGCAGGTGAAGACCCGATGTTCATCATGCGTCGACTGGTGATCTTCGCCTCCGAGGATGTCGGGAATGCCGATCCGCGCGGTCTGCAACTCGCAATCGCCGCGCAGCAGGCGGTCCACTTCGTCGGCCTCCCCGAAGCCCGTATCACCCTCGCCCAGGCGGTCACCTATCTCGCCACGGCACCGAAGAGCAACGCCAGCTATGCCGGGATCAATGCTGCCCAGGCCGAGGTCCGCACCAGCGGCGCCCTCCCCGTCCCGCTGCATATTCGCAACGCTCCGACCAAGCTGATGAAAGAACTCGATTACGGCAAAGGGTACAAATACGCCCATGACAACCCGGAAGGGTATCAGGCACAGGATTACCTGCCGGAAGCGATCAGTAAGCGCCGTTTCTATACCCCGACTGATCACGGCTACGAGAAGATGATCGGCGAGCGGATGGCGTATTGGCAACAGATCAAAGCCAATAAACTCAACCAGAAAAAGAAAAAATAAAGGAAGGATGCCGACCCGATGTCCCCGACCGCCCTCCTCTACGATCCCGAAACAAAAACCTGGCTGCAATTCGATACGCCGTTGCAGACGTTTTCGACCTTATCTCTGTCCGAGGTCCCGGTTCTCCTTGCAAAAATCGAGGCAGAGGTTGAAAAGCGCTCTCTGCATGCGGTCGGCTTTGTCAGCTATGAGGCGAGTCCCGCCTTTGAAGCGACCGCCAGAACAAACCCCGCCAGCGAGTTCCCCCTCCTCTGGTTTGGTCTGTTCGAATCACCCAGGCAGGTGTCCGCTCCTGTAGCAACACATGACCCAGCCGCGACTAACTGGAGTCCGGCGCTGGACGAATCCGAATTCTGCCGCGCGGTCGAACAGATCAAGACGGCTATTGCCAAGGGTGAGACCTATCAGGTCAACTTCACCTTCCCGCTTACATCCACATTTGGTGGCGATCCATGGCCGCTCTTCTGTCGTCTTATGCAGAATCAACCGGACAGCTATGGTGCCTGGATCGACACCGGCCGCTATGCAATTGCTTCCGCCTCGCCGGAGATCTTTTTTGAACGAAAGAGGGAACGGCTGCTCGCGAAACCGATGAAGGGGACCACCACCCGCGGTCTGACTCTGGATGACGATCGGACCAAAGCCGAAGCGTTGCAGGCTTCCGCCAAGGAGCGAGCGGAAAACATCATGGTGCTCGACATGATTCGTAATGACCTGGCGCGGCTGCCGGGTGGGCCGGTAGAGGTTGAAGCTCTCTGCGCGATCGAAAAGCACCCGACCGTCTGGCAAATGACCTCGACTGCGACAACCGTCACCGAGGCGTCGCTACTCGATATTTTCATCGCCCTCTTCCCCTGCGCTTCGATCACCGGCGCGCCGAAACTGCGGACCATGCATCATATCGCCGCGCTCGAAACAACGCCGCGGCAATTATATACCGGCACCATCGGCCATATCGCCCCGAACCGCCAGACCCGCTTCAGCGTTGCCATCCGCACCGCCCTGATTGATCGCGAAGCGCAGACTGCAACCTACGGTATCGGCGCCGGCATCACCTGGGATTCCGGTGCAGCGACCGAATACCGCGAATGTCTCTCCAAAGCGCAGATCCTGCACCAGACCCGCCCCCCGTTTGCACTTCTCGAATCGATTCTCTGGGAAGAGGAGAACGGCTATTTTCTTCTTGATGAGCACTTGTTGCGGCTGCAACGATCCGCTGAATATTTCGACTATCCCTTCGAACGGGATGAAGTCCTGAAGACGTTACATGAACGGACCGACACCCTCCCTGTTGCTCCACACAAAATACGGCTATTGATTGATCAGCCTGGCACAACCACTATTGAAGCGGCATCAATCACACAGTCGAACCCAACCGAACCTCTGCGCGTCCGTCTGGCTGCAACAGCGGTGGCGAAGAACGACCCATTCCTCTATCACAAGACGACAAACCGCAGCGTCTACGAGACGGCACTTAAGGCAACAACCGATTGTGACGAAGTGCTGCTCTACAATGAACAAGGGGAAGTGACCGAGTCATGCAATGCGAACCTCGTAGTCGAACTCTACGGTGAGCTAATCACCCCGCCGGTCGCTTGCGGACTGCTCGCAGGAACGTTGCGATGCCATCTCCTCGCCACCGGAGAGATCCGCGAACAGATTATCCATCTCAATGACCTGCCACGCTGCACAGAACTCCACCTGATCAACTCGGTTCGCCGTTGGCGACGGATGGAATTGATTACAAAATGAGGTTCTTGCAAAACGTTATAAAAGTAATTGGCCGTCATTCCTGTGCAGGCGGGAATCCAGGTATTGTGTTTCTATTCAGCAATTAGAAGTTTCCCCTTACCCTGGCTGCCATTCCTGTAAATCTTCAAGACGAAACTCCACATCCCAACCTTCATAATCGGTCGTATTCTGCCGAGCTTGAAGTAGTAATTTCTTTGCCCGTTCAATATCTGGTGACAAATTATATCGCTGCGCATCCAAACTCAGTACGGCTGCCAGTACCGCATAGCCATGTGCGGTGTGCGGCTGTTGGTCGATTAATTGTTCCAATAGAATTATTGCTTGTTTAGACTTCCCCAGCGCCAACAATAAATGCGCTGTGGACTCAATAAAGTTATTCTTCAACAAACAATTCATATCAGGAAAACGCGCCACAACCCCTTGACAGAAATTCAGGCCATTTTTAACCATCAATAGATTACGCTGCGGGTTGTCCTCAATCAAGGACTGGTAATCCTGAAGCCAGTTACTGAAAAAGCCACTGGACGGAACGAGTTGATCACATTCACTACTCGATGGGTCGCGAAGCACCGTTGGGAAAATATTCTCACACTCCTGCCAGCCATTGAACCACCAAACAATCGTTTTGTCAGGCGAATCTTGATCGAGATAATAATACCCAACAGAAATCCATTCATCCGCTTTATTAAGCGGCTTAGCAGCTAAAACATCCGGCGTTACAGTAGGATTTTTTTGATAGATGCAGCATTTTTGTACTTTTTTCCACTGCCGCATGGACAGAGAGTATTCCGTCCTATCTTAACCTTACTGCCTGCTGATCGCTGACTGTGCTGTATTTGACCTCGTGCCTCTTGTAAGAGATGAGCTGAATACTCCTCGGCTTTCGAGTGCCCTTTTGACCAGTTGCGCACGAAGAAATCCATTTCACGTTCGGTCTTGAAGCCCTCGGCCTTTTCACGCCAGTCACTCAGCTCTGCCGCCGTCAACACTTGAGCCATGCCATCCCTGACCGATTCAAAAGATTGCAGCCCAGGATTGGCCCACCCACATCGATAAGCCGTTTCAATCAAGGGCAAAGTCTCAACCAATCGTAGCTTTTCGGCTAGAGAGATCGCGACATCCCAAATATAAGTAGGTCGTTTTTCTAGTCGCTCGGCCAGCAGATCAATACAATAACGGCTTAACTCTTTTTGCGGATGAACATCAATGACAACTAAATCATGCAGAGCATCCAACCCAGTGGAACGAACAAGTTCATAGGCCGCATCATCTTCCACCAAAGCTTTAAGTTCGTCTATCAGGTTAACACAGGTAAGCGCAAGCATTTGCGATAAAGCCTCTGTCAAAACATCACCAATCAGGTAATCCCTCAGCAGGTCTTGCAGGCGACATATCTCCATATAGCGCTCAAAAGCAGCTTTGCAACGCATTTCCGCACACAAATAGAGAGAGTAGAAGAACAAGGCCGAGGGCTCGGCCAGCACCGGATCGGCAAGGCACCGATCAATTTCCGCCAACAACACAGGTTCCGCCTCATTCCAATTATTACGAATAAACATGAGTGCCTTCTGCGGGGGTTCAGGTTGATAGGGTTTTAACGCGATGATCGCATCTTCAATCGTCATGTTCAAACCTCATAAAAGTAGATTAGAGTAGAATTACAAATTACGGTATTCAGGCTTCCAATGTTCTAAATTGAGGTAAAAAACGGAGCGACCGGCAGCTTGAGAAGTCTGCATCTTTTTCTGGATGCATTCCCAGAGTGCGGCAAAGCGCTGGTCTTTTCCGATCAGCCATACTCTGATCTCCCCGAGCAGAAAATCACCTTTTTACTATTGTTGTAGTGTTTTGCAGAAACTAAACCAGAAAATAGGTAGTTTAACCACCGAGAAAATCGAATATTACGTATGTCTATCATATTGAGCGACGAACAAAACTCTACAAATACAACTGACTGTCATTCCAGAGTAGGCGGGAATCCAATCCATTGTCGCCGTTTCAAGAAAGACAAGCTGACTCTAAACACCCATAAGTCAAGTTGACACCGCTATCGCAATTTTTCAGCCCTTTTATTAACAAATAAACTTGAAAGATGTTTTAATCCAACAGATAATCGTCAGTATGAATAAGCAATTCAAATGGAAATTTTGCAGCAGTTTACGAACCAGCGCTTTCGGTTGGAAAGGATCGAAACTAAAGCGCTGGTCTTTTCCGATCAGCCATACTCTGATCTCCCCGAGCAGAAAATCACCTTTTTACTATTGTTGTAGTGTTTTGCAGAAACTAAACCAGAAAATAGGTAGTTTAACCACCGAGAAAATCGAATATTACGTATGTCTATCATATTGAGCGACGAACAAAACTCTACAAATACAACTGACTGTCATTCCAGAGTAGGCGGGAATCCAATCCATTGTCGCCGTTTCAAGAAAGACAAGCTGACTCTAAACACCCATAAGTCAAGTTGACACCGCTATCGCAATTTTTCAGCCCTTTTATTAACAAATAAACTTGAAAGATGTTTTAATCCAACAGATAATCGTCAGTATGAATAAGCAATTCAAATGGAAATTTTGCAGCAGTTTACGAACCAGCGCTTTCGGTTGGAAAGGATCGAAACTAGACAATATGGTTCACATCTAAAAAGAGACCTGCCACCTTGTAAACGTGGATTGCGTGTTGACCACGCAGAGCCACCTGCTTAGCTAGTAAGCAACCCTAACAAAAGGAGACAGGTCATGA
>Ga0314774_1002471_pt1 | contig 10358 bp, 6 predicted proteins | sample MetaGCBIA2018_FD_204515 | JGI IMG/M metagenome (GOLD analysis project Ga0314774, IMG submission 204515) | Cryopeg brine microbial communities from Beaufort Sea near Barrow, Alaska, United States - CBIA 2018 | ecosystem: Environmental > Aquatic > Marine > Coastal | place: USA: Alaska | collected... | reverse complement strand
TGAGGCGTCTTTCTTACCGACGATCTTGTACAGGTCCTCGACCAGGGCCGAGGAGGAGACGATGAGCTGGGAGGAGATTGTGCTCATGACGGCGGCAAGCACGGCGGCCAGAACCAAGCCGGCGATGAACGGGTGGAACAGCGTCTGCGAGAGCAGCAGGAACACAGTTTCCGGGTTGTCCAGCGACAGATCGGGGTTCTGCTGGAAGTAGGCAATGCCGACCAGGGCGGTGGAGATGGCGCCGAGTCCGGTGATGATCATCCAACCGATACCGATGCGTCGGCCGGCCGTGGCATCCTGCGGGGTGCGCATGGCCATGAAACGCACGATGATGTGCGGCTGGCCGACGTAGCCCAGGCCCCAGGCTGCCGCGGAGATGACGCCGAGAACCGAGCCGCCGGCCGTGAAGGAGAGCAGATTCGGATCGATTTCGCGAATGGAATCCAGCGTCGCGACGACGCCGCCCGTGGCGTTGAGCGCAACGAGAGGGACCGCGACCAGTGCGATCAGCATGAGGATGCCCTGCGCCACGTCGGTCAGGGTTGCGCCGAGGAATCCGCCGAACAGCGTGTAGAGCAGGGTGACTCCCGCGACGATGAGCATGCCGGTGAGGAAGGTGGAACCGAACGAGTTCTCGAAGAACACTCCGCCGGCGACCATGCCGGAGGAGACGTAGAACGTGAAGAACACCAGGATGATGATTCCCGAGGCGACGCGCAACACGCGTGAGGTGTCTTTGAGTCGGTTTTCGAAGAAGCTCGGAATGGTGATCGAGTTCTTCGACACGAAGGTGTACGAGCGCAGCCGCGGGGCCACGAATTTCCAGTTCAGCCAGGCACCGATGGTGAGGCCGATGGCGATCCAGGCCTCAACGAGACCGGACACGTAGATGGCTCCGGGAAGGCCCAACAGCAACCAGCCGGACATATCGGAAGCGCCGGCACTCAGTGCGGCGGTGCCGGGCTTGAGACCACGGCCGGCGAGCATGTAGTCGTCAAGGTCATTGGTCTGCCGGAAGGCAAAGTAGCCGATTGCGACCATGCCGGCGAGATATAAGACGATGGCGATGATTTGAAAAGTTTGATCCGTCAATGGGATTCCTTTGGTGGGATGCCCGATGTAGTGGACGTGGACGCCCGGATGAGAGGCGAAAGTAAATATCTATTATTGCAGAGATGTCCAAAACCGGGGAATTTTATTTGGCGCGGGGCGGCTTTCCGGCCGACTCTTCCCCAATCGGCGCAAATTGGATACAGTATCCAAATGACTGGAAATGCTGATGTGACACCCGGGACCGGGCCGCTGGACGGTATCCGGGTCGCCGACTTTTCCCGGGTACTGGCCGGGCCGTTTGCCACGATGATGCTGGCCGATTTCGGCGCCGACGTGATCAAGATCGAGCATCCGCTCGGCGATGACACCCGCGCGTGGGTGCCTCCGGTCGACGAGAACGGCATGGGCAGCTACTTCGCGAGCGTCAACCGCAACAAGCGATCGGTCGTCTGCGATCTGCGCACCGAAACCGGCCTGGCCGAGGCGCGGGCGCTCGCACTCGATGCCGATGTTGTGATCGAGAACTTTCGCCCGGGGGTCATGGAGCAGTACGGCCTCGACTACGCCACGCTCGCAGCCGAGCGCCCCGAACTCGTCTACTGTTCCATCACCGGGTTCGGCCGTGACGGCGGGGCCGCGCTGCCCGGCTACGATTTGCTCGTGCAGGCCGTCGGCGGGCTCATGAGCGTGACCGGCTCCCCCGATAGCGAACCCAGCAAGGTCGGTGTCGCCCTGGTCGATGTACTCACCGGACAGAACGCGGTCGTCGGAATCCTCGCCGCGCTCCGCTCGCGCGACCAGACCGGCCGCGGTCAGCGAGTGGATGTGAACCTGCTCTCCTCCTTGCTCACGGGGCTCGTCAACCAGGCTTCGAGCACCCTCGCCACCGGCGTGGCGCCGAAGCGGCTCGGCAATGCGCACCCGAGCATTGCTCCCTATGAGACCTTCCGCACCCTCGACGATCCGATCGCCATCGCCGTCGGCACCGACAAACAGTTCGGCGCCCTCGTGCAGGTGCTCGGGGTGCCCCAACTCGCAACCGACGAACGATTCGGCAACAACGCCGACCGGCTCGCGCACCGCGCCACGCTCAAGACGTTGCTCGAGGAACAGCTCGAGACGCGGCCGGCCGCCGACTGGACGGATCGACTTTCGGCCGCGCGGGTTCCGGCCGGCAAGGTGAATTCGATCGCCGAAGCGCTGGATTTGGCCGCTCAGCTCGGCCTGGAACCCGTCGTCGCGGTAACGGATACCGCCGGCTCCCGCGTGAGTCGCCAAATCGCCAATCCGATCAGTCTCTCCGACACCCCCGCGCGGTACCGGCGTCCGCCGCCACTGCTCGGCGAGCACTCCGGTGCGACGTTCTTCGACCCGAGCCACCCGACCACCAGCATCCGCTTCACCGACTGAAAGACGACTCATGACTGCTGCAGCCCTCAGTAATGCCGAACTGACCGAAACCGACCTGACTGAAACTGACCTGACCGACGCCGCCGACCTCGTTGGCATCGATTCCCTGCTGACCGAGACCGAGATCGCCCTGCGCAACGAGGTGCGGGCCTTCGTCAACACGACCATCAAGCCCAACATCGCCAACTGGTACGAGAAAGCGGTCTTTCCGCTTGAGATCGTGCCGGAGATGGCCAAGCTCGGTCTGCTCGGCATGCACCTGAAGGGCTACGGCTGCCCCGGGCGCAGCTCGGTCGAATACGGTCTCGCCGCGCTCGAACTCGAAGCCGGCGACTCCGGACTGCGCACCTTCGTGAGCGTGCAGGGCTCCCTCGCGATGAGCGCCATCCACAAGCACGGCTCCGAGGACCAAAAGAACGAGTGGCTGCCACGCATGGCTGCCGGCGAGGTCATCGGCTGCTTCGGGCTGACCGAACCGAGTGCCGGTTCCGACCCGGCGAGCATGACGACCTTCGCGCACCGTGACGGCACCGACTGGGTGATCAACGGCACCAAGCGCTGGATCGGCCTGGCGTCGGTTGCGCAGGTCGCCATCATCTGGGCGATGACGGATGAGGGAATTCGCGGCTTCGTCGTGCCGACCGAAACCCCCGGCTTCGTCGCCACGCCGATCGAGCAGAAGCTCTCGATGCGTGCCTCCATCCAGTGCGAAATCGAGCTGACCGAGGTGCGCCTGCCTGACACCGCGATGCTGCCCAAGGCGCGCGGCCTGCGTGGACCGTTTGAGTGCCTCAACGAGGCCCGGTACGGCATCGTCTGGGGCGTCATGGGCGCAGCTCGCGACAGCTACCTCACGGCGCTGGCCTTTTCCCAGACGCGCATGCAGTTCGGCAAGCCGCTCGCCGGCTACCAGCTGACCCAGCAGAAGCTCGTCAACATGGCCCTCGAAATCAACAAGGGCACCCTGCTCGCGCTGCAGCTCGGTCGACTCAAGGACGCCGGCACGCTCGCTCCGCACCAGATCTCGGTGGGCAAGCTCAACAACTGCCGCGAAGCCATCGCCATCTGCCGCGAAGCGCGCGCCATGCTCGGCGGCAACGGGATCACCCTCGACTACTCCCCGATGCGTCACGCCAACAACCTGGAGAGCGTGCGCACCTACGAGGGCACCGACGAGGTGCACACCCTTATTCTGGGTCAGCACATCACGGGCATCGCAGCGTTCCGCTGAGCCGCCCGAACTGCTGAGCCACCCGAATTGCTGAGTTAGGGTTTCAACGTGCCTTCCCCCGAGCGACTCCCCCGGCCACCGACCGTTCCGGCGTTCGTGCTCGGCGAGTTGCGGCGCCTGATCGCGGTCGGCGAGCTGGTTCCCGGTCAGCCGTTGCGGCAGGAAGACTTAGCCGAACGCCTCGGGGTGAGCCGGGTTCCGGTGCGGGAGGCACTCAACACGCTCGAATCCGAGGGGCGGGTCGTGCACGAGCCGCATCGCGGCTACCGGGTGACCGAGCTGTCGCTCGCCGACCTGCTCGAGGTGTACCGGCTGCGCCAACTCCTCGAAGCGGAGGCCGTGCGCGCCACGATCGCCCTCGGCAGCGCCCAGGTGCTCACCGACTTGCGCATGGTCGGGGCCGAGGTGGAGCGGGCCAACGCAGTCGGTGATTTGCTCGCTATGAACGAGGCCAACCGGCGGTTTCACTTCGTGCTCGTGACGAGCGCCGGGCTGCCACGGCTCGAACGCATTCTGCGCGCGCTCTGGGATGCGACCGAGGCCTATCGTCGGCTCTACTACGAGGAGTCGGGCAACCGGGAGCGGGTCGAACACGAACACGCGGGAATCGTTGACGCCTTCGCTGCCGGTGATGCCGAGCTCGTCATCCGCCTGCTCGATGAGCATCGCGGCCACGCCACCACCGCGCTCGGCGCACTTCTGCCGACCTAGCCTCTCCCGCCGGTCGGTTCAGACCACTCGAAAGTCGAGGTCGGCGATCCCTTCAACGCCCGCCGTGATGACATTGCCGGGCGTGATCGGGCCGACACCGGCGGGAGTTCCGGTGAAAACGAGGTCGCCGGGCCGCAGCGTGACAAAGCGTGACAACTCCGCGATCACATCCGGCACCGGCCAGATCTGATCGGCGAGGTCACCGTTCTGGCGGGTTTCGCCGTCGACGTTGAGCCAGATGCGGGCCGCGGCCGGGTGGCCGATCGTGCCGGCGGCGACGATCGGCGTGCAGGGTGCGGAGAAGTCGAAGCCCTTGGACAGGTCCCATGGGCGGCGGCGCGCCTTGGCGGTGTCCTGCAGGTCGCGCCGGGTGAGGTCGACGCCGGCACCGTATCCGAAAACGTGCGCGAGGGCATCCGCTGCCGCAATGTCGGCGCCGCCGACGCCGATCGCGACAACGAGTTCAACCTCGAAGTGCAGATTCTCGGTGCTGGGCGGGTAGGGAACCGTGTGCGGGGCGACAAGGCGCCCGGGAAGGCCCTCGTCGACGGAGAAGACGGCATCGGCCGGTTTGGCGAAGAAGAACGGCTTCTCGCGGTCGTCGTTGCCCATCTCTCGAGCGTGCTCGGCATAGTTGCGGCCCACGCAATACACCCGGTTCAGAAAAAATCGTTCGCTGGAGTGCAGAATCGGCAGGCTCGAGGGCTCCGGTGCGGTGAACGGGCTGGAAGCAGACATGCGGTCCTTTCGGGATTCAGGCGAGCAGCGCGGCGATAATGAACAGGGCGGGTATCGATGCGATCGTGGTGAGCAACACGGTATCCCGGGATACCACCAAGCCTCGGTCGTAGCGTGCGGCGAAGTTGTAGATGTTCTGCGCGGTCGGCAACCCCGACACGGCGACCACGGCGAACAGTTCAGCGCCGTCGAGGTCGAACACAAAGCGCCCGAACAGGTACGCGACGATCGGCATCAGAGCGACCTTGATCACGGTGGCGGCGAGGACCTGTTTACGACCGGTTCCGGCTTTGAGCAGGCGCTGGCCGTGCAGCGACATGCCGAACGAGAGCAGCACCAAGGGGATGGCGGCGCCGCCGATCAGTTCGAACGGCGCCAGCACCGGTGCCGGCAGTGTGATGTCGAACGTCGCCACGAGCACACCGGCCAGCGATCCGAGAATCATCGGGTTACGAAACGGCTGCGTCAGGATCGACCCCAACGACGCCCGGCCCCGGGTCGCCACATCGAGAATTGCCAGAATGGCCGGCGCCAGAATCAGGAGCTGCAGCAGCAGCACGGGTGCCACATACTCGGCGCTGCCGAGCACGTAGATGGCGACGGGCAGTCCGATGTTGTTGGCGTTGACGTAGGTGGCGCTCGCGGCGCCGAGCACAGTCTCAGCCACCGGCGTACGAAAGAACAACCGCGCCAGGATCACATAGACCAGGACGCCGACCGCGAAGGTGCAGGCAATGGCGACGAGAGACTTGGAGAACAGCACCGAGACGTCCGCATGGGAGAGCACGGTGAACAGCAGCGCGGGAGTGGCGACGAAGAAGGCCATGTGGTTGAGCACCCGGACGGCGCCCGTTCCGACGATGCCGAAACGCTCAACGAAGTACCCGATCAGGATGACAAATCCGATAATCGAAAACCCGACCAAAACACCGCCCATTTGGCTCAGCTTAGGGCTTCGCCCAGGTCTGCCCGCGCGACTCTTTCGGGCGGAGCTGCGGGCGACTCTTTCGGGCGGCGCTGGCTCAGCGCTACTCTCAAGCATGCCCCGACTCGACGTTCCTGGTGCCTCCCTCTACTACGAGACCTTGGGCGACCCCGATTCGCCGGCGCTGCTGCTGATCCACGCGGGCATCGCGACGCTGCGCATGTGGGATCCGCAGGTCGCCGCCCTCGCGGCGCGCCACTTCGTCATTCGTTTCGACACCCGCGGGTACGGCCAGACAACAACCGAGAATGTTGAATTCTCCAACCGAGCCGATGCCGCGGCCCTGCTCGACCATCTCGGCGTCGCACGCGCAACCGTCGTGGGATGCTCGCGCGGCGGCAGAATTGCGATCGACCTCGCCGTGGAGAGCCCCGAGCGGGTGGCCGGCCTGGTCACGATCGGGGCGGGGCCCAGCGGTTTTCCCGATGTGGAGCTGACCGAGCGAGAAGACGCCCTGTTCGACAAGCTGGACGCGGCTTTCACCGCCCACGAGTGGCCGCGGCTGGCCCGGCTCGAGGTCGCGCTCTGGGCCGTCGGACCGACCCGCAAAACGGCCGACGTCGACCCCGCCTTTCTGGCCCTCGCGCAGGAACTCAATATGCGCAACGTCGTGCACGCCACCGAAGCCCCGATTCTGATTCCACTCGAGCCTCCCGCACTCGACCGGGTCAGCGACATCGCCGTGCCGGCCCTGGTCACCGTGGGCGAACTCGACCTGACCTCGGCTCTGGCCCAGTACGAATTTCTTCTGGAAACGCTGCCGCAGGCCAGCGGATGCACCTTTCGCGGCACCGCACACCTGCCGAGCGTCGAGCATCCTCTGGAGTTTCAGCGCGTGCTCATGAGCTCGCTGTCGACCAACGACCTCTGAACGAGCCGATCCCTCCCCAAACAAAAGTTGTCAACAGGCGCGGGGCAGGCCGGGGCTGCCGTTCTCAGGCCGGTAACCTGTCGGCAGGGTGACAACCGCGGGGAGATTGATGTCAGAGCACGAGCCAGGCCCGTCCAGAGAGTTCTATTTGCGTCATGCCGGCCGCATCATCTGGCCCCGGAATGTGCAGGACCTCACCGACACGGCGCTCTGCCCGGCCTGTCACACCCCGCTGACCTCCCCAATCTGTTCCGCCTGCCGCCTCGACCTCCGGAACGGGGCCGCAGCCGAATTGCTGGCCTGCTCTGCCGATGCCGCGGCGGCGCTCGAGCGACGCGCCGAGGTGATCGGGCGCATCCGCTACGAAACAGAATCCGGTCGGTCAGCCAGTCCCGCCCGCCCCGGGGCGTCGGCGTCGGCGTCGGCGTCGGCGTCGGTCGCGGTGCGGCCGATTCAGTCGGCGCCGTCGGCGCCCACCGCATCGCTCATACCCGAGCCGGCACGTGAGGCGGCAGCCGGCGCCCGGGTCGCGTCAGTGGCGCCCCCGCCGGAACCGCCGGAACCGCCGGAACCCCACGGCGGACCGGATGCAGCCCCGCCCGCGCGCGCCCGTTCCCAACGCTCCAGCGTGCAGGTCGTGCTGCTCACTGTCGGCGTGCTTCTGGTTTCGGTCGCCGCGATCTTCTTTCTCACCGTCGCCTGGATCGTAGCCGGGCTGGGGTTTCGTTCCGTTGTCGTGGCCCTGCTGACCGTTGCGGCCCTCGCGGTCGCAGCCCGCATGCGCCGCTCGCGGCTCACCGCCACCGCAGAGGGCATCGGCAGCTTTGCCGTGGTGCTCGTGCTGCTCGATGTCTGGGGCCTGCGCCAAAACAACCTCTTCGGGCTCGCTGCCGGTGACGGCGCCCTGTACTGGGGACTCGCCCTGGTGATGTGCGCGGTGCTGTTCCTCAGCTGGCACGCCTGGTCGAATTTGCGTGTGGGCAGCGTCGCAGGCTTCGTTGCTGTCGTTCCAGGGCTCGGGCTTCTGGCAGCCGGCCTCGTGCAGGGCCAAGACACACTCACCCGCGTTTTCATCGGCTTTCTCGGCGCCGCCGTCGCCGCCCTCGTGCACCGTGCGACGCTCCCCCGTTCCGACACGATTGCGCGCCGGTGGCCGGCCATCGATCGCTTCCCCGAACGGATGCTGCTGCTCGCCATGGGCGCGCTGGCCCTCATGGCCGCCGCCGTCGTCGCCGTTTTCGTGCAATCCGACAGCCTCGTCGCCCCGATCTGGTGCCTCGGCGCGGTCGCGCTCATTGCGACAGCGCACACCGTGCTCACGCTGCAGGCTCCCCATTCCGCCATCGCGCCCGCTCCACCGTTAGCCGGCCCAGGGCTAGCCAGCCCAGTGCCAGCCGGCCCAGCGACGCCAGCCCGATCGATGCCAGCCCGATCGATGGCTGAGTACCGGTCCTTCGCCTACGTGTCGGCGTCCCTGGCCGCTCTCGCCGTCGCCGGCATCGCCCCGGTCATGGCGGATCGCTACGGGAGCACACCCTTCACGCTCACTGTGCCCCTGCTCATCGCAGTGGCCCTCGCTGCTGCCCTGGAGTCGTTCGGCCGTCACTTCGGGGCGCCGTCGGCCGTGCGCACGGCCGGCCTAATCGCGGCCGGCTCGGCGGCGACCGTCGCGGTTCTACCGCTGCTCGTTGCAGCCGGTTACGCCGCCTGGCCTCTCGCGCGAGCCACCGCGAACGGTCTTCGAGGCCGTGAAGCCGTCAGCCACCTGGCCAACGCTGACAACGGGTGGGCATTGCTCGCCCTCATCGGTGTGGGCGCCATTCTGTTCATCGGATGGGGCCTCGGCGGGCTGCTGCACGCGCGCCGCCAGATAGTGACCGCCCTCGCAGTGGCCGTTATCGTTCTCGCGGTGCCCTTCGTCGAGTCCATCGGGCTCATCGTCGCACTCTACGTGCTGCTCGGCGCCGGGGCGCTCCTCACCCTGTCGCTGAGCCGACTCTCGCTCGGATTCCTGGCCCCCGCCGGCGTCGCTATTCTGATTGCCGGCGAAACCTTCGGGTACCTCACGAGTTGGGCGCATCCGGCCACCTGGTGGTACGGCACCGCGTCGCTCGCGCTCGCGCTCTGGTTCTCCCGCCGGCTGGTCGCCCGCGCCGGATTCTCCAGGACCATGCGCGCACACGCTCGTGGTGCGCTGCTGTCCGCCGCGATCGTCATCACCCTGATCGGGCTCGCGCACGTACCGCTGGCCCTCGCCCCTGAACTCAGTTGGTCAGATTCGGTCATTGTGGCCAACGTCACGGCCGCCCTCGCCCTCGGCACGGCGCTCCTGCTCCTCGCCGTCGCGGCGCTCCGGCCGCCCGTGCTCACCCTGCTCGAGCGGCGCTGGGCGTTTTTCACCCTGCTTGTTCCGACCCTGGTCGTCTTCGCCGTGCCCCTGCGGTCCCCCGCCCTAGCCGGCGGAGAATCACTCCTGCAGCCCGAACCGATCGGCGGCATCCTGCGTGCGGCACTGCTCGTCACCGCGGTGGCGCTGTGGGTGTTTTTGCCGCGCAACCGCGGCGCGCTGCACTGGGAGCGCATGATCGCCGCCCTCGCGCTCGCGCCGGCACTGTTGCTGCTGGTCCGCGAGGTGCTCCTCGCGGCCAACGCTGTCACGACGGTCTTCAGCATTGCCCCGATGGGCGTTGCCCTCGTGGTCTGCGCGCTCGCGCTGCTCCGCGGCACGGTCGGCAGCACCCCGGCCGGTATCGACACTGGTATCGACACCGACACCGGCGCCGACACCGGCGCCGCTGCGGGCGCGGGTGTGCAGGCTCGACGCGACCGTATCGCCCTCGAACTCGGCGCCACGATGGTGCTCTTTCCCACAGTGATCACCGCATTGGTCACGTTCCGCTCGCTCGGGTGGCTCGTGATCGTGCTCGCCGGCATCGTGGCGCTCATCATGGCCACAGCGCCCGACGGGCTCTTCGGCTCGAGCTCAATTCGCCGGCATTTCGGCTGGCTCGCCCTACTTCTCGGCACCGTCGGGCTGTGGCTCGGCCTCGCCTGGAACGGCATTGTGGCGCTCGAACCGTACGTGCTTCCGGTCGCCGGGGTCGTGCTCCTCACCGCCGCGCTTGTTCGTCGCTACGGCCGAATCGATCAGAACACCGCGGCGAGCCCGGTGGCCGCAATGCTCACCCTGGCCGGTCTCCTGATCGCCCTCGCGCCGCTCGCGGTCGCCTCGCAGTCGGGGTCGCTTGTGCGCCCCATCATCGTGGCTCTCGTCTCGGCCGCCCTTGTGCTCGGCGTGGGAGTGCTGCGGTGGTCGCCGCCGCATTCGAACTATCTGGCTGCGGCGGGTCTGGCGGGCT
>Ga0314774_1002470_pt1 | contig 10358 bp, 7 predicted proteins | sample MetaGCBIA2018_FD_204515 | JGI IMG/M metagenome (GOLD analysis project Ga0314774, IMG submission 204515) | Cryopeg brine microbial communities from Beaufort Sea near Barrow, Alaska, United States - CBIA 2018 | ecosystem: Environmental > Aquatic > Marine > Coastal | place: USA: Alaska | collected... | reverse complement strand
CCTAATTGGAATGAAAAGCTAGATTTGGAAGAAATTACTTTAGCTGAAGTATTTAAACAAAAAGGATACAATACCGTGCATATTGGTAAGTGGCATTTGGGAGAAGATGAAAAATATTGGCCAGAAAATCAAGGATTTGATAAAAATATTGGTGGTTTTAGCGCTGGTTCTCCAAAAGGAGATGGTGGAAAAGGATATTTTAGTCCTTATGGTAATCCGAGATTAAAAGACGGTTTTAACGGAGAATATTTAACTGAACGTCTGGCAGATGAAGCTGTGACTTATATAAAGCAAAATAAAGAACATCCTTTTTTTATGAATTATTGGTTATACAATGTTCACATGCCATTACAAGCCAAAAAGGACAAAATTGAGAAATATAAGAAACTAATAAAAGAAGATGCACATCATATAAATCCAACCTATGCCGCTATGGTAGAACATATGGATGACGCCTTAGGTAATGTAATGACGATATTAAAAGAAACCGGTTTAGAAGATAATACGATTATTGTTTTTTACAGTGACAATGGGGGGCTGGTAGGAAATAATGGTAGATTTAGATTAAAAATAACCGATAATTTTCCTCTGCGTTCGGGTAAAGGCGATATGTATGAAGGAGGTGTTAGAGTGCCTTTAATTTTTAAATGGCCTCATAAAATTAAAGCTGGTACGGTTAATTCTACAATAGCAATTTCTCCCGATATGTTTCCAACCTTACTTAATTTAGTTGATAAAAATACTATCATGCCACCTGATATTGACGGTATAGATTTAAGCTCAGTATTGTTAGAAAACACAGAATTAGAGAGATCTGCAATATATTGGCACTATCCACATTATCACACAGAAGGCGCACAGCCATATAGTGCTATTCGTAAAGGCGATTGGAAATTGATTCAGATTTTTGAAAACAATGAAATAGAGCTTTTTAATTTAAAAGAAGATTTGGGAGAAACTAATAATGTAGCATCACAATATCCGGAAAAAACAAAAGAGTTACTTAGTAATTTAGAAAACTGGAGGGTGACTGTTATGGCGCAAATGCCAACGCCAAATAAAAATTACAATCCTGAGAAAGAAGCATTGGGTTCTCCAAAAAAATAATCTATAAAAAGTTAACCAATGATGTAATAACTCACATAATTAAATGCAGGATTAGGGCACCCTCTAAATACCATTTCTTCAATATAATAAAGATGCCCATGCTGGCTACACACAGGGCGTTCATGTTTGTCCGTACCGGCCACACGAACGCTTCTTTAATAGCTTTAGTTGTTTTTCATTCAGCGTACTATTTCGCTTTTATATTTTTCAGTTCCGAAACTTCGGAAGAGTAAATTTAGTCGTTTTCGATTCCGCGAACTTGCTCAAATTCCGTTGTTGTATTTTTTTCGAAAGAGTGGAAGTCAAACGTTTTTTTTTTGTCATTTTCGTTTACCTCTTTTCCTTATTTTGCTCAATTCTGTTATGATTTTCATTCCACGTTTGAGTGATAGATTCCGTGAGATTTTATCACTTTCAAAGTAATATTTTGAGTTTAATATTCCTTTTTTTCGTCATTCTTCCAGCATGAGTCAGCAGGAATTTAAAAGTCCATTTTATGAAATTCAAAAAAAACATAAAATGGATAACAACCCCGTAGTCTTACATATTCACTCCATTTTCAAAGGGCACTATTTTTTTTAGGAATCTTAATGCATTTTATACTTGTATATTCTGTTCTTATTGGTATTCTATTTTTTTAGTGTTTTTTAAACGTGCATGATATTCCGGTCTATCTTTCCATTTTTCGATGTAGGGGTTTATATTTGGAAGTGTCCCACCAAAATTCAGACTTAGGATCCGGAACAGATAGCCCACCCTTATAATCATTTCCTGCAACACTGTTTTTCACAGATTCCAGCCAATGTTCATAATAATCAATCATTTCCTTGCCTTTTACGATTTGTGTTGATAGAATATTTTTAATTTCAGGTCTATCGTATTTAATATTGTAAAGAGAATATTGTTTTTTCTCAATATTCTCTACAACCAGTTTATAATCATTGTCAATAAGAGCCCCTTCATTCATAAATTTAAAAGGTATCGGTTTTTTTCGAATAGTAGTATCATTATTAAAAATATGTTTAATGCTAGTTCCGTCAATGGGCAGATTCATCGTGTTTTCTGGTAATTCTAAAATGGAATTTATTGTCGGGAATATATCCATGGTGGCAGCTGGATAGCTACTTATTTGTCCGCCTCTTATCTGTTCCGGCCATTCGATGATGCATGGAACACGCAATCCTCCTTCGTAAATACTTCCTTTATATCCTCTTAAACCCCCAACACCTTCTTTGCCACCTTGTGGCAGGCCCCCATTGTCGCTGTTGAACCATACAATTGTGTTTTGGGCTAATCCCATCTTTTTTAGTTCATTTCTCAAAAGCCCGATGCTTTTATCCATCTCCACAATCTCACCTAAATAATTTTTATCTTTCTTTTCTAATTGTTGCGGTAAATCGGTTTTATCGCTATCTAACGCACTCCATGGGGCGTGAGGGCTACCATACCAAATTACTACAAAAAAAGGCTCGTTTTTATTGTTGGAGATATATTTTAAGGCTTGCCGTACAATAATATCAGACGAACTGCTCTTGTGGGGGAACAAACTGGTGCTCCGGCATAAAACCTATCCAATCTTAATCCATTTTTTGCCATATTGTCTAAATTTGGAGTTTTAAGGATTGGATGATTGTAATATCCTACTTGTCCCCAACCCTGATCATCTGACATAACTAAGATAATATTAGGTCTGGTTTTAGATGTTCTTTGCGGTTGGCCTGAAAGGTGCAAACCAGCTAATATTGTTATTATCAATGTGAAGAATAGTTTATTCATTATCAATAGTGTCCTAAATAAATTTCTACGAATATAAAGCTTTTTGTAACTAATCAGTCTGTAGTTTAAAGCTTAAATTTAGCGATAAGAGCCAAAGCTTCCAAGACATTTAATCCATTTTTGATCGTTGTGTCTATTACAGAACGTATCTTGGCAAAGTTCTGTGCTGCGTGTTCTTCTTTGAATTGTCCTGATATTTTTTGTTTCACCTTGACATTGCGGATGGCACGTTCAGATGCATTATTGTCCGGTGGAACATTTTCATTGAAGAGAAAGGTGAAAATATGTTGTTTTTCCCGGAGCATCCTTTTGTAAAAGGTGTACAGTTCTTCTTGTTTTTGGTACTCGGTTTTTCGGCAGGTTTGATTTTTTGGTGTCTCCATTGTTTACTAAAAGTGTTTAATTTTTAGTCAACCTATTTCAGTACGACACACCTGTCTCTATTGTATTGCTCATTTTGAAAATCTGAATTCTTCTTTAGTTTCTTGGAGCTGTATAATAGCTTCATAAAATTAGGGCCCCACTCTTGCTTGGTATATAATTGGTTAAGGTAGTTTAGGATACGCTGTAAATGTGCCAAACAAGTTTGGTGGTATTTGGAAACGGTTTTTATTTGGGCCCTCCATCCATCGTGTACCAAAACGCTTTGTGGAAATCCTTCCGGGAATTCCCTGTCAATAGTCTCGCTTCCCCTATTGTTTGAATGGGCTATATAGGTGAGTTTGTGGGTTTGCCAAGTCCAAAACAGATGCTTGAAACCATTGACCTTTACTCCGGATTCATCGGTACCTGGATGAGCCCAATTACAGGGAAAAGCCTTACTGATATCTTTTATTCGGACAATGAGGGTATTGTAAACCCCAATCGTAATTTTGTGCTTATAGGAAAGGAACGGCACGATGTAGGCCGTCCCAACGATGAAGGATATCCCATTCGAGGGATTTTTAAGGATGGCTATCTGTACCTGCACAACTTTAAGACCGATAGATGGCCAGCCGGAAATCCAGAGACCGGTTATTTAAATTGTGATGGTAGCCCTACAAAAACTTATATTTTGGATACTCGTAGAAAAAAGGGAGAGTGGGAATATTGGGACCTAAACTTTGGCAAACGCAAAAGCGAGGAGCTGTACAATATAGCTAAGGATCCGTATTGCATGACAAATTTAGCCGATGATGAGGTCTATGCCGCCATAAAGTTAAAGTTAAAGGATGAAATGATCCAAAAGCTTACTGAACAGGGAGATCCTAGAATCTTGGGCAAAGGTGACATCTTTGACCATTATAAATATTCTGGTAAGGTCCACGATTTTTATAACAATGGATACTTGGCCATTAATGTTACGAACCCATTTGGCTCATGATGCACTAGATCCGCATTTTAAGGAGGAAAGTTAGCGCTTCCCATCAAGACATGGAAAGGAATTATATCCTTTCCAGTTTTGAAAAATTCAAGAATTACCTAAATAAATCTAAAAGTTGCGTTTATAGGTTGAATTTAAGAGATATAAGCTTGTGGTTTATAGTTTTTTGATTTATTCTTTTTGGAGTTTCCAATTTAACATTAACTGTTAAAATAAATCCAATTGAATCGATTCAGAGAAATATCCTCTATCTCAAAGAAGCACACAATTAGGCATTTTTTTTGTTTTACATTTTTTAAAATTCTTCAATAACCTTCCCCCCCTCTAGATAGGCGATCATATTCATTACCAAGCAATTCCAATTCAAAAAGCCCAAATTTAATACAGGTTCTCCGTTAGAAGGTAAATAGTATTCATGCATGCCCCCATTCTTTTTAATATCACGTCCTAATAATAATATGGTTTCTTTTGCCATTTCTTCAGCTTCGGTTTCATATCCATAATTAATAAGACCTCTAAATGTCATATAGTTGGATATAATCCAGATTGGGCCAAGCCACGAAGAAGGATTACCAGAAGCACCAACAAAATACATTTTCTCTTTTTTTGATAATGTTCTTATACCATAAGGAGATTTTAGGTTGGTTGTATCTCTATAATGTTTTTCAACCATAAGTTTTGCTTGTTCCGGAGTTGCTACATTTGCCCACATCGTGCAAAAACCTGTCCAGGTAAGTAACTTTATAGGGATGTAATCATATGCTCTGGGGCCTCCTATATGCAACTTATTATGATTTGAGCCCCTATCATTTGGGAGGAGATTAAAATCTAAACTGAAATAGTATTCGAAAACATCATCCCACATATGGGTTTGCATGGCCGCTTTCAAATGATTGGCTTGATTTTCAAAATCAGTGGCTATTTCACCTAAATTCAGTTGTTTGGCGATATACGCCATGGCTTGTAATTCTTTGTACATTAAACTGTTTTGGTAAGGAGTTGCTGTACTAAAAGGAGGCCGGTAATATTGTGTAGGATCATTATCGGTTCCTGTTCCTTTATCATTAGCAAATACATATAAACCGACTTTGCTGTTATAATAATAATTCCGATAAGCATTAATGAAACTTTGCATATAATAGAACTTTTCTCTGAGCCATTCTGCATTTTCACCATCTTGCTGTATAATGAATGCCGCATGTTGAGCAAGACAAGGTTTATGCATATTGGAGTTGAATTGGCTTCCAAAGTCCTCTTTCAATGCCTGAATTTGTTTTGATCTTGAACTTGCTCCTGGTTTAATTTGGAATGGAATCCATCCATCTCCACCCCCAAATTCAAGAAAGTTAAGGATGCATCCTTTTTCATATTTTAATGCTTCTTCTCTCTCCTCTTTTGAGCCATTTTCTTGTAAAATTTGCCTGATTGCAACATTTGACCACCATGAATCCCAATCCCACAGAACATTTTCATATTGACTACTTCCTGGCACAATAAAGGAATACTTCAATTCTCCCTTCGGTTCGCGGAACATGTCTTTATAGTTATCATTCAAGTAATTTTTAATAATAGGAATGTAATCGTTGTATGATTCTGCTTGCTGTGCTCTAGTATAAGATGAAATACACATAAAAATTAAACTAAAGATTAAAAATTGACATCTTGTTTTTGACATAATTGATTTTTTTAATTGGTATATACGAAACAATTTATCGATGATAAGACTATTGATTGACATTGAATATCAATTCCCTGAGTAATTTTTCAGTTCCTTCAAGTGTTGATTAAAGTTTAAGGTCTTATACAAATTCATAATTCAAGGTAAATTTTCCCAATAATAATAGAAATGTTATTTACCCATTCAGAAAGAAAACATGATATAGTTTTTAGGAACGCAAAATTGCATCCTTCAGTCATATCTGTACCAATTATTTCGTCACCGTATAAGGTCAGATAGATCGGGTTATACATTACAATGGATTTGATTGCAACTGTCCATTGACTTTGGTTCCCTCCTTCAGAAACTCCACTAATATTATTTTGTGCAAAGGGAACACGAATATACATTAATAATAATCAGTATCGAATACATGATTTTTTCAAACTGTAGAATAGTTTTCTCATAGGTTCAATTTTAATATTTTCAAAGAACAAAAATATTATTTCCTACATATTAATGCTTGCTTAATTGTAACAATAAAATGCTCTTTCGTAACTTTGAAGTTGGATACGTCCGAACAAACTATAGGTATTCCTTTTATTCAATAAAGAACGAAGTCTCTTCCCGCTCCCGCATACTATAATATCTATTTTTTTTGACATAGACATAGATATAGAAATGAAATAACACAGTTGGTATGTATTTACAAAATCCTGGATATCCAAAAGAAAATTGAAAATGATAATAGCCAATAGAAAAGCTCTTAGGAAACCCTTAACCCACATTGCAGTTAATCGGGCGATAAGTTCTGTAAGATAGGGATTTTATTTTTTTTGAGTTCCGAACTGTGTACTACAGATTTTCGTTTTACAAAAGGATAGGATTTGTAGTTCAATGCTTTGTAAATGGTTTGTATCTTTTCATTTGGTTCCGAGCATCTTCTTATAAATATCGTTTCATCTTCTTGATTTTTGCCTGTTGTTGTTACTATCTTTTGGGTGTTTCCAATGCGAACTATCTCTTGCCAGTCGTGGTTAATCCCTTTTTGTTTCAATTGGTATCGAATCGTGTTTACTAACCAATATGCCAGCAATCCCAAGTGTAAATGGGCCATCGTTGATCCATCATTTTTATGATAAATTGGGCGAAGATCCAAATCTGTTTTTAGGGTTCTAAAAGTACTTTCAATTTCCCGTATGGTATTATAAATGGTCCAAAGTGCTTGTTCGTCTTTTGGAGCAAGATTAGTCCTTACAAAATATACGCCCAGATTTTCATTGTTAAGTTGGTCTATTCTTTGATTTTTGGTATAGATTATTTCGGTTACTATGCCATTTTCATTGGATTTTACTTCAATAGAATAGTTTTTGCTCGCTGATGGATATTTTTGAATAATCCTACCAATACGCTGGTTGATTTTGTCTGTTTTTTTGACCGAATGTTTTTTGGTCAGTCCTATTTTTATGTGTTCCAGGCCTTCTTCAAATCGAGTCTCAAACTGTGTTTTCATCGCTTGTTCTTTCAGTGCTTTGCCAGGGCTTTTTACTTTTAGATAATAATCTGTAACCTTGTCCGAACTCACGCATTGAAGCGTTAATATCTGCTTGTTTTTGGTTTCCACACTTTGCGAAGAACAACCCGCTACCGGTTTGTAATCTTTTATTTTTGATCGACTTACACATACATAATCATAGCCTTTTGCTTCCAAAAGTGCCAAATTATCGTCCGTAGCAATGCCTGCATCTAGTACCACTAATGCCCTTTGGTTATGGCTGGTCTTGATTCTTAAATTGTCGATAATAGTAGGCAATGTAACGCTATCGCCAGTGTTCCCCTCAAAAATATTGGAGTATTTTATAAATCCTTCGGGATTGGTAACCAATGCCAAAACAATCAACTTGGCATCACTTCGTTTTTCTTTGCTTCGACCAAATTTCGCTAATTTGCTGTTCTTTTTTTGTCCTTCAAAATAGGTGTTTGTCAAGTCATAAAGTATTATTTTGTCCTGAATATCAAATAGTTCATTTGTTTTTATTGATAAATGCTGTTCTAATTGGTCTTTTATTCCATACAGGTTCAATGCACTTTGATACAATTTGTCTTTGGTCATTTTTTCTAACGGAAAGCCTGTAATTTCGCAAATAGCCGAATTCTCTTGTATCCAACGACTGGTTCTCAATTCTGAAAACGGGTAAACGGCACGGCTAATAATTTGCGTAAGTGCCAGTTGTATTTGAGATTCTTCCCAACCCAATTTTTCTAAAAAAATTTTGATTTGGAGTTGCTCTAAGGTTTGATAACCAATCCATTCTGTTCCTATTTCCCGAACATCTTTGTTCCTGATAGTTTCTAAATCAACCAGTTTTTTACGTTTCTCAAGGGCAATTTCGGGCAAATCAATTCGTTTTTTCTCTATCATTTCCTGCCAAAACCTGTCTACATAAGCCGTGATTTTTTTATCGTTCTCTACAAATAAATCTGATTTTCCTTGGGCTTTATCCGTTAGTTTTTTCTGAATTTTATTGAGGTCTCCTGCTTTCAAATCATTGATAAAGCCTACATTCAACATGGTGCGATGACAGATTCGCCCTTCAAAATTCCGATAACTTTCTACCAGCCTGTAATATCCACAGCTGGTTTTGAACTCAGAATTATATCGCATGGAAACTTTGAAATACATTTTGCAAAGTACCAATATTGAAAGCTCATTAGCAACACCCCCCTGTGTACTACAAATCAAAACGAATCGAAAACAGGGCGTTTCAACGCTTTTCCCCCAATCTACCCCTAAAACCACCCTTTTTTTAACACTTTTATATCAATTTTTAACATTTGGGTTGCAATGTGGGTTAATAGTTTTTCTATCTTTACAATTAAAATTTTATATAACCTTGTATAGAAAAAGATGTCAATATTTTTTTGATAACAATGGACACAATAGATTACTATTTGTGCTCATCTTTATTTTTAGTTTAAATTCATTTTCGGCAAGTGACTTAAATGATTTAAGAATTATAAATATAAGTATTGATGATGGTCTCTCTCATAATCATGTCACAGATTTAATACAGGATTCTAGAGGCTTTGTTTGGGCATCCACTTTAAACGGCATTAATCGTTTAGATGGAAATACTATAGTCAATTATTTTGAGCAACCTGATAAAGAAGGAGGATTAAAAAATGATCGTATCATTTCTTTATGTGAAGGGCCATATAACAATATTTGGTCCGGAAGTGGTTTTGGAGGTATTCAAATATTAGACATTAAAAAAAATAAATTTATAAACGTTATTTTAGATGATAAAAATGCACTGAACAATGTGGTGTATTCTATTACTAAACTGTCAAGTGGCGATGTTATTTGTGGTACTCGAGGGGGTGTTTTATACCGTTTTTCTAAAGAGTCCATCAAAGATATTTTGGGTGGTAAAAAGATTGCATTTGAACGGGTTAATTTGTTTAAGTCTCAAAAAGACTTCTCCATAGACCGTATATTAGATATAATTGAGGCACCAAATGAACTATGGCTAATTGATTGGAAGAAAAGACTTTTTAGGATTGACTGTTCAGATAAAAACCAAAAAGAATATCATATATCATGGATAGATGCCCATGGAGTTGAATTTACAAGTATTGATAAGAATAAGGATAATACAATTATCTTTGGTAGTTCAAAAGGGATTCATTTTTTAGATTCAATTCAAAAAGAACGATCGCAATTTCAATTCTTTAAAACCATTGCAAATACGGAAGAATTATCAATTACAGGACTTGTATTTGATAATCAAAATAATATATGGGCTTCTAACTTACACGGCAACGTCTTTAAAATTATTGATATAAAAAAAATCAAACCTACAATTCAATTCTATAATACAAACATAGATATTCCTATAAGGGTAAAAATGATTGACAACTCCAATGTGCTTTGGTTTACTTCAATAAAAGCTGGGATTTTTAAAGCTGAATTATCTTTTAAAAATTTTAATAAATATGACTATTTAAATTCCGCTTTTGATAATGAAGCCTATCCAAAGGTTACTACATCTTTATTGGACTCAAATAATTTTTTATGGATAGGTGTTAAGGGATTAGGGCTGTTAGTCTATGATATTAAAAATAAAACTAGAGTTTTAAAAAATACGTCTATTGCACCAACGTTTTTGCTTGAAGACAAGTTTGGATATATTTGGATTACAACAAACCATGGTATTTTTTTTGTAAAAAACGTAAAAGATTATAAAAACTTAGATATTTCTCACGATAAAATCGATATTACTAAGTGGTTGAGTATCGATTTAAAAAACATTTTATATAACTCCATAGAAGAAGATGTTTTTGGAAACATATGGGCTGCTACAGACAGGGAACTGTTATATATTATGAGAAGTCCATATGGTGAGATTCAAGATATAGAAATTTTTAAAAACGAAGAGGGTTCTCAAATATCAT
>Ga0314774_1002468_pt1 | contig 10365 bp, 10 predicted proteins | sample MetaGCBIA2018_FD_204515 | JGI IMG/M metagenome (GOLD analysis project Ga0314774, IMG submission 204515) | Cryopeg brine microbial communities from Beaufort Sea near Barrow, Alaska, United States - CBIA 2018 | ecosystem: Environmental > Aquatic > Marine > Coastal | place: USA: Alaska | collected... | reverse complement strand
TCCGAAGGTTAATTAGTAAGTGAGCTTTGAATGTACTTACTAATTAACTTATAGGAGAACTACAATGGCACGACCTGAAAAATACACCGATGCAGATTACTTGGCCTGGATCGAATCCCAGGTACTGAGTGGGTGCTCTGTTACCGATATTAAGCCGACTGAATTGCAAAAGTCGATTGGTGGTAAATACTCTCGCTGCCAGGAGGTACTAACGCTGGCGCAAGATAAGCTTGCGGATCAGATAAATGCAACATTACCGTCAATGCCGGTATGGTTCCGTAATTTTATTATCCAATTAGTTGAGCAAACACAAAAAGTTGCTGAAAGTCAGTGGCCTCCCGTCGGGAGAGGCATTAACGAAGCGATCCAAGGCGCCACGATAGTCTTCGAAAGTCAAAAAGCAGAAATCGACTCTCAGTTGTTAGAGCATTTGGAGCAAATTAGAACTCTCGAAACGATTGGCGAAGACAACGTCACTGAAGTGGTCAACTAATCCCGGACACTATCTTGAAGACTGCAACGTCAGGCTCAAGATGGTTTTGCCGGACGGTTACCTTCTTCATGCAGAATTTCCCGGCGCTTAGCTTACGGAAAATTCTACTTTTGAGCACCTCGGTTTTTAGGGGGGATCACCCCCCTGTTTCATCTTGGTAATGATGTTCGGATACACTTAATCAATCCGGCGACGTATCTCCTTCGTCTCGAACTGATATGCCGGATCACAAGATGTGATTTGACTCCCCCGTTGTGTTCCTTCCACGTTGAAGCTCGCTGGGCCATCACCACAACCAAGAATTCGCTTTTTCAGATCATCTTCCGATAATCCGAACATTGCTTGGTATTCTGCGAAAGATCGACCCCATGGGACTACGTTTGCTAACTCCAATTCTGACTCTCCCTAGTCTGTAAAACGCCAGCAATAAACGACGCCCTGACAAGGGCGTCCGGTGGAGGCCGAAGACCGGCACGAACTATAACAATTTGTTAAGTAATTTTAGGTTCTCAGGCCCACCGTCCAGTCGAACATACTCGGCGGACTCTAGCTCCCAAGGGGCACCTTAGCAACACCACCATTCAGCGCTGGCTCTAGCTAGAGATACTCAATTGGCAGTCCAAATCTCTCACCGTCCTATTCTGAACGCCCGCAAACAAACCGTCCCGAATGCAGAATCTTTCCTCATAATCGATTAGTCGGGAAACAAGATGCTCGTTCAGAACCTTGCCCTTGGAAAGCAACATCAGGCCGTCGCGGCCAAACAGATCTTCAGACAGGATCATTCCGGAAATCAGATTTCTCGCCCCACATACCCACAGAGTTTCATCGGATTTGTTGCTCTTGTTTTCCAGAAGATGATCCAGGAAGCGTTGCACCAGCTCCGGGTCATAGATTTTTTCGGCGGCATCCCGGATCCAGGCAGCACTTTCATTCGCGCTCAAATAAAGGCCGAGGTCTGAATCATATTGTAATCTGAGGAAGTCAACCGCAATGCGGAGCATTCGGGCACCGATTGGAATCTCACTTCTTTTTTTGCCATTTGGTAAGCCAGTCCCGTCCCAGTTCTCGTCCAGATTGCGTAATATGCGAACAACTTCGGGTGACTCACCCGAAAACTTGGCGATGGCAGCAGAGTAAAATGTGCGGCGCCTTCGCCTGTTCATCCTGAGAGAGTTCTCAATAGGCTTTTCCAGCAAGATTCCGAGATCGTAGAGGCCGGCTGCACTTGTAATGGCGTTGCCAATCAGCGGATCGATCCGACACCGCTGGCTGATAAAGTTGACCAGGTTCCCTACTCTGTTTTGATTCGTCGATTTCTCCGGATGCTGGTGCCTAAGCACGGCCTTAAGGCAAATCAGTGACTCCGTCTTGCTGCGAGGCATAGGTCTCGATGCCGCGCTTTTCAATCTCCCAACACATTGGAAAACAAGCCAGCGTAATTGAGACGCAGTAAGCGGTTTAGTGAGCGTTTTGAGCGGAGTACCAAACCACTGACGGTAAACTGTGTTGCTGGCGTGGGCGATCAGGGGGACGCACAACGTATGGCTCAGCCAACCCCTGAGATTGTCCCAGATTCGGTGCGGTAAATTGTCAAAGGATTCCAGGTCCACCAGAGTGACTTTGGCAGACCAACCCAGCTCGCCATCAAGCAAGTCGCGGGACTCAACATGATCAACATCGATGCCCAAGGGGGCGAATGCTTTCTGGATAACTCTGATGACATTGGTGTCTGAGGTAACAACACAGAGATGATGCTTCATGGCCGGATTCCTTGAGTTTCAGGCATATGCTGAAAGTAAGCGAGAAGCGGGCCATGTTTCAGTTTATTATTATATACAATAACCTACGTTTGTTATCTGAAATTGTATTTAAGAGTTAAGATATTTTTTTTTGCATTTTGCAGAGCATGGTCAGACAGAAAATGATTCGAAGCTGGATTTACCAACCCTCACCTTCCGTCGGCGGAACAGAGTACCAATCACCGGATTGAGATCCGGGCAAATTTACCCAGAAAGGCGTAGTGAAGGTTCCCAGTGCATTCTGTGTTGGGTCTTCTGGATTGCTCACCGAATCTGCAGCTTTGAGAATAACCGGGCTGGAACATGACAGGTCGCCTTCGAGTGGAGCAAGTATTGTGTTGATCGTCTGCTGTACCAACGGAAAAGCGGCAAGGTTAAGCTCGGAGACCAGCTCGTTCACAACGAGATAGACAGTGCCATTTATCAATTCATCCTCGTCAAGATCACTACCCGCCGGGCAACAGAATTTCCCAACATTGACCTCCGGAATCTGTAGACCGGCGATCAACAAAGCCGTATTGATGGTGAGAACAGTTGAATCAAGTAGTGTTTCTATCGGCACTGCATATAGAGACAAAATATCGCCCTGGTCCTCCGTGGACGCTGGGCAGTCACACGCAAACAGGGCTATATCAACGAGGCAGCCTGTGAAGGGGGGCGTTTTTACCTCATCTTCTAGCTCAACGCTTTCGCATGGTTCTCCGGCAACGACTTTCTGCGACATCCAACGGGATTGAAGCTGACTCGCTGGTACCGGGCACACCAACGCAGATTCGCGGAAAAGATCACCAGGTAGGCCGCTGGCCCCACGACCGACCGCGTAATTTGGACCACCCTGTAAGGCGTTAAAGTAACTCACATTACCGGTACCGGAAAGGTAGTCCGTTCCCTTGCTGCTGGTCAGCTCGTCGCTTATTGTTTTGATGCAGGGAACGCCCGTGCAAGCGGTGCCACTGTAGTAAACAGCTTCTCTCGAGGTGAAACGGTCATCGCGTACCCCAATGAGCGTGCGAAACGTGGTTTCCAATGAGCGGTCAACATAAAAGATGCGGGGTGCATCATGCTCGTCAAAACCAACGGCCTCTCCAAGGATCTGTCCTGCGGCGTCTGCCACCAAAGCTTCAGAGGATTGTTTGGCCACATAATGCTTCACCAGTGCATCGCGAATCATGACAATACCGACCAGGGTTCCAAACCCGAGAATCGAAATGATGATGATGAGTTCGAGTGTAATGACAAAACCACCCTGGCCCACAAGTTTTCCGCGATGAGACATTCGTTGATCCCGCATGATTTCTAATCCTGTTTGGCGTTAAATCAAGTAATCCAGAAGTTCAAATATTTCCGAAAGCTTTATCGCGGCAGGGAAAATCACGATGACTCCAAACATGGGAAGCCCCACGAGCATTAAAGCGAAGAGTAACGTGATACTTTTCTGGCTGATGAGTTTTCTGTTCAGTTCTTCTTGCTGCTCACGAAACGCTTCCGCCTGTCGACACAGGTTTTCAGACATCGAAGCGCCCGCTGCGTGCCCTACTTCGAAAGAGGCTGAAAGTCCCTGTAGCTGCCTCACACCTGTCCGCTGATAAAGTCGCCCCATCGCCCCCTGGAAAGATTCGCCAGATTGAATTTCCATGGCGATCAACCGAAGCTCAACCGCAAGAGGATGGCCACTTTCGAAGCCGTGCTCTCCTGCCTGCTGCACCGAGCGGAATAACGACATGCCCGAGGTAAGATAGGCATTCACCAGATCCACAAAAAAACTGAGATTTGCCTGCACACGAAGCCTTCGCATCTTTCGGCGCTGTAAAAGAAAAAGATCGACTGAGAACAGCGTTGTCACCAGGCTGGTGGCAATCAACCAGGTGGGCAGATCAGCAGACAGCTCTGAAATCGCAAGTGCAGAACCTATAAAAAGCACCACTTTCGCTGACCAGTAGACCCAGACGAAATCCGTAGGTACGAACCCCGCCTGACGCATGAGGTTTCCTGGATAGAACCGGTATTTAACAGATATCTCCTGGTCCAGAACGAGTTCAGGCTTAAGTTCGGATCGACTCAGGAAGTACACGCCAAATAGCGATGCCATGCAGGCAAAGCCGAGAAAAACGTCAATTCCGTAGTAAGAGCTCACCATGTTTTGCTCCTGAGAATTGCGCGGGTCCACAGCAAACCAAAGACCTGCAGGAAAATAGCCAGGTAAAGAATGACCGGTCCAGCTGGATGAGTTGTTATGGGCGTAAGCCACTCCGGCTCCTGGGTCTGAAAAAATGGGATCAATACATACGGAAAAACCGCGGCAAACAACAGCGCGTATTTTGCCCCAGACAGTTGACCGCGGGACTGCATTAAAAATGCCTTGCGCTCGCGCAGCACCCGGGCCAGAGCTCGAAGTAGTGCGTCGAAATCCGCACCGCCATGCCAGCGTGACCTGAGCAGGTTGACGAAAAGGCGGACCCCTTCGGAGCGATAACGATCCAGAAGTCGTTCCGTAGCTCCATCGATGGAGTCTCCGAGTTTGAGCCTCAAGACCAGGTAATCCAGTTCGGCCTTGACGATTAGCGAGGCTCCCTTTGCGCCAGCTTCAATTGCCTTTACGGCATTAATACCACTGGCCGAAAGAGATGCCGCCAGATCCAGTGCATCCACCAGGTACCATTCGAATTCCTCGGCGCGCCAGGCGACCAGGTCTTTCAAAACGTAGAAAGCGAGCGGAAAAAACGTGATACCGGCTGCAATGCTGAAGCCTATCTGATCTTCAAACATCGTTAGGAACAGCAGGCTGATCGTCACGGCTACCAAGCACAAGCCTGCTGTGAACACGAGCGGTTCGAGGCGGACCCCCAGTATCTGGAGATACCGCGTCAACATGGGATCCTTCGCATCATTCAGCTCCTGGAATCCGCTGTTGACGTTCAGCCCCTCATTTCGATGGATGAGGTAGAAGAGACGCAATGCGGACGCCATAAGAACGACAAGAGCCAGGCCAATTCCTGCCCATTCCAGCATTACCTTGGCTCCCGGTTTGTCCAGAGCTCTCGCAAGTGACGTTCGTTATCGGTATGCACCATTTCCACAATACTCAGAACTTTCCGAGTTCCTGTGGCATCCCGACCAACGTGGACGACCATTCCCACGGCAGCGTCGATCATATCTCTGATTGCCTCCCTCGGAACCTGCGAATCAGAAAGCAGTGCAAGGGTTTCCATGCGCTTCAGTGCTTGTTGTGGGTTGTTTGCGTGAATAGTTGAGAGGCTTCCCTCGTGCCCGATATTCATTGCCTGTAGCATATCGAAGACCTCATCCCCCCGGACTTCTCCCAAGATAATACGGTCCGCCCGCATCCTGAGCGCGTGGCGTAGCAGAGCTCGAAGGCCCTGTTCGCCCTTTCCTTCACTATTTCCCTGGCGGCTTTCCAGGGAGACTACGTGGTCATGACGAAGAGCGAGTTCAGCAGAGTCTTCAATGGTAACGATTCGTTCTGAATCCGGAATAAACTCGGATACCGCGTTCAACAATGTGGTTTTGCCGGTGCCGGCTCCGCCCGTGAATACCATGTTCACGCGACTACGAACCGCAAGTCGAAGGGTATCGGCCATGGGTTCCGACAACATTCCACTTTTTATCAGGTCATCAAGGCTTGCATGGGATTTCCGAAAGCGCCTGATGCTCACCACAGTACCCTCAGGACTTAAAGGCGGAATGATTGCATGCAGTCGGCTGCCGTCCGGAAGTTTGGTGTCTACGGCGGGATTCGAGGAATCCAGATGCTTTCCATGGCTGCCTACAAAACGGTCCACGAAGCGCCGGAGGTGAGACTCGTCATCGAAGTGCACGGTGGATCGTTCAAGATACCCGTTTCTGTCCACCCAGATGTTCGCAGGGCCATTAACCAGAATATCTGTAATGCCCGGATCTTCCATGAGTGGCTGCAATGGGCCCATCCCCGAAACCTCACTGATGACACCCCGCTTCAGGATCTCGTGTTCTTGCTCCGTCAGCTTCAACCCCACCTGGCTGGAAACAACGCTGATCAATGCCTGCACGCGAGTCTGGACTTCCCTGGTATCCTGTAAATCAAACGGGTCTGAATCCAGCGATGTGATCAGGCGCTTATGTATGTGCTGACGGGCTTTAGCAAGCATTGGGATTCGTTCCTGCTCAGAGCGTTCCATATCAAGCCCCTCCCAGGAATTTAGCAAGCTCAAGACAGATGGGATTATGTGTAAGACCCAGAATCCGGCCCTCTGGCAGCCTGAAAGAGGCCTTCTCTGTGTAGGATTTGGCGTATTGTGCGCAGGCGGCGGACTCGTTTTTGGACAGTTCGTAGAGCAAGCCCCGATGATAGGCAACGCGCCATGCCGGGGAGCCCAGTTGCTCAGCGGCTGCCAGTGCCGAAAATCCTTTCTCGGGTTCATGGTTCAGATAGAAGACCGCAGCCAGGGTTTCATGAATTCCGGCGTGCATCGGGTTCAGGCGCTTCTGAGCGTTCAGTAACGTCTCGGCACGACGAGTGTTACCCTCCTCCATGGCTAGTTGCGCAGCCAAGATGGCGGCTTCTGGTCTTGGACGGTCTTTTCTCAGCAGCAGATCCAGATAGTACTGGGCTTCCCGATTTTGATTGCGTGCTTGATAAGAAACCGCCAGCGCAAGCTGAAGCCTTTCATAATCGGGGAACTTGGTGAAAAGCTGCGTCAGCCGCTGCAGGGCACCATCGCAACCATTAAACGGCGATTGCGGATCGGGGCGACAATACTCACCCGACTGGATGTTGGTGAGTTCGTGCTCGATCAGTCGCGTCACCTCCTGTTCGGGGTCTTCAATCTCGCCAATGAACTTCTGCTGGGAGGCGCAACCGGTTATGGCCAGAGCCATCAGTAATACACACTGGAACTTGATCATTGTGCACGCTCCTTAACTGTCTTGGTCAGTGAAAGCAGGTGGCCTGCCATATCGGTGGTTGATGGAAAGGCCCACAGGTGAACCCGCTCATCAGGCGTTCTGATGAGGTTGGGCGTGACAACAATGATAATCTCTCGTATTTGCTCATTTTCCGAGGTGGCCTCCGCCAGTTTCCCGAGTACCGGAAAGTCTCTGGCCCCCGGTGTAAAATCGTTCTGCTCCGACTGGGTCTGGTAAACCAGACCACCGAGCACCAGCGGCTGGCCATCCTTGAGACGGGCACTGGTGCTGATGCTGCGGGTGTTGAACGCGGTAGAGTTCAATGAAGCGCCGGTGCTGGCTGAAATCTCCTGAGTAAGCGTGGTGTCCGGCATGGAAATGGTCGGATTCAAGTCCAGAGTGATGTTGTCCGACTCATCAACCATGGCTCTTACGCTCAGATTGATGCCGAACGCTTTAAAGGACGTTCCACTGAATACCCCAGGGGTGTTGGCGCCGACTTCGTCACCACTTTTCAGCCCTGTTGGCGCGAATGCTGTGGGTACCGGAACCTCGCCGCCCACGTTGAAGGCGGCCGATTCGCCGGCCAGTACCATGAGTGTTGGGCGTGAAAGCGTTCTGGAAATGCCTTCTTTTTCCATCAGCGAGAAAAGCAGATCAAACGCAAGATCGTCGCCACCGATCTGCAGATTGTTGGTCAAGGTGCCGCCAAGCACCTGGAGGGCGTTTTCCAAGGTTGAACTCTGAGGTGGCGTGGTCGACTGCCCGCCAAGGGTGAAAAGTCCCTGGTCAGAGTAACCTTGAGTCAGCAATGACAGGTCCGGGCGCCACTGCCGCATACGTGTCCGATTGATTTCATGGATCTGCACTGAGACCCTGATTTGCGGCAGGTCTCTCACTTCGACCACAGACAACAGGCGGCCACCGCCCAGCGACAACAATTTCGAGCGAGCCACATTGGAGCGGATGCCATTTTCAGAGACGCTGGCCGAACCACCAGACAGAGCAGAGCCAAATCCAGTGCCTTGGGAAGTGCCAGCGGATTGGCCTGCAAGCATTCCACCAGATTCATTAGTCACAGGAACAACGCCGGAATTGGCGGCGTCATCGGCACCACCGATCAAACGGGAGACGAGCATGAGAATGCGCGTGAGGGTCACCTGGTCCTGTACCTGGCCTTCCAGAAGAAAGGTGTCAGCAAGATCATCCTGCAGATCTCCGCGAACAACCCTGCGAATACGGACATCCCCGCCGCCCATTGGCGCGATTGCTGCCATGATTTTGCGCTCGAGCGTTTGTGGTAACGTCTCGACCTGGATCAGATTAATAACAGCAACCCGAGTCTGACCGGTATCATTAGCAGCATTGAGACGGAACGCTTCAGCAATGGACTGCCTTGCCGTTGAGAGCAGATCCAGGGAAGAACCTGCTGCACTGACGCCCTGGTCAGGCGCGCCCATCCGTTGATTTGGCTGCGAAGCCTTTTGCGCGCCCAGATAATGTCTGGCAGCAGTCTCGGCTGCCATTTTGTACTGAACATTGGGCACCTCTCCCCTCAACACCAGTGCAGGTCGATCGGGCGCGATCTCCACCCGGATCTTGGCATGGATATCAGCCAATGCATCTCTGAGCATGGACATGTCTTCACTGACCCCAAATGAGAGCGTCTGACTGGTTCCGTCCTCATACCACACCATCAAGGTCGTTCGACCGACATTCTTGGCCAGCATCAGGAGCTCGCGTCCACCGAGCACTTCGACTTCGATGATGGAGTTCTGGCCGACAGCAATCCGTTTGATGTCACGATCGAACACCATGCGTGAATGGGTCCATTGAACCAGCTCCCTTTGCCCGGCTGTGTGCTTGCCATTGGAGTCTTCGATGTACGCAAGATTGGCGTGCGCCATAAACGGGGCAGACACAAGCCCTGCCATCAAAACTGCGTGTAGTATTCTCATTGAAAGGACTCCATATTGGCCTTTGAGCCAGTAGGGGCGAGAGTTGGCAAGCAATGTGATTGGCCCTTATTGGCACTGAAGGGAATGAACATGACGATCTCAACACGACGATTCAGGAATCTTGCCTGTGCGGAATCGAGGTGATTAAGAGGACTTGTCTCCCCCACCCCAAATTTTTGCAGGCGATTTCCAGGTATGCCCTGCGAAACCAGAAAGCGATACACCTCGGCAGCGCGCTTTTCAGAAAGCGCCTGGTTATAGCTGACATGACCGTCTGAATTTGTGTGGCCTATGACCAATCCAAAGGGCATCAGTGGACTGCGGTTAAATTCCCGGGCAAACCACGCCAGGTCACCAGCTAATGGCTCGGGAATATCGTACTTTCCCTGACCAAAGCCTGAGTCGCTGACAAAACGCCGGAAAGTGCCCAGATGGCTACTTTGGCAACTGGTCTCGCCATCGTGCTCAGAGGGATCAAGGTCGGAAGCCATGTTGTAATGGTCAGCCAGCCCCATTGCTTTAACCACATTTGCCACATCATGGCCGGAAGAAATCAAGGCCCTGTGTTCGGTGGCGCAACCTGAACTTATGGCCGAACACAAGGTTAAAAAGATGGCGACTTTCATGGCGTATACCTCTGTATTTTTTTGCATCTAATTTTCTTTTAGCGAAATATGTGCCACATTAAAAAATTTATTTAGTTCAATATATTCAGCTAGTTAAAACTCCAAGAACGAGGCTTTTGCAAATTGCAAAAGAGCATTCGCATTTTGACAGGGGTAACTTTTGCACTTTGCAATCGGGATAGGGGGGAGCCATGAGGCTCCGCCCCTCCCACACCACCCGGCATGCGGGTCCGCACCGGGCGGTTCGAGAAGTTGAGGTCATGAGAGTCTTGGCACACCTAGCCGATCGAAATAGGCAACCGTCAACACGTTGTGGATAGCAGACAAGCTATTGTGCCACCAGCGCCGGCTCAGAGCCGCTACCGATTGTGCCACCCAGGGATTTGCGCCCAGACGCATCAGCTCCCGATAGATCGTCTTACCTCGTCGCCACTGCTTAAGCTGCATAGCCCTCAAGCGCCGACGTATCCATCCATCCAGCGAGCGCCAGATGCGTGGAGTTTGCGACAGCTTGAAATAACCTTTCCATCCCAGCAGATAGCGTCGAAGCTTCTCCACCACTTGCACCATGCTGCGCCCTCCCG
>Ga0314774_1002467_pt1 | contig 10370 bp, 6 predicted proteins | sample MetaGCBIA2018_FD_204515 | JGI IMG/M metagenome (GOLD analysis project Ga0314774, IMG submission 204515) | Cryopeg brine microbial communities from Beaufort Sea near Barrow, Alaska, United States - CBIA 2018 | ecosystem: Environmental > Aquatic > Marine > Coastal | place: USA: Alaska | collected... | reverse complement strand
GGGCCACTGGACGTTTTTCAAGAGCTTTAATCAATCCACGACGTATCTTATTTTCGTCAAAACGTTCACGATTTCCGTCACTTTTAACGACTCTTGGCAATGACAGTTCTGCTGATTCGTAGGTTGTGTAACGTTCACCGCATTGCATGCACTCACGACGACGCCTGACCTGAACACCTTCGGTCGCCAACCTTGAATCGACCACTTTCGTTTCAGGTGTATTACAAAATGGACAATGCATGAATATAGAGCTCCGTTGTTATCTGAATCGTTTTTACGCTAAGTAGTACAATAATGCCCCTCTCAACCGGCCTGATTGTATTTAAAATCAGCTTGAGTGAACGCATTATAACGAATTATTTAAAGCATCAATTTTAGACGTTTTCTCTTATAAATTAGCCAATTTTAAATACTAAAAAACCACCAGACCTGGTGGTTTTTTTAGCAACTACACGAACATTATATCATGCAAGAAGATAACTGACTGTTTTGCTCAGTTATTCAGCCTTATCTATAGACAGGCTTCTCTTCACATAACGCCGAAACTTTTGCACGAACGTCAGCTACAACGGCTTCGTCCCAAGAGGTTGTCTCTTGATCACAAGCATCGATAACATCACACATCCAAGTTGCCAGGTTGGTACAGTCTGTTACATTAAACCCTCGTGAAGTTGCCGCTGGCGTTCCGACACGAATACCACTGGTTACAAATGGGGACATTGGATCATTAGGCACTGAATTTTTGTTGACCGTAATATGCGCTGAATCTAAAGCGGCATCGACCAACTTACCTGTTAGCCCTTTTTCAATGAGGCTTACAAGGAACAGATGGTTCTCTGTACCACCCGAAACCACATCACAACCACGAGACATAAAGACTTCAGCCATCGCTTTAGCATTGACAATCACATCCTTACAATAGGTGGTCCAAGAAGGCTCTAAACACTCTTTAAATGCAACCGCTTTTGCTGCGATCACATGAACTAAAGGCCCACCTTGTCCACCCGGAAAGATAGCAGAGTTTAATTTCTTTTCCAAATCAGGATTTGACTTACATAGGATTAAACCACCACGCGGGCCACGTAATGTTTTATGCGTTGTGGTCGTAACAACGTGAGCATGCGGTAATGGGTTAGGATACTGTCCACCTGCAATTAAACCGGCAACATGAGCCATATCGACAAACAAATATGCGCCGACAGAATCTGCAATTTCACGGAATTTAGCCCAGTCAATAACTTGTGAGTAGGCAGAGAAACCAGCAATAATCATTTTAGGCTGATGCTCATCAGCCATTGCTTGAACTTCTGCATAATCAATCTGCCCTGAAACAGGATCAATTCCGTACTGAACAGCATGATAGATTTTCCCAGAGAAACTCACGTGAGAACCGTGTGTTAAATGTCCACCGTGTGCAAGACTCATTCCAAGAACCGTATCACCAGGGTTTAATAACGCCATGAAAACGGCGGCATTTGCTTGAGAACCAGAGTGTGGCTGAACATTTGCATAGTCCGCACCAAACAACTCTTTAGCACGGTCAATCGCTGCTTGTTCAACAACATCTGCAAACTCACATCCACCGTAATAACGCTTTCCAGGATAGCCTTCAGCATACTTATTCGTGAAGTAAGACCCCTGTGCTTCCATCACACGTGGGCTGGTGTAGTTTTCAGAAGCAATTAACTCAATGTGAGATTCTTGACGCTTCTCTTCGTTCTTAATTGCATCTGCAATCAAATCATCATAGCCTGCAATAGTCATATCTTTAGTAAACATTATTACGGTTCTCCGTCTTTGAATTAAGTAAATTTAATGTTCAGAATTCTACCTGCTTTCTAACTAAAAACCAATTAATTCGATTTTTTTATACTTCAAGCCTCATTAAACGGTTAATCAAGCCAGTTTCTTCTTTCACTGTTAGTGCTTTTTCGGTAAAGTGTCTCACATTATTATCTAGTTGCTTAATTAGGAGATCATTACATGGCTCAATTTGTTTACACAATGAACCGCGTAGGTAAAGTCGTTCCACCCAACCGCCACATTTTAAAAGACATTTCACTCTCCTTTTTCCCAGGTGCAAAAATTGGTGTCTTAGGTTTAAATGGTTCAGGTAAATCCACTTTACTTAAAATCATGGCGGGTCTTGATACAGATATAGTCGGTGAAGCCCGTCCACAGCCCGGTACCAAAATAGGCTACCTTTCACAAGAACCGCAACTGGATGAAACCAAAGATGTACGTGGCAACATTGAAGAAGCTGTGTTTGAAGTAAAAAATGCTCTCGCTGAACTAGATGGCGTGTACGCGGCCTACGCCGAACCTGATGCGGATTTTGATGCATTAGCTAAAAAACAGGCTGAAATCGAAGACATTATCCAAGCCAAAGATGGCCACAATATTGACCGTACTTTGGACATTGCCGCTGATGCACTACGTTTACCACCATGGGATGCAGATGTCAGCACCTTATCGGGGGGTGAGCGCCGCCGTGTTGCTTTGTGCAAACTGCTCTTAGAAAAGCCTGATATGCTGTTATTAGATGAGCCAACCAACCACTTAGATGCCGAATCTATCGCATGGTTGGAACGTTTTCTACTGGACTTTCCTGGAACCGTTGTGGCGATTACGCATGACCGTTATTTCTTAGATAATGCGGCTCAATGGATTTTAGAATTAGATCGAGGTGAAGGTATCCCTTATGAAGGCAATTACTCTTCGTGGCTAGAGCAGAAAGAAAAACGCCTAGAACAAGAAGGTAAGTCCGAAGCAGCACGCATGAAAACCATCAAAGGTGAGTTGGAATGGGTTCGATCCAACGCGAAGGGGCGACACGCTAAATCTAAAGCACGTATGTCACGATTTGAAGAATTGAGTAGCCAAGAGCATCAAAAACGGAATGAAACCAATGAAATTTTCATCCCTGTAGCAGAGCGTTTGGGTGAAAAAGTGATTGAAGTCAATCACGTCTCTAAAGCTTTCGGCGACCGTCTTTTGATAGATGATTTAAATTTTAGACTGCCGCAAGGTGGAATCGTCGGCATTATCGGTGCCAATGGTGCAGGTAAATCCACGCTCTTTAAAATGCTGACAGGTCAAGAGCAACCGACATCAGGTACCATCGAATTTGGTGAAACGGTACAACTTTCTTATGTGGACCAAAGCCGTGATGCGCTGAACGATAATAACTCAGTGTGGCAAGAAATCTCTGGTGGAGATGAAAACTTCATGGTCGGAACCACTGAGGTTAACTCTCGAGCTTATTGCGGTCGTTTTAACTTTAGAGGCGCTGACCAGCAGAAAAAAATTGGCACCCTTTCCGGTGGAGAGCGCAACCGAGTTCACCTCGCTAAGACCTTAAGAACGGGGGGTAACCTTCTACTGTTAGATGAGCCGACCAATGATTTAGATATTGAAACACTCCGTGCATTAGAAGAGGCCCTTCTGGAGTTTGCCGGTTGTGCCGTCGTCATTTCCCATGACCGTTGGTTCTTAGACAGAATCGCGACGCATATGCTCGCGTTTGAAGGCGATTCTCATGTGGAGTGGTTTGAAGGTAATTTCACTGACTATGAAACCGATTACAAAAAACGCAAAGGGGCGGATGCAAATCAACCTCATAGAATTAAATATAAGCCGATTTCGAAGGACTAAAGATGACTGAATCCAATACGACTTTATCGCATTTAGAAGCTATTGCTAACGCCATGCCCGATCCAATTTTTGTGATGGGGCAAGATGGCACCTATCTTGATATTATTGGTGGGCAAGAACGTAGCTTATATGCCGATGGCTCTGGCTTAATCGGTAAAACCTACCATGACGTTTTACCGGACGGCATGGCGAACCGGTTTTTAAAGGTAGTACAAAGGTCCATTGCCTCAAACCATCTTCAAGAAATTGAATATCAATTGGCTAACAATGAAGTCGATGGGGTCACTGAAGGTCCTATGGGCGGCCAGTGGTATGAAGCACGTGTCTACCCCGTGAAAGCGGGTACCTATGATCAACCAGCAGTAATTTGGCTGGCCATCAACATTAGTAGCCGCAAACATATGGAAGAACAGATCGAACACCTCTCTTCCACGGATCCACTCACACACCTATATAACCGTGACTTCTTTCTAGGTTTAGTTGACGAAGAGCTCAATAAAGCCCGCTTAAACAACCAAGCACTCTCAATGATTAAAATCAATTTAGACTGCTTCAAACGAATCACTGATGCTTATGGACATGAGGCAGGCGACAAAGCGATTTTAACGGCGGCACACTCTATTACAAATGTCATCAAAGAGCTTGGCTATGTAGGCCGCTTGAGTTGTGACCAGTTTATGATCGTTCTGCCTGAGGTAAAAGCGGTCGATGCATTCCGTATCGCCAAGTTGGCTCAAGAAACCATCCGTTCACAAACGATTAAGCTGGAGGATGATGTCACTACCTGCTTAACCAGCCATGCTGGAATCACAGAACTACGTGATGCAGATAAAGACAGCCAGACCTTATTTATGCGAGCCAATGAGGCCATTAAAGCCCTTGAAGGCACTCGAGAAACTGCCCGTATATTGTAAAATCACCCGCCGGATTACCAGTAACTCTCAAGGAGTAAATATGAAAAACACACTACAGCGTTTTGCGACAGCACTCTGCATAACGGCATTTTGTTGGCTACCATTAAATGCGACGGCGGCCGATGAAGGGGCTAAAGTGGTTTATCATGTTGATTTTAAAGACCCTACTCGTTATTCGGCAACCTTAACCTCCATCAATAATATTCTAGACTTCTATGATTCACAATTGATGGAAGCCGAAGTACACCTAGTGTTTGTCGGTTACGGGTTACGCTTTACCACCAATGATGCGCTGAAAGACACGCCTTATGAAGCCGACCAACAACTGATAGAACGCCGTAACGAACTTAAAGGTCGTCTACAGTCATTAATTGCAGTTCGTGGTGTCAAAGTAGAGTTATGTGATAAAACACGTAACGAGGTCGGTTTAGCGCAATCTAAAGTCTATAAAGGCATTCAGTTCGTCCCGTCTGGCGTGGCGAAGATTGCCATTCTGCAAAGTGAAGGTTTTGCTTATTTAAAAATTCAATAACATTATAAACATCGCAACCAATACAGTAGCACTCTAATACTAGACACTGTCTTTATAAATTGTATGAGTCTAGTTGAAATTTATTGATAACTGATCGAGACTCATGAAACAACTACTTAGAACAACTCTTTTAACAGCACTGTTAGTCCAAAGTCCGCTCAGTAGTGCAGACGATAGCGCGATACAACTATTAAATTACCTGAATACAAACTTAAAACATTATTTACTCGACAAAGATTCTGTCATTGATGATATTCAAAGGCTTTCGACCTTTCAAAGAAATAACCAAATCATTGTACAAGTCACTCACAATCCTAAATCCAGCTATTCTCATCTAGTGGAAGAAATAGCCCAAAGGGGCGGACGAGTGAACGGCATTAATTTTCAAAATGTTTTCACTCTTTATGTGCTTGATAATTACTGTCAGGAGCAGGCCTTTAGCACGATTATCTCTTCAGGACTAAATGAAACTGTTTTAATCCAATATCAAGACTTAAATGGCCGTTTCATTGTTACTCATACGATTAATAACAAAATGTGCTAAATTTAAGTCGTTACTTTGCCTTACAACGTCCCAATAAATCCGTTCACCACATCTGCAAAGCTTTATTAAAATCACTCCAAACTAGCAATAGATTCAATTAAACCTACCAGGCCTGGTCAAAATAAAACCAATCTTTTGATTTATACTATCGGTAAAACGATCAGTACTTTCTAAAAGACATAAAAAAACCCGGCATAAGCCGGGTTCTTTTTAAAGGTCAAACTGACTTAAAATTAAGCCATTTCACCAGGGTATGCTTCGATACCTGGGTTGTTTTTAACACCTTTAAGCTTAGGATGGTTAACCTTCTTAAGCTTCATATCGTTCTTGTTACGACGTAGGTAATCAGCGGCAACATCCCACATAAGACGACCATCACCCACTGATTCAACCTGTGCCCAACCTGCGACAGAGTAAGTTTTCTTGGCATCTAATGGCGTACCATCATCAAGACGCATATCTGAAATACGGCTACCAAGCTTACCATTCGGCTCACAAGTATAGTCCATACCACCCAAACGCACCATATCACCACCAGACTGTAGGTATGGATCTGCCTGGAATAAGTTCTCACAGATACCTTCTAGAATATCTTTCATTTGAGCACCCGTAATTTCAGACTTATACGTTTCACCATAAGTCATAGAGGTCTGATCCATAACATGTTCCATAGTGATTGTGTCACCCGCTAGAGTCGAAGTACCCCAACGAACACCCGCAGACATAGCAATTTGCGAATCATGCTCTTCACGTAAAGAGTTTACTAGGATTTGATCCCATGTCCCCATGAAGTTACCACGACGATAAAGCGTATCTTCAGCAACCGATAGCTCTTCACCCATAATCTCACCATACGATTTACCTAGACGCTCTTTATTATAGGCACGTGAAGGGTCACGAGACTCTACAATGTTAGTGTCATATTTCTTAGTGGACAGGTGCTTGATGAAGCTATCCATCTCAGCATCCGCCGCTAGGACGTTTGAGAATACTGGTAATAAACTGTAGTTAACACCTCTTAGCTTACCGTTTTGGATATCTAAATCCATAACACCAACGAACTTACCGTTAGAACCAGCGTTCGTTACGTGACAAACGCCACCAGCAGGTGTTTTAATTGGAGTTGTTACAGCAACACCATCGTGGGTATGACCACCGAAGATCGCATCGATACCACTGACACGAGATGCCATCTTAAGATCGACATCCATACCATTGTGAGAAATCATGACAACAGCCGCAACCTTCTCTTCTTCACGGATTTTATCAACGGTATCTTGAAGTGCACCTTCGCGCAAACCAAATGACCAATCAGGAAAGTTAGCTTGTGGGTTAGCATTCGCAGTACGTGGGAATGCTTGACCCACAATAGCGATACGCTCACCATTAACAATTTTAATAGTATAAGGCTTGAAAGCACGCGCTTCATCTTCAGCATAAAGACCAACACCGTTGTTGCGAGCAACTAAGTCACGGTAATCATCACCGAATAAAGCATCTTCTTTAATACGAACGTTTTGTGCTAGGAATTCACCTTTAAACGCGTTCAAGTTCTTGAAAACTTCTTCTTCTTTATACGTGAACTCCCAATGACCTGTCATAACATCAACACCTAAGATATTAGATGCTTCAACCATGCACATACCACGCGTAAATAACGCAGCACCTGAACCGTGCCATAAATCGCCACCATCCATAGTCAGGGTGTTGTCAGTTCCACCAGCTTGCTCACGCAACTTGTCTAATAGTGTTTTAATATGTGCGAAACCACCCACTTTACCGTACTGTTCTGCAGCATCTTGGAAGTTTAGGTAAGAAAATGCATGCGCTAAAGGCGTGTTTTCAGCAACACCAATTTTCTTCAATAACTTATGACCAACAACGTGAGGTAACTGACCAAATGCTGGACCCGTTCCTAAATTTACGTTCGGCTCACGGAAATAGACAGGGTTTAACTGCGCGTGAGTATCTGTAATGTGTAGTAAACGAACCTTACCTTGCATTGGTTTATTATAGATTTCTGCAGATGCTTTTGCGGCAGCAGCTTTATCCACTCCACCAGACATTGCATTCGCAGTACCAGGCAACATACCTGCAGCTGCTGCCATTGACATTACGTGAAGAAATTCGCGACGATTTAAAGACATAGGTCTCTCCGTTGTTGTTAAAAATTGCCTACAAAATCCATAGGCTTTTAAAAAAGTTGTATTAATTTAATGGGTAAATAGATTAAAGTCAAATAAAGAAAACTTGTCTATTATTAGAATTTGCTTATAACCTGGCTTTCACCCAGTCATAATTTTTGGTATTTTATTTTATCCAACCCACTTACGAGCATTTCTAAAAAGGCGCATCCAGGGAGCATATTCTTGCCACTCGTCAGGATGCCATGAATTCTGAACCGTTCTAAAAACACGTTCAGGATGCGGCATCATAATCGTTACTCTTCCATCCGGTGTCGTTAGGCCAGTCATACCATTCTCAGTTCCGTTTGGATTAAATGGATAGCTTTCCGTTGGCTGCCCGACAGAATCAACATAAGTTAATCCTACTAAACCGCTTACATCAGCTGCTGACCCTTTGCCGAAGTCCATACGCCCCTCGCCATGAGAAACCGCAACAGGAATACGCGTACCTTCCATGCCTTTCAATAGAATGGAAGGTGATTTTTGAATTTCTACCTGAGAAAAACGCGCTTCAAACTGTTCTGACTCATTACGCACAAATGCAGGCCAGCTTTGGGCACCAGGAATAATTTCTTTTAGATTGGACAACATTTGGCAGCCGTTACAGACTCCTAATGTAAAGGTATCTTCTCGATTGAAGAACTGCTCAAACTCGGAACGTGCTATAGCGTTAAAGAGAATAGAATTGGCCCAACCACGGCCAGCACCTAAGACATCACCGTAAGAGAAACCACCACATGCAACAAGGCCTTTAAACCCTGCAAAAGAGACTTCACCAGACAAAACATCTGTCATGTGAACGTCAATTGCATCAAAACCAGCTTGATCAAATGCAGCCGCCATCTCTAACTGACCATTAACACCTTGCTCACGTAAGATAGCCACTTTTGGCTTATTCTCGCAAGAGAAGTGAGCAGTAATATCCTCATTGAGATCAAAAGTGACAAACGGTTCAATCTGAGTATGTTCATCGTTTTGTATTGAGTCGAACTCTTGCTGCGCGCAGTTTTCATTGTCACGTAAAGCTTGCATGCGATAAGACGTTTCAGCCCACCATGACTGTAGAGATTTACGATTTTTAGACAATAAAGTATTACCATGTGCGGTGATATTGATTTGATCATCGCTTAATGGGGAGCCGATCCAATGCGAAAGGGTCGACAGTCCATGCTCGGCTAATAAAGCTTCAACCTTTACTTTGTCATCTGCTTTTACCTGAATGACCACCCCGATCTCTTCTGCACATAATGCAGCAATTGGCTCTGCACCCAACTTGGAGACATCAACATTCAATCCACAATGACCTGCAAACGCCATCTCTAACAATGTGACCAACAGGCCACCATCCGCTCTATCGTGATAAGCCAACATTAAATCGTCAGCCATCATCGCCTGAGTCGCATTAAATAAATTCAATAAATCTTCAGCACTTTCTAGATCCGCAGAAACATCGCCAATTTGATTATAGACTTGCGCGAGACAACTGCCGCCAACACGGTTTAGACCGTGACCTAGGTCAATGACCATTAGTTCAGTCTCACCCAAATCTGTTCTTAACTGGGGCGTCACTGTTTTACGCACGTCCTCGACGGGTGCAAACGTCGTAATGTTCACAGACATAGGAGAAATAACGGCTTTTGAGACACCCTCTTCTTCCCAAACCGTCTTCATTGACATTGAATCCTTTCCAACAGGAACGGCAATACCAAGCTGAGGACATAACTCCAAACCAACTGCTTCAACTGCGTCATACATAGCTGAATCTTCACCAGGATGGCCGGCCGCTGCCATCCAGTTCGCGGAGAGCTTAATATCACTCATCTTCGCAATTTTAGCGCAACCAATATTGGTAATCGCTTCGGCAATAGAGAGACGAGCTGAGGCTTTTGGATTAATCAAGGCAACAGGAGGACGCTCACCAGAGGCCATTGCTTCACCAGTATAACCTTTATAGTCAGAACAGGTGATGCCCGCATTGGCAACAGGAACCTGCCAAGGGCCAACCATTTGATCACGAGTCACCATTCCAGTAATAGAACGGTCACCAATAGTGATCAAAAAGCTCTTGCTAGCAATCGTGGGTAACTTCAATAAACGTTCAGTTACATCATCAAAGTCCAATACCGCCGTTTCAAAACCCGCTTGAGGTATCTTGCGTGATTCTGCCGTACGGTGCATTTTAGGAGGTTTTCCTAATAAAATGTTTAATGGCATATTCACCGGGTTATTTTCAAATACCGTATCATTAACCACTAACTCTTGAACTTTAGTCGCTTCACCGACAATTGCATACAAACAACGTTCACGTTTGCAGATCGCTTCAAATTGCTCAATTTGATCTGGAAAAATCGCAATAACATAACGTTCTTGAGATTCATTACACCAGATTTCCATCGGTGCCATGCCTGGTTCATCATTAGGAATAGAACGCAAATCAAACATCGCACCTTTACCTGCATCATTCACTAACTCAGGAAAAGCATTCGATAACCCCCCTGCACCCACATCATGAATTGATGCAATGGGTGTGTCTTTCCCTA
>Ga0314774_1002466_pt1 | contig 10372 bp, 11 predicted proteins | sample MetaGCBIA2018_FD_204515 | JGI IMG/M metagenome (GOLD analysis project Ga0314774, IMG submission 204515) | Cryopeg brine microbial communities from Beaufort Sea near Barrow, Alaska, United States - CBIA 2018 | ecosystem: Environmental > Aquatic > Marine > Coastal | place: USA: Alaska | collected... | reverse complement strand
ACAGCTTGGTACAATCAGCCAAAGCCAGAGCAAGAGGATACCGCACCAATCGTAATCTCATTGCCATGGTTTACCTGATTGGTGGAAAACTTAATTTCGGGCTACCCACGTAGAACAGCGAGGAGCCGTTAATATTCAATGAGAAAATTGCCGTCAGGTCAAGATGGAGACGCAACCGGGATCCGTTGCCGTTGTTTGAACGTAACAAATAAGAAGATATCGACTGTCAACACGTGCTCTTTTTATCATAAGTAGCGCTGACAGTGATGAAGGTCGGTATGCTGCCAACCTTGTAGAGATCACAGGAGTTGGTTTTTTTGCCCGTGTGAGGGGAAATTATGCAGAGTATGAACAAAATTCTTGTTGTCGATGATCAGGCTTTAGGCATCTTGGTGCTTGAAGATTTATGCAAAGAGTTGGGGTATCACACGATCAAGGCCCGAAACGGCTTTGAAGCCGTGGCGCTTGCCAGAACAGAAGATCCCGACTGTATTCTGATGGATGTGATGATGCCGGAGATGGATGGATTTGAGGCGACGGAAGTGTTAAAGAAAGATGAGAGCACAGCTCATATTCCGATCATTATTGTCACCGCCCTCGAGTCCAGGGATTCTCGTCTGAACGGTATTGCCAGTGGGGCCGATGATTTTTTAACCAAGCCGATAGACTCCGAGGAACTCGTTCTACGGCTCAAGAACAATCTTCGAAACAAGGAGTATCACGACTTTCTAAAACATCACAACCAACTCCTTGAGGAGCAGATTGCAGAGCGGACGAAACAGTTACGCAAGGGGTATATTGACACCGTCCAGCGACTGGTGCTCGCTTCAGAATTCAAGGATGAGGAGACCGGTGGGCATATCAATCGGATCAGTCATTACACCCGGGAGATTGCTGAATCCTGCAACTTGGGGAGCGACTTCTCCGAAAGCATCTATTATGCTTCACCGATGCACGATATCGGCAAGGTCGCCATCCCGGATGCCATCCAACTAAAACCGGGAGCACTGAGCAGTAAAGAATGGCAGGTCATGAAAGCTCATACAACCGTCGGCGCCGAGATTCTCGCAGGTTCCGATTCACCGTATCTACAGATGGCGATGGATATCGCTAACTACCACCACGAGCGTTGGGACGGTCAAGGCTACCCGAATTGCCTGAAGGGGGAAGAGAGCCCACTCACCGCCCGGATCATGAATATCTGCGACCAGTATGATGCCCTCAGGAGCATTCGACCTTACAAACCGGCTTTTGACCATGAGAAGAGTTGCGATATTATCATGAACGGGGATGGCCGTACGACACCTGAGCACTTTGACCCGATGGTGTTAGAATCTTTCTGGAATTGTCGCGGTAGATTTGCCGAAATTTATGCGGAGCTGAAAAGCTTAGAGCATTCTGCTTAGAGGTGACAAAGAAGAACTCACGTGACCGATTCAAATTTCATCTGCACACCAAAACCTGCACCGAAAACCTCAGGGGGTTGTACGGTAGCAAGCTATTTTCGGAGGAGGTATTCATCCTTAAAGTGATCCGACCTTATCTACAAAACCGACCCAACCTAGAACGGCGACACTATTAACGTCTGTCAACTTACCCCCATCAAATAATTCGTGATTTTTTAAGTACTTTTTAAAACGATTGATTGTCGAACAGCATACAATTTGATAAAATTGATGGGTCAGTCAAATTCATTGAACGTTGCGCCAACTCACAATCCACGAGACATGATGCTCTATTTTTCGCCACGCTGGACACTCATTGTCATCGCCTGTCTGGCCTTTGTGCTCATAGCATCTGCTACCATTGTATCGGCGCAGACGATTCGCGCTGGACTGGAACAAAACCCTCCCCTCTCCTTTATAGATGATTCCGGCAACCCTGCTGGCCTCCTGGTCGACCTGCTCGATGATATCGCCGAAAAAGAAGGGTGGCAAATCGAATATGTCCCGGACACCTTCAAACGCTGCCTCGAAAAACTCGAAGCCGATGAAATAGACCTGATGGTCACGATCGCCTGGTCAGAACAGCGCGAAATGATCTACGACTACAACCAGACCAATGTTGTTGCGCTCTGGGGGGCTCTCTACACTCCAAAAACCGTCGATATCACATCATTTTTCGATCTTGAGTGGAAAAACATTGGCGTGGTCCGTGGTGACATTCACCATCAGGCGCTTCGCAGTATGCTGAAAAACTTCGGAATCGATGCACACTATCTTGAGGTTGATAATTTTGAGGAGGTGTTTGCTCTGCTTCGGGACCAGAAGGCCGACGCCGGCGTCGTCGGTCGTTTCTATGCGATCGGCAAAGAAGAACAATACAATGTGCACGCCTCCCCACTGATTTTCAACCCGATCCGCGTACACTATGCAACCGCAAAGGGGAAAAGCCCTCAACTGCTGCAGGCGATCGATCGAAACCTCGATTTGTTGAAGAACAACCCCTCTTCCTTTTATTACAAAGCCCGGGAACGATGGCTCGGCGTCGGGGGGAAAGGGGGAATTCCAACCTGGATCAAACCGCTATTGCTGACTGTAGCCTCCGTCATTTTCGTGATGGTTGCCTTTATTCTGCTTTTACGAGGACAGATCAAGACACACAGACAGCGGCTGGAAAATGAATTTGCAGAACGGGCCCGCGCTGTCAAGGCGCTGCAGCAGAGCGAGCAGAACTACCGTGAACTGGTCGAAAACGCCAATGCCATCATCCTGCGCTGCGATCTTCAGGGCGAAGTCACCTTCCTTAATGACTTTGGTGAACGGTTTTTCGGTTACGATAAAAATGAAATGATCGGGCAAAAAGTAATAGGGACCATTGTTCCCGCAACCGCCTCAGACGGCAGTGACCTGACTGAAATGATTCAGGGGATCTGTCATTCTCCCGACAAATTTGAAATCAACATCAACGAAAACATGTGTAAAAACGGTGAACGCGTCTGGATATCATGGCGTAACCGCCCCGTACGCAATGAGGAAAACCTTCCGATTGGTATTCTTAGTGTCGGCCAGGATGTCACGGAACAAGTTAAGGCTGAACAGAAGCAGTTGCAACTCGACAAGGCCAAAGATGATTTTATTACGACCGCCGCCCACGAACTGCGAACACCACTGACCTCGATCATCGGTTATGCGGAACTGTTACGGGATAACGCCGAAGCGGGGCTGACTTTTCGTCAGCAACACGATTTTCACACAGAGATTTGCGACAAAGGATATTTCCTGGCCAGGATCATCGACGACCTGCTCGATATCAGCCGGATTCAGGAAGGGACACCCCTACCACTCTACCGTACCGAAAACGACCTGACCGATCTGATCTCCAATCTGGTCAACCAGTACCAGACATTCAACCCTGCCCATAAATTCAAACTGGAAATAAAGAGAGACAATCGACCGAACCTGCTATTTGACCGGGATCGCATCGCCCAGGTACTGGAAAACCTGTTGAGTAATGCCGTTAAGTATTCCACTCCCGGTAGCACCATCACCGCCACAATAGACGCAATCGGCGACAATCCCCGGGTCTCTATTTCCGACGAGGGGATCGGGATGAGCAAAGACGAGATCGAGCATATCTTTGACCACTTCTACCGCGTTGACCAATCCGACACCTCGATCGGCGGCCTCGGCCTCGGGATGAGTATCGTCAAACAGATTATTCAATCGCATGGCGGCACGATCGAAGTCGCAAGCAGTCCCGGCCAAGGGACGTGCGTCACCTTTACCTTCTCCGCTTGATTCTGCGTAAAAAATATTTAATTATCCATTTAACTCAACCTGAGCACTGATTACAGAATTAGAAATATATAAGGAAACAGACTCTAAAGTGTGCCCGAATGAGCAGGCCGACCCCTTAATATCACCGTTACATCACACGGGGATTTTATCGGCTGGCGACGTGGAGAAGATGTAACCCTTTATCCGGGTTTTGCTCTGGAAAATCATGACCGCCGGTGAGATGGGCAAGAATTTTTGCTCCGGGGAAGGCGACGCCGATCTGCTGGCGCAAGAAGGTTTCACCGAGCTCCGGTGCGCTCACAGCCGCCAGCAGCTCACCCCGATCTGTCAGAAGTTCCGGCAGACGACGGAGCATTTTCGGCCAGTCGCGCCCGGCTGAAAAACTCCCATGCTGAAAAAACGGCGGGTCGAGAATGATCAGATCGAACGGACCTTCCCGTTTCAGGCGACCGAAACTCTTGAACAGATCGTGGCCGAGAAATGCGACGCTGCGTAAATCCTGCTTGTTGAGCAGATGGTTCTGCCGCCCCCGATCGAGCAGACGCTTGTTCATATCAAGATTCACCACCCGCTTTGCACCGCCGGCCAGGGCGGCGACCGAAAAACCACAGCTGTAGGCAAACAGATTGAGAACCTTTTTCCCTCCGGCGATATTGCGAACGTAGGCGCGGCCGGTCATCATATCAGGGAATATGCCGATATTCTGATGTGCCAGAGGATCGAGCAGGAAGCGCAGACCGTCCTCTTCGGCAAAACTTGTCTCCGGCAGAGTGCCAGCAAGAATTCGCCCCGGCTCCTGCTGTGCGCGACGCTCCTGGCAGACCAGGCAACCGAGCTTTTTCCCGAACAGCTGCTGTAGTCCAATCGAAAGTTCCTGCAGCCATTCCTCATCAAAATCAGCATAGAGGGTCAGGATCAGAAGTGGCGGATACCAGTCGAGGGTGACAGCTTCCAACCCGGCAACGGTCTGCCCCCGACCATGAAACAGACGACGGGCATCAGGAGAGGCGTCGGGAAGGTTTTGTTTAATGATGTCGAGCAGGGCGTGGGGCATAGGTTGTTTCTTTATAAAATTTATATTTAACAAACGATCTCGCAGCAAGCTACAAGATATCAACAGACTACAATCTTTAGTGTAAACAGTAGTGAGAACTATCTTTCGCCGCGATCAAAATCTATGAAAATCGATAATATCAAAAGAGGTCCGATTGTATTTAGTTTCTTACTATAGACCTTAATAGATCTTCATTGCGGCTAAATAAAAGTTTCTAATTATCTACTTCGCGCCACTAAAGATCTATCAGGCAAGGTCATAGTCAATCTCACGCCCGTTCGCGTTGCTCACTCAAGCCGCAAAGCCGCAAAGAAATACTTAAATTAGAGGGTTAACCTTGGCGACTGGCTTCGCCTGGAGGCGCCTACTTCTGGTGCGTGAGACAAGATTTGGATTTTGTCCTTAAGTTGATTGACTGTCATCAAGTCGAAACTATTTGTAATTCTGTAATCAGTGCTCAGGTTGAGTCAAATGGATAACCAGATTCTGTTAATAACGGCATAACCGACCGTGTTGTGGTCAGATAAAGAGGTAAAAGAACATCAGCAGATCCGCGGCAATTGTTCTCCGGCGAGCATTTCGATGGAGCGTAGTCCGCCAATAGCGGTGCGCAATCGCAATTTCCCTTCACCGGCGCCGGTCACTTCTCCGATCCGGGTTGAATCTCCCCCGTGTGGGCAGCTGTGCATCGCGGCAAGAACAGCTTCGGCAGATTCAGGGGCGACAACGACCAGAAGTTTCCCCTCATTGGCGACGAACAGCGGATCGAGACCGAGAATAGAGCAGGCGGCGGCGACCGTTGCATGAATCGGGAGCCCGGACTCGTCGAGGGTGATTTCGGCTTTTGACTGCAGAGAGATCTCTTTTAGGGTGGTGGCAACTCCCCCCCGAGTCGGATCGCGCAGCACATGAACATCACTCCCGCCAGCCGCAAGAATCTTGGCGACCAGGCTGTTCAGAGGAACGCAATCGGTTTTCATATCACTTTTCAGTTCTAACCCCTCGCGGCTGGCAAGAACCGCCATCCCATGGTCACCGATGGTGCCGTTAATCAATATCTGATCACCGATCCGCGCGCCGCTGCCGCCGATCTCAAGTTCGTGTTCGAGCAGGCCGACCCCCGACGTGTTGATGAAGATCCGATCGGCCTTACCGCGAGGGACGACCTTGGTGTCACCGGTCACGATCCTGACCCCGGCGATGTCCGCCGCCTGACGCATCGACTCGAGAATACGCCTGAGATCCTCGATCGGCAGCCCCTCTTCGAGAATCAGACCGACACTTAAGTAAAGGGGGGTGGCGCCAGCCATGGCGAGATCGTTAACCGTGCCGTTGACCGCCAGATCTCCGATGTTGCCACCGGGGAAAAAGATCGGATCGACCACGAACGAGTCGGTGGTAAAAGCGAGGCGACCTGACTGCTCGGGCAGAATAGCAGCGTCATTCTGCTCCCCCGGGGCAACCTGAGAAAGAATCGGGATAATCAGACTGTCGAGCAGCTGGTGGCTGAGGGTGCCGCCACTGCCGTGACCGAGGAGGATGATGTCAGATTTCAAATTAAACTCCAGATAGAAGAGTTGAAAAGGATGTCTCGTTAGAGTGTCCCCTCATCTTTAAGACCCATACTTGTATTCTGCGGCGCAGGTCCCTTCACTTGAGACCATGCAGGCCCCGACCGGCTCGTCCGGAGTGCAGACGGTGCGAAACAGAGGACATTCACGCGGGGAGATTTTCCCCTTCAGGATCTCGCCACAGAGGCAGCCGGCATGTTCCTTGGCCGGCTCGATTTCGACCGGGAATTTTTTGGCGGCATCAAAAGCAGCATAGGTTGATCGGAGTTGCAGGCCGCTCTCCGGTATATCCCCAATACCGCGCCACCGGGCGTCACACGGTTCAAACAGCTGGTGAAGGAGTGCGAGCGCCTTCGGATTTCCTTGCGGGCGGACCACCCGGTTATACTGATTTTCGACCTTCGCCTCACCGGCAACAATCTGCCGGGCGAGCATCAGCACCCCCTGCAAGACATCGAGCGGTTCGAAGCCGGTCACCACACACGGAACGTTGAACGCCTCAACCAGCGGCCGGTAGACATCGGCGCCAATTATGGCGCTGACATGGGCCGGGCAGAGGTAACCATCAACCTGAAGTTCGGGATCGCCGGCGAGTGCCGCCATCGGTCCCGGCATGGTTTTGTGACTCGTGAGTACAGAAAAGTTTTTCAACCCCTTTTGGGCGGCGGTCACCACCGCTCCGGCGATGGTCGGGGTCGTGGTTTCGAAGCCGACACCGAGAAAAACGACCTCTTGTTCCGGATGTTTTTCGGCAAAAGAGACGGCATCGAGAGGCGAGTAAACGATCAATATCTGCGCACCGGACGCCTGCTCACGCATCAGACTGCTGGTCGATCCGGGGACCCGAACCATGTCGCCGAAGGTGGCGATCACCGTCTGCGGACGGCGGGCCAGGGCGACGGCATGGTCGACAAAGCCGACCGGGGTGACACAGACCGGACAGCCGGGGCCGGATATCAGCCGGATCGGCTTCGGGAGGAGGGAGCGGACCCCATGCTGGTAGATCGCCATGGTGTGGGTGCCGCAGACTTCCATCAGCGTCATGGCGCCGTCGTAATCAGCCACTGTTTTCGCAATTGCGTCGAGCTGGCCGCGGGCCAGTTCCGGATCGCGAAAAGCGGCGGTCAAATTCATTCCGGCACCAACCCCTGATCGAGGGCTGAACGTAGAGCATCGAGCGTCAACTGCGCTTCATCTTCATCGATCCGCTCAATGGCGAAGCCGGCGTGGATCAGCACATAATCGCCAACGTTAACGCCATCAATCATCATCAAGCTCGCTTCGCGCTGCACACCATCTATTTCGCACTTGGCCATGTCATTTTCGATACTTTTGACCTGCATCGGGACACCGAGACACATGATTAGCTCCTCATTTCGTTGTTTTTCCGTTTTTCGGCGGAGGCAGATTCAAGCCAGCGATACCAGCTGTCGAGCCCTTCGCCACTGCGGCAGGAAAGTTCGAGAATCGTCAGAGAAGGGTTAACCTGCAGGGCATACGCACGGCATTTCGCTATATCGAAATCGAGATACGGTAACAGATCAGTCTTGTTGATAATCATCAGTTTAGCCGCCCGGAACATCTGCGGATATTTAACCGGCTTGTCTTCTCCTTCGGTGGTGGAGAGGACCACGACTTTCAGATCCTCGCCGAGATCAAAAGAGGCCGGACAGACCAGGTTGCCGACATTTTCGATCATCAGGATGTCGGTCGCCTCAAGGTCGAACTGTTCGACCCCATGACCGACCATGTGGGCATCGAGGTGACAGCCTGCGCCGGTATTGATCTGATGAACCGGAGCGCCGGTGGCTGCAATCCGGTCGGCATCATTGGCGGTCTGCTGATCCCCTTCGAGGATAGCGAAATTGTAGCGTCCGTTGAGATCTGTCAGGGTTTTCTCGAGCAGGGTAGTCTTGCCGGAACCGGGGGAGCTGACCAGATTGAGGGTCAGCAGCCCGGCCGCATTGAACAGCGTTCGGTTGACCGCAGCCAGACGGTCATTCTTGGCGAGGAGACTCTCTTCGACGCGAATCTTCCGGGTCTTTTCGTGATCATGCTTGTGGTTATGGTCGGGCTCAGCGCAGCCGCAATCGATACACATCGCTATTCTATCTCCAATTCCTTGATGTTCAGTTCTTCCCCCTGGGTTCGCTGCAGAGCGTAACTCCCGCATTCACTGCAGGCGAAGGTCATGCTGTCGATCTTCACTTCAGCTCCGCACTCATCGCAGAGGCCACGCCCCGGAATCTGCTCGATAATCAGCCGACACCCCTGCAGAAAGGTCTCCTGAATGCACGCTTCAAAGCAGAATTCAACCGCATCGGCTACGACTCCCGAGAGTTCGCCGATCTCCACCGAAACGCTTAGAACTTTTACTGCATTCTGCTCGCGCGCCGTTTTTATGGCGATATCGACAATGCTCTGGGTGATGCCGAGTTCGTGCAATCTGATCTCCGAGAAATTTTAAATAAAACCAACGGTTAAGCGGATTTAAATATACGGTGAAAGGGAGTCAAAATCAAGGAAAGGAAATTTAATGTCGCGTGCGATGGATTATCAAAAATAAAAACGTAAAGGGTTCAGGTCTTGTTTATCTCTTTTTCCATCATCGCCTGAACTGACCTTGAATCGACTCCGGCAATCAAGACTCTTTTGTGCCGCGAATGCCCCCCGGAATAGATCGAAACGTCCCGCTTTGGCACCCCGCACAGTTTGGCCAAAAATTCACAGCAGAGTTTATTGGCCGCCCCTTCAACCGGCGGTGACGTCAGGCGCACCTTGAGCGCTTCGCCCTGTTGCCCAATAATCTCGTTTTTACTCGCCCGCGGCTGAACATGAAGCGTAACGATCGTCCCGTCAGCAATTGTTTTCAACCAATCCGGCATCAGAACTCCTCGGAGTAAAAGCCGCTATCATCGAGATCAAAATCGACGCCGTTGAGTTCACTGGCGGTAATTTCATCAAAAGGGAGCGACTCTTCGAGGAGGTGACTTTCAGTTTTGCCGCGCTTAATCTCGACGACTTCGAGATCAAGCAGCTTGATGTGACTCATCACCAACGCCCGCAGACTGGTCTCGAAAGAGACCTTCTGACTTTTTACATCCTGAATCTCATTGATCAACTGAATGCGGCGTTCTTCCGAATCGCGAACGATCCGCTCTCCCTGCATCTGAGCGTTGGCCGTAATAATCTCGGCTTCCTTATGGGCGTTGTTCTTGATCTCGCCGGCGATCTGCTGCGAAGCGACCAGAGTCTCCTTAAGCATCGTCTCGCGGCTGCGCATCTCGTCGAGTGACGCCTTAGTCCGCGCCAACTGCTCGCGCAACTCCTGATTTATGCGCATCACTCTTTCCATCTCGCCAGCAAGCTGTTCTAGAAATTCGTCAACCCCGTACTTTTCATAACCGAAGGGGCGCGTTTTGAACTGTTGCTGCTGTATATCGATCGGCGTAATAGCCATATTTTTTATCCTCAGCCGAGACTATTAGCCAACTGAAAAAGCCAGCCGGAAATCAGCCGCTGCATAAATGTTAACAGCAGCAGCAGAGCGATCGGGGTCAGGTCTATCCCACTGAACACCAGGGGAAGGATGCTCCGCATGCGATAGAAAACCGGCTCGGTCGCTTTGTTTAGAAACCTTACGATCGGGTTGTAAGGATCGGGATTGACCCAGGAGATCAAAGCCCGTCCAATCACGATAAAAATATAGAGTTGAATCAGCAGATTAAACAACTCGGCAAATGCAATAATCAGTTCACGCAACACGGCTCACACCTCTTATTTCTGTTCGCACAGACGTAACTGCCTGCAACTGCTTAATTTTATACAGCATTATCGACAAATCTGTCAAATTCTTTCCTCGAATTGATTCTTCCACTCTAGTCTATTCCAATCCGAAGATGAGTCTGAAGGGTGGGTCTGAATCAGACGGCGAGTAAACGTTCATCGATAGATTCAAAGAGTTGACATCTAGCCTCTTGCAGTCGCTCTGCTGCTTCATTATCGCT